>JAEIGA010020223.1_pt1 | contig 10149 bp, 9 predicted proteins | sample 9270691 | NCBI WGS metagenome assembly JAEIGA01 (sample SAMN17057246, study PRJNA624740) | gut metagenome | biome: biome; isolation source: fecal sample | host: Bos grunniens | place: China: Xizang | collected 2019
CAAGAAAGTTCTGAATTTCGTCAATACATATGAAATCAACTGCTATTCTTCTAAAAAGAATGGCTATGTGATCTTCTTCACCGGCGATGCACACAACTATGAGCAGTTGAATCCTACAGGTCCTGTCGACCTCTTCATTCCGCACCTTGCAGTAGGTCTCAAGATGGACAAGGCAGTTGAGAAAATCCAGCCTAAGGAAGTGCTCATGTCACATATTCTCGAACTTGCTCATGCTATCGACAAATGGCGCTGGTCATACGAGTACGGTATCAACGAGTGCGAAAAACTTAATCGCGAAGGCGTATATCTTCCTGTATGGGGTGAGAAACTTATCATGAAGTAGAGGAACCTGTTTATTTGATCGGTTCTATATGAATTCCGATGTGGGTATCATCACCGAATTCATCCTTTAAGGATTTCTCAATATGCTTGGTCACTTCGTGTCCATCCCTTATCGTCATCTCGGGATTCACCCTGACATGAAACTCAATGGCTATCTTATTTCCTAAATTTCTGGTTCTCAGGTGGTGTGGTGACTTTGCTTCCGGATGCGAAAGTATGATCTCTATGATCCTGTCCTCCACTTCCTTAGGAAGTGACTTTTCAAGAAGTTCATCAATACATGGCTTCAACAGTTCTATGGAAACCTTCATGATGAAGATACTCACAACAAAAGCTGCAATCGGGTCAAGAACTCTCCACTTCTCTCCGAGAAACATTGCGCCACCGATACCTGCAAGAGTTCCTATTGATGAAAGAGCATCGCTTCTATGATGCCATGCATTCGCAATCACTGCCTGCGAACCGATAGCCTTGCCCTTCATTATCGTATATCGGAACAGAACCTCTTTTGAAAGGATAGAAATCAGGGCTGCAAGCAAAGCGATCATACCTGGCTTCTCCAGGATATCACCTTTGAAGAAGGCCACTATGGTTTCAACGGAATTTACAAGAAGCCCTATGCCCACAGCGCACAGTACAAGGCCGACTATGGCAGTGGCAAGAGTCTCATATTTTCCATGTCCATAATCATGGCATTCATCCTGTGGCTTACCTGAAACCTTCACGAAGGCAATCACGACTATATCGGTGATAAAATCCGACAATGAGTGCACGGCATCGGCAATCATAGCGGAACTATGGCCTAAAAATCCCGAGACAAACTTGAAGGCAAGCAGAAGGAAATTGACAAGACTGCCCCAAAGAGTTACTTTGAATATTTCCTTTTCACGTGAAAAAGAAGACCTTTTTACCATATCGAAACTTTTAAAAAAGATAAACTGAAGATAAGCTCTGCAGTACCTTTCATTCTAAGAGTCTATAGTCTTATCTATAGAGAAACGCGTGATTTTTCTTGAGGTATTCTTCTGGAATTCGGTGTCTCTGAGCTTGACACACTTTACCGCCTTGTATGGAGGCATCTTTGAATTAAGTACCTTGACCTGGTCTTCAAAATATTTCTGATGATCAGTGATTCCCTTGTCTTTAAGGAGGTCCTTATCCGGGTAGATCTCTGCTACGATTGTAATCTTATCCTTCTGGACCCTGCTTTCACCAGCATATACGACAACCTCGCACACACCCTCCACCTTCTGCAGATCAGCCTCAATCTCTTCAGGATATACATTCTTTCCATTTGAAAGGATGATAAGATTCTTCTTTCTTCCTGTTATGTAGATCCATCCTTCGTCATCGAGTCGTCCATAATCACCTGTATGGAAGAAACCGTCCTTGTCAAAGACCTCTGCTGTGGCTTCAGGATTGTTGTAATATCCCAGCATTACATTAGGACCTTTCACGCAGATTTCGCCTTCACCATTCTCATCAGGATCATCGATCCTGACGCGACATGCAAGGATAGGAGTTCCTACACTTCCCGGTTTGCGGTACTTGTTCCTGTTGGCCGAAATGAGAGGGGCACATTCGGTTATGCCGTAACCATTGAGAACAGTGATGCCCAAGGAATCAAAAGTGTTGATAATATCTTCATCAAGTTTGGCACCTCCGCAGATTATAAGTTCAAGTTTGCCTCCAAATGCAGATAACACACTGCCGAAAAGACGCTTCCTGATATCGATTCCGACCTTTCTGAGCAGGTCGCTGACTTTCATCATAGTCTTGAGAAGTCCCTCTTTGCCGCTTTTCCTGGCAGTTGCCCATATCTTCTTGTTCATCGCCTCAAGGAAAGCCGGAACAAGGATAAGGTGGCTAGGCTGCTGTTCACGGATTTCATCGCTTACGTGCTTCAGACCACTGGAAATATATACCTCACATCCCTGTGACAGATGTCCGACATAGTTTACTGTAGAACCGAAGGTATGATGAGGGGGGAGAACGTGCAATGACTTTCTGGTTATATCGAAGTTATACATGCCCAAAGTCATGTCAAGGCATATGTTTTCCTGCGAGAGCATGACGCCTTTACCTTTACCTGTTGTTCCGGAAGTAAAGACGATCGAAGCCAGTTTGCGGGTATCTATCTTATAATCATAGTATGAAGTGTCACCGCTATCATAAAGTGCGGCGCCAGTATCCTGCAGAGCAGATATGGTAGTCATGGTTTTTCCTTCACATTCGTCAAGGTGATTTTCCGATGCGACAGAAATAAACAGTTCTACTGTGCCAAGAGCATTGTTCTTCAGAAGTGCCTTTATCTTTTCCTCAGCGCTTTTACCGAAGATCACAGCCTTGCATCCCGTGGTAGTGATGATACCGTCGATATCTTCAACAGGAAGTTCCTTATCGACAGGCACAGTAACAGAACCAATCGCCATTACCGCAAAGAACGAGCAACACCAGCCGTATGAATTTTCACCTACAATGGCTATGTTCTCCTCGCGAAGACCTTTTGATATCAAGGCCGTTCCCAAGTTTCTCACATCATCGCGCCATTGAAGGAAACTTACTTTTTTCACCTCCTTGTCCCAATAATTTTCCTTGTAGGAAATCGCTGTGCTGTCGGAGAAATTCTGTGCTGATTCTTCTACAAGGGAACGCATGTCGTCGATGAAGGTAGTCTTGTAGATAGGGTAGTTCTTATTTTTCATAATAGACGGGGATAGTTCATCCGGTTATTTCACGAGTATATATGTTGTCTCTGCGCATGCAGTACCTTTGAGGAGGCCGTTCTCCACTTTGAATGACTGGCCGTACACCTGATCTGCATACTCGCCATCAGGCAGGTTTGTCTGAAGTTCAAATGCAGAGGCCTCAGGTGCGAAATTGATCACTGCAGTACCTGCATTGCCTCTGTTTACAAGCACGACCTTGCCGTCTTCAGCAACGCGAAGGTCCTCGATCTGGCCCTTCATGCTCTGGCGGAACTTGTTGACAGCCACAACCTCAGGATGAAAGAACTCATCATTTCCTCTTGCACCAAGGAGATTGTCACCCCAGTAGTTCTCACGTGTGGAGTTCATAGGACGGCTATAGAAGAGAGGAGTTCCGTTCTGACGTGCTGTGATGAGCACCCAGCCTGTCCTGATCTGTGCATCTGTAAGTCCGGCACTCTCGTTAGCGTTGCAATACGTGTCGTGGCTCTCTACCCAAGTTGTAAGGTGCTCGGGAGCCGCGCTGTGATACCAGGATGTAATGTCGATGTCTTTCGCGCTTCCCTTGGCCAGAACCTCGCGGACAATATGACCGTATGTCGAAGCGGTCTGACCGAAATATCCGGCGTATTCAGCCTCTGGAACATTTCTGTCCTGAAGAACCTCGCCATATACGAAAAGACTGTCATATGGAATGCAGAGTGAAACGCCCAGCACCTCCTTGCGACCTGTCGCCACATCCCAGAAATCATTCTCTGTAACGCCGGCAGCAGTGTCAAGCGGGTCAGAATGTACGCCGATATGCTTTGCCGTATCATAGCGGAAGCCGCGTACGCCCATCTCGATGAGTTTATTCACAAAGCCCATATAATACTTCTGGAAAAGAGGATTCTCAGTATTCACATCAGGAAGACCGCCTACACCCTGAAGCGTGCACTCTGTACGGTCAGTATAATCCTGGATACCCTTAAGGCCTGTCGAATGGAACATCTTCTCACGGCCACCTACAGCCGCATAGAAATCTTCTGTGACCAGGTCAATATTGAAGGCTGTATGGTTGGGAAGAACGTCCACAAGAACACGGACGTCATATCTCTTTGCAGAATCGAGCATAGCCTGCATCTGCTCTTCAGTACCTACAATGTTGTTTCCTATTGTCCAGTCTGTCGGCTGATAATAGTGATACCAGTTTCCTTCCTTCTCATCAAAAATTTTGATGTTGCCACCCTCAGGGCTGAAGCAGGCATTGACGGGTGATGTCTGGATCATTGTAAATCCGGCATCGGCGATCTTCTTCATATTTTCTGCAATGGAAGTGAAGTTCCAGCTCCATACGTGAAGAATCGACTCGGTATTGGTGTATTCGGGATCGTGAGTCATACGGTCGACCGGATTGCTGATCTGTGATGAGCATGCCGCTAATCCAAGACAGGCAATCACTGAAAGAATCTTATTCATAGTGTATGTAATTAGTTTTCAAATTTTCAATCTCGTAAAGATAATCAATAATATCATAAAAGAACAAAGACGAAGATGAAAATAAGTATTTTTCATGGATACATTTGGAAATTAGTAAAATATTTTACTATATTTGCACTTACTATATGGAACGAAAGCAAATAAGTTTTTCTAGTGGCATGTGATATGTCGTGAGGAAATATGAAATAAACTAAACCTAAACCATTTTGCATCAATGCAAAGAGAACAGCCTCGACTGACGAGGCTGTTTTTTATTTTCCAAGAATTTCTTAATTTTGTAGAGAAATCATACAGTATACTTATGTTACTATCCAAAGAAATCGCAGTCGAGATGAATCTTACCAGCTGCAAACTGAAACAGTTCATGGCTGCAATGCTGAAACAGAGAAACATAGATCTTACCCCGGAGCAGTTTCTTCTTATTGACCTGTTGTGGAATCAGGGGGCAATGTCGCAGCAGCAGCTGGCAGACCTGATGCAGAAGGACAAGAACTCGGTCACAAAACTTGTAGATGCAATTGAACGCAAAGGCCTGGTTGTCCGCAAGCAGAATCCAAAGGATAGAAGATCAAACACAGTAATCCTTACAGATAAGGCTCATGGCATGAAAAACAATGCCAAGGTCGTGGGCATTTCTCTTCTTGACCAGATGCTTGAGGGCATAGATGAGGCCGAACTGCAGGCATTCCTTGTCACTATGCGGAAACTTTCTCATAATATGGACATGGAAGTCAATCAGCAGGATGAACTTTAAATTGATAAGAAGCGGCATAAGTAATTGAAACAGACAAGATGAAGATACTGATTACAGGTACATCTCAGGGCATAGGAAAAGCCATTGCTAGACTCTTTCTTGACAGAGGTCATCAAGTGTATGGAATAGACCGCCAGGAAGCGACTATCGAGGACAGGGGATATACTCATTTCACATGTGATGTCAGGGACTATGAGAATCTCCCCGCCATCACAGATATAGAGATTCTTATAAACAATGCCGGGACCCAGAATGAGGCCGACATCGACATCAATCTCAAGGCGCTGATACACATAAGCGAAAAATACGGCGTACAGGAAAAGATACGTTCCATACTTAACATAGGATCTGCAAGTGCGCATACAGGTTCCGAATTCCCGGAATATTGCGCCAGCAAGGGCGGGGTAGTATCATACACAAAGAATCTGGCCCTGAGAATCTCCAAGTACGGAGCGACCTGCAACAGCCTTGATCCGGGCGGAGTGCTGACTCCATTGAATGACTGTGTGATAAATGAGCCTGCTCTTTGGGAAGAGATAATGGAACAGACTCCGTTGAAAAAGTGGGCTACGCCCGAAGAGATAGCAGAATGGGCCTGGTTCCTTACGATGACAAACACTTTCTGCACAGGACAGAACATCATTGTCGACGGAGGAGAATCGATCAACTCGCATTTCGTGTGGATATGATGAATCCTCCCATAATGAATATTTAGTTAGTCTTTTTGAACTGAAATTATTAAGTTTGCATCCCCTTTTGCAAATATGAATTCATAAACAATTAAAATACAAATACGATGACTCTTATTGAAAGCATTATCGCTCGCGCGAAATCAAACAAACAGCGTATCGTTCTTCCTGAATCACTCGAGGAGCGTACACTCACTGCTGCCGATATGGCACTTGCTGATGAGATCGCTGAAATCATCCTTATCGGAAATCCTGATGAGATCTTTGCTCTCGCCGAGAAACTCGGCCTCAAGAACATCTCTAAGGCAACCATCATTGACCCTGCGACAAGCGAGAAGACAGCAGAATACGCTAATCTTCTTTATGAACTCCGCAAGAACAAAGGCATGACACCTGAGAAGGCTGCACAGCAGGTACTTGACCCGCTTTACTTCGGCTGCCTCATCATCAAGAGCGGAGATGCTGACGGTCAGATCAGCGGTGCTCTTTCTACAACCGGCGAGACCCTCAGACCAGCGCTCCAGATCATCAAGTGTGCTCCCGGCATCAGCTGCGTCAGCGGTGCAATGCTCATGATCACCCAGACTCCAGAATATGGTGAGGATGGCGTACTCGTAGTAGGCGACGTTGCGGTTACTCCTATGCCTGATGCTTCTCAGCTTGCTCAGATCGCTGTATGTACTGCACAGACTGCAAAGAGCGTAGCAGGTTTCGCAGATCCTAAGGTTGCAATGCTTTCATTCTCGACACTCGGCTCTGCTAAGCATGAGGTTGTAGACAAGGTAATCGAGGCTACAAAGCTTGCCAAGGAGATCGATCCGTCACTCAAGGTAGAGGGAGAGCTTCAGGCTGATGCAGCTCTCGTGGCTTCTGTAGGCCAGAAGAAGGCTCCGGGATCGGAGATCGCAGGACATGCAAACGTTCTCGTATTCCCTTGCCTCGAGGTTGGTAACATTGCTTACAAGCTTGTTCAGAGACTCGGAAACGCTGACGCTATCGGACCAATCCTCCAGGGTATCGCCAAGCCTGTCAACGACCTTAGCCGCGGTTGCTCAGTAGACGACATCTACAAGATGGTCGCCATCACAGCATGTCAGGCAATGGATGCGAAGTAAGATATTAAAGCAATATAACAAGCTTTTATCAAGCATTTAATCAAAAAGTCTGCTGCAGGTTTGCAGCAGACTTTTTCTTTTTCATTTACAAGCAGGACTCCCTATAGGCATCAACAGCCTCTCTGACATGACCGTACTTGAGGAGAAGTTCTTTGGCATGCTCATAATCATCGATGCCGGCCTCATCCATAATCATTCTGGTGCCCCTGTCCACAAGTTTCGAGTTGGTAAGTTCCATATCGACCATCCTGCTTCCTCGCACATGACCAAGACGTATCATGACAGAAGTGGAAATCATATTCAGTATGAGTTTCAGAGCAGTTCCTGATTTCATTCTTGTGCTTCCAGTAACGAATTCAGGTCCGGTCACACAGACTACGGGAAGTTCGACCGCCTTTTCAAGAGGACTGTCCTCATTGCTGGTGATGCAGCCGGTCAGGATGCCACGCTCGCGTGCAGCCGTGACTGCACCTATCACATATGGGGTAACGCCTGAGGCGGTTATTCCTATTACGACATCTTCAGAACCAGGAGAAAAGGCTTCAATGTCCTTCCAACCCTGAGCTGCATCATCTTCTGCGCCTTCCACAGCCTTGCGTATAGCGACATCACCTCCTGCGATTATACCGATGAACTTTCCCTTCACTCCATAAGTCGGAGGAATCTCGGACGCGTCAACTATTCCAAGTCTTCCGCTTGTTCCGGCACCTATGTATATCACTCTGCCACCTCGTGGCATTCTTTCCACAATAGCCTCGACCAATCTTTCAATCTGCGATGTACATTCTGCAACTGCCACGGGAACTGACCTGTCCTCAGTGTTCATTGCTTCAAGAATTTCCCTGGTAGACATCTTGTCTAGATTGTCATATCTTGATGCTCTTTCAGTTGTTCTCATATTACTGTATGCTATTTGGTGTGATATTCTATCAGTCCCTCTATCGGAGCAGGGTAGAAGCGGGAAATCCTGATTCCTTCCTCTTCCGCTATCCTTGTAAAGATATCTCTCAATGCATATCCGAAGCCTCCTACGACTCCGAGCGGATATTTTTCGTATTCATACTGCTTCACAGACCTGACTATGAATGCCCTGAAGTTACCATCGACAAGTTCCTTGATATAAGGATCTTCGTAGTATTCCATAATGAACGGGGCAAAACCACCAAGATATCCGGAAGGGGAGCCTGCATTCCTGTAGACATTCTGCACTATAGTCGCATAGTCAGACGGATATCTTGAAGAGAAATCTTCTGAAATATAGGCAGGTACGAGCCCCTTCAGAAAGTCTGCGACAAAGAGTTTTCCCAAAGTGGCGGCACTGCCTTCATCACCAAGGATGAATCCGCTTGAATATACTCTTTTCACTATCTCTGTGCCGTCGAACTGACAGGAATTTGATCCTGTACCAAGAATCGCGGCTATTCCCGGATCATGACCGCAGGCCGCTCTTGCAGCACCTATCAGGTCGGTCTGAACGTCGCAGACCGCATCAGGAAAAACTGTATTCATAAAGGAGCGCAGTTCCTCGCAGATCTTGTCTGTAAGAACTCCGGCCGTATAAAGAAAGATCTCAGGAACATCTCCGAACTCTCCCTTGATTTTATGACAGGCAGCAATGATTATCTCACCGATTCTGGCCATAGGCATAGTAGACACATTCGTGCCTTCGGTGACTAAACGTCCTTTCTCCTGCCCCTCGGCGTCCACCAGTCTCCAGTCGCCCTTGGTTGCTCCGCTTTCTATTATAAGCTTAGTTTTCATCTGTCATTTTTTTGAGAGCCGCAGCATCCTTATCAAAGAAGAATGCTCTCGCGACAAGAAGCACAACTGCAGCGACAATCCAGATTACAGCAAGAGAAGCAATACCGCCTGAAAGACCCATCTTAGGACTCATCACGCCGAGAATAAGCGGAGCAAGAGAACCCATACCGAAGCCAAACATCTGAAGCACAGCTGAAGATGAAGAGTGGTATTTAGCTGGTATCACGTCATATAGGATTGCATACGTATTTGCATCGAAGAAAGCTCTGAAGAAACCGAAACCCGCGAGAGCCGCATATACGACAGCAAGTTTTCCGGAGAGTCCCATCAGCACTATGCAAGGTGCGGCAAGGAGAAGTCCACCTGCCTGAAGGATGAATCTGTTCTTTCCACCACCCTTACCTGCAGCAACCTTATCCGATAGCATTCCCGCAAGAAGCACACCTGCAAAGGCAGCGGCGTGCGTCCAGAACATTGAATTGAAACCTGCTGAAGCCGAACTGAGCGAGAATGTCTCCATCAGATATTTAGGCATCCATGTCAGATAACCGGTAAGCACGAATATAAGGGAGGTGAAACCTATGATCATACATACAGCCGTAGGCACTTTGAAAATAGCGACCATAGCCTCGAAGAAGGACGGCTTTTCGACTGAAACCTCCTGTACAGCCTTCGGCTTGTCAGCCAGACGCATAAGGAGCACAAAGGTAAAGAGAACTCCGGCAGCACCGAAGATGAGGAAAGAATATTGCCATCCGAGTCTGTCCGCTATGAATCCGGCAAGGAATCCGCTGACAATGACACCGATATAATATGCTGTCTGATGCAGGGACATCGCTCTTGCACGAGTCTCAGGTCCGTGATACTCAGCGATGATGGCAGGATACGTAGGTCCGAACATGGCTTCTCCCATACCCGTGGCGATGCTGCGGAAAAGAACCATAAGGATGACCGTATTGGCCAATCCTGTCAACATGGTAGCCGTAGAGAAGAGCGCGACACTGAAGATTATGATTTTTCTTCTTGGAATCCTGTCGGCGAAATAGCCGGCAAAAGGCACTGTCATCGCAAAGAAAAGATTGAATCCTGTGGAGATAAGGCCCATGGTTCCGTCACTTACTCCCAGAAAAGCCTGAATATGAGGCAATACGGTATTGAACACCTGTCTGTCACCCTGATTCAGGAAATAACCTACCCACAAGAGAATGATGATTTCCCACTTGTAGAATTTAGAATCGGTCTTTATTTTCATAGATCATCAATTTTAGTGTAGGAATGTCGCATCCGCACTACATAAGAAG
>JAEIGA010020224.1_pt1 | contig 10149 bp, 18 predicted proteins | sample 9270691 | NCBI WGS metagenome assembly JAEIGA01 (sample SAMN17057246, study PRJNA624740) | gut metagenome | biome: biome; isolation source: fecal sample | host: Bos grunniens | place: China: Xizang | collected 2019
AGAGGACGAAGCCCAATTAACTATTGCTTCTGGAGGAGAATTTTCTTTTAACGGCGGTACGTTTAAAATTGGTGGTCCTTATTATAAGAATGGCGAATATTCTTATATTAAGGTGAACGAATATATTGGTATTACTCAAGATATTGCAGTTATGAGAACCTTATATGACGGTTATAATATCAATGTAAAGTATGGTATTATTGTTGGTGTCGGTGATTTTAAAATTGATGATACTAACATTGGTGGAGGTAGTTTTTAATGATATTGAATAATGAAGAAATAGTTTTTTATTTTACATAGCTAGATTCTTTTTTATTCTCTGACAGCGGTCAACTGACTAAATATTATTCTCCAAAAGTAAATTATGCAATATCACGCAATATCGCGACATTGGCATCAATCGTATCTATTATTAATACTAATAGGCAAGATATTTATAATCATTATGGAACTGTTACCCATAACGAAGATGGTAACGCAACTTTCAAGTTTGATAATAATGTTTTAGGTAAAGTAAATTCCGATTTAGAAGAATTGGCATTTATTGAGAATGATGTAAACATTATTTCAATTTCTTTGGAAGATATTGAATCATTAGACTTATCATTAAAGCAAATGGAAGCTTTAATGTTTATGATAAAAGAGAAAAAGGAGAGTAAAATTATGAAAATGACTAATTTTGAAATTTATAATATTGCTAAAGCAATGACTGAAGCCTTCCAGGATGGCACTCAGTATCTCCCTGTTAAAGTAAATTTCTTTATTCAAAAGAATAAAGCTACTTTAATGGCTTTAGCACAAGATATTGACAACTCTCGCGTAGAAATTGTCAAAAACTATGGCATTATGGATGAAACAACTAATCAGTTCACAGTGCCTGAAGATAAAATCGAAATTGCTAATGCGGAGTTAATGGATTTGTTCAACATTGAGCAAGAAGTTGATGTTCGTAAGGTTAGCATTGATGCTTTCCCAGATGATATTAACTTAAATACTGCTCAGATGGAAGCTTTAATGTTTATGATTGATTAATAGATTTTAGGCCAGGTAATAAAATTTACCTGGCCTAAGTTATTATATGAGAGAAAGGAGCTTATATATGAAACTATATCCTCCAGTGGTGGAACCTAGCATTCCAGCCCACTATATTGATACTGACCCAATAGCTGGATTAACATTAACAATTCCTTTTCAAATGAATCGTGCTGTGAGTTGGGCGGATTTAGGACAAGAGAGACGTATGGCTTTAATTCTAAAGACAGTATCAACAAATAAGGTCTTATTAGATGGTATTGAAGGAAACGCCTTAACTTTTATGGCAAAGTATCAAACTCCAGTAGCATCTTTCAGTATTGATTTTCAAGATTTTACTCCCTTAATCGGTCAATATTATAAAGTTTAGATCGCCTATATTGATGATGAGGGTGTCGTAGGATATTATTCAGATGTTTCAGTAATTAAATTTACAGATAAACCTGATGTCACTATTGAAAATTTAAATGGAGAAACTAATGTAGCTCAATATAGCTATACTGGTATATATAAAAATTTAGATATGAGTGAGAAGGTTTATTCTTACGAATTTAATATTTATGACACAGAAACAGGAATTTTACACGATACAAGTGGAGTCCAAATTCATAATAGTAATACTGATACTGTTCGTACAGAATCTTTTGATACATGGACTTCATATAAAACTCTTGAAAATGAAAGACAATATTACATTACTTACACAATAAAAACTGTTAATGGAATGGAAATTACTAGCCCCGGTTATGCCATTATGGCAATGGATACTTTAAACATTGTTTCTAAAAATACTGAATTTATAGCTACGATGATGTTTGAAGATGGTTATGTTCATATCCATATTTTACCCAAAGACGAAAAAGCTGATATTAAAGCAATTACTGGCAATTTCATTTTAGTAAGAGCCTCTAGTGAAGATAATTTCTCCACATGGCATGAGATTTATCGCTTTACTTTGGTTAATAATTATCCTTTAATGACATTATGGAAAGACTTTACAGTACAACAGGGTTATTCATATAAATATGCTGTTCAAGCATATAATTCAAAAGGTATTTATTCTAATCGCTTAGAGTGTAAATATTATTCTGATGAATTAAGTGAAATTCAAGATGAAATTAATAGACAAAATTGGAATTCTCAAAATAATACTAGCTATAGTAATTGGCACTATTTAACTGATGGTAATGGATTGCCAGTGGATTTTGAAGATGCTTTTTTATATGATGGTAAGCGTCAATTGAAAATTAGATACAATCCAAAAGTCTCTTCATTTAAATCTACAGTTCTCGAAAGCAAAGTAGATACAATCGGCGGAAAATATCCTTTTATTTTCCGTAATGGTAATGTTGAATATAAAGAATTTCCAATTTCAGGTTTGATTACTATGTTGAGTGATGATAATGGACTATTCTTAAAAGAGTACGAAGAGCCAATATTAATGAGAAATTATTCTTTAAATGGTTCCTATTAGCCAGGCGTAGGATATAATATTATGCCTCAGGGATATAGAGGAGAAGCACAATACTTATATGATATGCAAAGAGAAAGAGAATTAGCTGTTCCTCAAGGTAGCCGCACGGCTTTGACAGCTGAAAATTTCCGTAAAGAACGCGAATTTAAAATGGAAGTGTTGAAATGGCTTACAAATGGTGAACCAAAACTTTTTCGCTCTCCTGGAGAAGGAAATTTTATTGTGCGTTTAATGAATTCATCATTAACTCCCAATGACACTCTTGGACGTATGCTTCACACATTCTAGTGCACTGCTTACGAAATTGCCGATTGTTCATTCGGTCAATTATAGAAGTATGGTTTTATTAATGCTTTTGAAACAAGCTATCAGGAGCTTAAATTTAGAATGTTAAATGGCTATAGTACATTCCACTCAATGCATGAGAAGGTTATTGTATTAGATAGTGGTGGATATTATTTTGCAGTAATTGATCAATATGGTTACTGGGCCTTAAAAATTACTTATGCTAATGGCAATTCAGATACATTCAATTGTGGAAACTCAACCGGATAGTTTGCTTTAGATAGAGAAGCATTGAAAAATAATCCTATTGTTTCTATTCAAAGTGTTGAGGGCGAACCGGATTTAGATGCTAAAATTTTATATGGATATTATGAAGAAACTGATATCGCTTTTTCTTTAATTAATGAAATTACCAGAGAAACAGTGATTAGCCAAATTATTGGTCATCCTGATTTCATTGATACAAATGGTTAGTATCGTGAAAGCAGTTTTGATACTAACTATATTGTTGCTATTACTAGTGGTATTGATAATGCTTACAAGGGCACATTCGGTGAAGATGTTGATGACATTCCTCGCTTAGTGGTTGGTAAATTTTATTATTTAAAAGCAGAGCCAAGAGCAATTACAAATATTTATTTATTAAATGGTAAATATTATGTTAATAAAGCTTTATTAGATGAAATTACAACTTGGGATGATTCAGCCATTTATCGAGTATATACTAAAGATGGTAATGATTGGCGATTTGTTGATCAATATAGCGGACGTCCTTCAAATGGAATTTTATTATCTGATCCCAGTTACTTATTAGGTTTTAATGCTGAAGAAAATAATGGACAATCACCTGGTCGTGAGCAACTAGTCGACTTGAGCTTGCGCGGAGGTAGCGGAGGCGCCGCACCAGTCACTACGGGCAGATTTGAAATTTATTTTGATTTAGATAAGGTGACATCTATCAGAGTTGGCTCTGGCGTTGTTTGTGAAATCTGTTATAACTTAAGTACAGTATTGTATGAATGTGAAACAAAGCCCGCAGCCTATGTAATTTTGACGAATCTAAAAACAGCATGGCAAAATGCAAAAAATGCTTATGATAGTCATTTGCTTGCAGGTAATAGTCAATTTAGCGGTAGCAGTGAAGTATTGCGCAGAGACATGGAAAATAAGTATATCGCTTATTTAGATACATTACGTGAGACTATTAAAGAAATTTAGGAAAAGGAGGAGACTTATTATGCTTTATGATAAAAATTTTTTGTTGGAGTTGGATCAAACAAAAAATAAAATTATTTATGCCAAAGTTACAGCTCTTTCTTTTGATGAATTGCCAATTACGGCAATTGAAGGTCGCGTAACGCAAGGCTCCATCAATATCGATGGGGCCTCTGCGGTCCGCCGCAGTTGCTCATTAAGTCTTGTAGCGCAAGATTTTGATTATTCAGATTACTCTTGGGGATTAAATACTAAATTTAAATTAGAAATTGGAGTGCGTAATTTTATTAATTCTCGTTATCCAGATATTATTTGGTTTAATCAAGGTATTTATGTGATTACTTCTTTTAATACGGCTCGCTCAACCAGCAATTTTACCATTTCTCTTTAGGGCAAAGATAAAATGTGTCTATTAAATGGTGAAGTTAGTGGTACTATCGGTGTTCAAACTGATTTTGGAACTATCGAAGAAGAAGATTCTTAGGGCGTATGGACTATCCGTTCTATTCCCATCCCTGAAATTATTAAAAATTTGGTTCATAGTTATGGTGGAGAACCATATCACAATATTATTATTAAAGATTTAAATACTTATGGATTAGAGCTATTGGAATATCGCTATGATAATGTTGACTTGATTTTATATCGTAAACAAAATTCTAACACATATATCAATGCGGCTCTTGGTAATAATCGCAATAAAAGATTTATGAATATTAAAAATGGAGATATTAAAACCATTAGTCAATTTGATGATGAGGATTTTGAAACTTTAACAGATGCTTTTGTAGTCGGTGACGATTATCCAACTTTTATTGAAGTAGATAGTAATGGTAATCCAAAAGGTGAAGACGCTTTCGTATTTACTCGTATTAAATATGGAGAAACAGCAGGTTACCGTATGACAGATTTAACTTATGCGGGAGATTTAATTGCCAATGTTGGTGAATCTATTACTTCAGTTTTAGATAAAATTAAAAATATGCTAGTTGAATTTGAGTATTTTTATGATGTTGATGGAAGATTTGTGTTTCAAAAGAAATAGTCTTTTATTAATACATTGTGGCAACCTACTGCAGACAGTGGAAATATTAATACTGAGTACGAACGTGAGAAAGAAATTATTATTACAGATTTAGAAGAAGCATTAGATAATTTATATAAGCAGTGGACTGATGGAGAGATTGAAAATGAAAATGATTATTTTGAACAAATGCGTGAAATTAAAAATTATTATAATTTAAAATTGCGACAATGTTCAAACTTATATAAAGTAGCTGATGGTAATGAATAGATTCAAGAGAGTTTGGCACTATCTTCTACTACAGCCTACGATTTTCATGGCGGAGAATTAATCACTTCATTTAATAATAATCCAAATTTATTGAATTTAAAAAATGATTATTCTATTTGGGGAGAGCGCACAAGCGTAAGTGGTGCGGCCATTCCAATTCATTTAAGATACGCTATTGATGTAAAGCCTACTGAATATGCGACAATTACACTCACAGACAACGATAAGGAAGAGATTAAAGAATATAATGAAAAATATGGTACAACATTGAAAGATGATTAGGTATCAACTTTATATTCTACTCAATTTCCCTTATATAAATGCTCTTCTTGCGGAAGTCGTCGAGTATAGCCTATCACAGAATAGACAAGTCGTGGCGGCACACGAGCAATTTGTCCTGTTTGTAGAAGCAATAGCCTTGTCGCTGAAAAGTATAAGTATGTAGCAGATTGGCGAGAAATTTTATATATTATGGCTACAGATTATTTTAGATATAATACTTTAGATAATTTTGAAGTACGCGTGCGTGAAGCCAATCCTGATTTATATCCTACGGGTCGAACTGGTTACGAACAGTATTATACTGATATCCAAGTATGTTGGCGTCAATTATATAATAATGAATTAGGAGAAAAAATTAAAACTGCTACTGAAAATATTGAAAAATACAGCGCCGAGGTAGATGACTATGCGGCTTAGGTTGTGGAACAAGAAAAAGTTCTTGTAGCAGCAAATAAACAATTAACTGCCGCAAGTGCAAACCCTGATAACTCTTAGGACTTAATTGATAATTTATATATATAGGCAATGGAAGAGGCTCAAATTTTAAGAGATATATAGAATAATTTAAATCAATCACAGTACTAGCTTGACTAGAATAAAGAAAAATTAGAAACTTATCAAGAAAATATTAAAAATTATTATTAGATTGATGAAGTACCTTAGACTGGTGTCGGTACTGCATATTATACTCTTTTAGATGATGTTTCTATTTTTGATGATGAAAATATTCAAATGCTTCCCACTTATACTGTGGATGGAAAATTTATTTCAGATGTATGTTTTCATATTCCAAATTCATATATTTCAATAGTATCGGAACCAACTTCTAGAATTACATTGTCTTTATTATATAGTCCAAAAGATGATTTGTATTTAAAAATTACCGGAGCAGGAGATGATTCAATGTATCATTGTCGCTATTATAGTATTCCAAGATTATACTGGAATAAAAATGTATATACTGCGCCAAATACGTTGAATTATTGGTTTGATTTCTTAGATACTGAAGGTGAGCTATCTCAATTTAGTGTAAAGGCAATTGGTTCAAGGACGAAGGCTATTAATGAGACTACAGTAAAATCCATTTATTTTAGAGAAACTCCGACAGTTATTTATGGCGCTCCAGAAGGAGAGGGGTTAAGTGGATATAAATATATTAACATCAATAAATCTATGATGGAAAATATGTTTACAATTAGCGCACAGGGAAAATCCGCAAAGGATAGACTTGATGAACTACTATATGCTCATGGCTATTGTAGTGAAAGTGCAACAGTCTCTGCAATCCCAATCTATTATTTGTAGCCAAATAGCCGTATTCATATTTCAGATCCTGAAACTAACTTGGATGGCGATTATATTGTAAGTAAAATTACTATTCCACTATCTTATAATGGAACCATGTAGCTTACTACAACTAAAGCTGCGGAGACATTATTCTTATAAGGAAGGAGAGGTTTTAATGAAAAAGATGTATTAGTATCGTTACTATGGACAATCAGAAAATAATAATCCTAGTAATTTATCTAGAGCTGATTTACAAAGTGGCGAAATATTTCGTTCAAAAAATTGTATTACTCATTTGGGTATTTAGGCTTCTCCTGGCACAGTATTTTTTCTAAATAAAGCAACTGAAAATCCAATTGCGATTGGTAAAACAGGTATTTATGAATTAGATGTTAGTGGATATGGATATATTTCTAGCATTATTTTTACAGACATCACTCTTGATAAAGTCAATGAAGAAAATGGTATCATCATTGATATTTTATATGAAGGAGGTACTGTATAATGAGCTTTTATGGTTAGATGCGATGGACCGAGTCCACTCTGGGCAATTGGTTTTATGGAATCAAATTAACTGGAGATTATTTTAAAACTGATAATTTGTTTAATGATGCGCCAGATACCGGAGAGGGCACAATCACAGCTGGAGACGAAAAATATTTATATCCACACGAAGATTTAGCAAAATTAACCATTAATAGTGGTAATCATTGGCTTGGTATCGCTCCAATTGATTGTACTGGTGATAATCATGTTTCTTGTAGTGGTTTTTCTTTATTCCATAATAAACCATAGGTAGACAATTTAAATGCATCATCATGCCAATCAGTTATTTTGCCTGTTAATGCCCCTTCTGATAATGATTTTACAACATTAAAAAGCGGAGGATACATTAAAGTATCCTCCCCTAAATTTGATAAAGCAGGACATTGGGCTGGTAAAGACTATGTAGAAGAAATCATTTATCAACTTCCAAATTAGGGAATTTAGATTATTCATACAGATGATACTGTGGAAGAGTTAAAAACTAATGGATATGATAAATTTGAATTTAAGCATGATGAATGGATTAAAATGGAATTATTAAATAATAAAACCCAATTGTCTTTTTCACATACACAATTTTTAACTGTACCCTCCCAAGAAGAGCCTTATTTAGTGCAATCAGGCATGATTAAATATACTCCTCCAGAAGGAGAAACTCCAATCGTAACTGAAACAATAGTGCAAGGAGATTATTTCAAAGTATTTGAAGCTAGAGTAGATGCTGCAGGTCATGTTATTAAACTAGACCAATATTTATATCGCTTTGCCCCAAGCGAGCAAGAAGAGCGAGTTGCTGACTTACTTGACTGGTGGGATGAATTTATTGCAGACGCAGATGAGGCAGGTCCGAAAACACTTGCTGCTCTATAGGAAGCAATTAGTGATATTAATGATGAATATACCAAATCTGTTCAAGACGTTAATAACTTATTAACTGTACTTGGTGTGGAGCACACTACAGAAGCTGGTGAGCAGGCATTTACTACTGCGGCCGCAGAATTTTTAGCTTTGCGAGAAGAATTAAAAAGAATTAGCGGTAATTCTTCATTTGATAATTATTCTTTGTTAAAATTATTAAATGAATTTTTCCAATGGTTGGATGAGCAATCTTTAAGAAGTTTACAAGCTCGTTTAATTATCATTGAAAATCAACTTGGTATTTATAATGGGTAATTTCTTTCTTTTTTAAGAAATTAATATATAACTACTTTAGAGAAAGGAGAGAAATAAAAATTGGCAAATTATGTAAAATTTATGCGTGGCACTCCCGCAGCTTACCAAGCTTTATTAGAAAGCGCAGAGAGACCTAATAGCGATACTCTGTATTTTATTTCTGAGAAAGATTCAAATGATGCTATTTTATATCTTGGTTCTAAGCTAATTGCCGGAGGAAATAGCGATATTAATTTATCCTTGAATGATATTGCTAACATACATATTGAAGAATTGCAAGATAAAGATTTGTTGGTGTATGATAGCTCATCTAATAAATGGGTTAATAGCACCTTTGAAGAAGCTATTTCAGTCTTTATCGGTGCAAGTACGAATGCCGCAGGTAAAGCTGGATTAGTTCCTGCTCCTGGTCTAGGGGAAACCAATTTATATTTAAGAAGCGATGGAAAATGGGCTCCAATTGAAGCTCAACACGATGCGAATATTTTAACAATTGAGAATGAAGACTTGACAAAAATGCATCAAGACATTATTGATCAAGCGACTTCTGATCTTTTAATTGCAAAAGGTGATATTATTATTATCAAAGATATTATCGCCGGAGATAAATATCAGCATACATCATACGTCTATAATGGAGCCACTTGGGCAGCTATGGACGGAAATTATAATGCAGAAAACGTATACTTTGATGAAGATTTTACTTTCACAGAGGATGTTGGTGTTATTACCATTCCTGATAGTGGTAGTATTAAAGTTGCCGCGAATGGTAAAAATATTAAGGATTTCTTGGCAAGTATTTTTGCTCAAGAGGTGAATCCTAGTACAACTTATCCTAGTGCATCTATTTCTTCTAGTACAGCAAAAGCATATGAGGTTGGTACAAAAGTAACTCCTGCATATAGTGTCACATTCAGTGCTGGTTCTTACACTTATGGTCCTGCTACTGGCGTAACCGCCACAGCATATCATGTTACTGATGGAACTAACACCAAAGACACTGCTTCTGGAAATATGCCAGAAATTCAGGTTACAGATATTACCAATTACAAAATTTCTGCGACAGTTGATCACACCGATGGCGTAACACCAAAAACAAATATCGGTAATGATTATCCTTCTGGAGCTATTGATGAAGGCACTACTGAGAAAGTAACAAGTGGAGCCATCACTGGTTTCAGATACGCTTTTGTAGGTCCAGATACTACTGGAGCTGCATTGGATTCAGGTTTTATTCGTGGATTAAAAGCTCAAGGAAATGGAGCAAGTAATCATACTGTAACTTGGAAGGCATCTGATACTCCTGGAATTAAACGCTATATTGTAGCAATTCCAGCATCTTCTTCTAAGAAGGTAAGTAAAGTAATTATTACTTCTTCCATGAATGCAGATTGCACTGCTGATTATGTATTGCAAGACACTAATGTGGATGTTGAAGGTAAAAATAATTTTACCGCTGTTCCATATAAGATTTGGATTTATGAACCTGCCTCTATCGCAGATGTTGAAGTCCATCAAATTACAATTAGTTAAGGAGGACATGAATAATGGCTGTAATTAA
>JAEIGA010020225.1_pt1 | contig 10148 bp, 4 predicted proteins | sample 9270691 | NCBI WGS metagenome assembly JAEIGA01 (sample SAMN17057246, study PRJNA624740) | gut metagenome | biome: biome; isolation source: fecal sample | host: Bos grunniens | place: China: Xizang | collected 2019
ATGCCTGGTGGCGCCGTCGTTTGCAATATATGTCCAACTTCTTCGATGCCTACCGCATAGACCACATACTGGGCTTCTTCCGCATTTGGGAGATACCCCGCACTGCCAAGAGTGGCATTTCGGGCAGCTTCTCGCCCAATATGCCTCTTTCGGTTGAGGAGATAGAAGCCTATGGCTTCCCCTTTGATGCAGTGTTGCACACACGTCCTCACATTGATGATACGGTGCTTAAGAAACACTTCCCCCGCAAGGCGCGCATCGTTGTTGATGCTTTCCTCGATGCCACTGCCGACGGCACATACACCTTCAAGCCCGAGATTGAGAATGCCAACACGTTGGCCTATTACATCTATGAGCGCACACCCAAGCTGCCCGCCGCAATGAGCGACGCCTTGCAGCGTCTCTATGGCAACGTGCTCTTCATTGCCGACCTAAAGGAGCCCGGCAAATATGTGCCACGCATTCTGGGCAACGAGACCGAGGCCTATGAACAACTCCCGCAGGCCGCACGCATTGCCTATGACGCACTCTATGAGGAGTATTTCTATAATCGCCACACAATGCAGTGGTATCGCGAGGGGATGCGCAAACTGACACCGTTGCTGCTCTCCACCCCAATGACAGCTTGTGGCGAGGACCTTGGAATGATACCGGCCTGTGTGCCTTGGGTGATGAAAAACCTTCAGGTACTTTCGCTCGAGATACAGCGTATGCCAAAGCTCTTTGGCGAAACATTCGCTGTTCCGGCCCGTTACCCCTACCTCTCAGTGGCAACACCCTCAACACACGATATGAGCACGCTGCGCGGTTGGTGGCGCGAGGATGAGGCCCTCACACAGCAGTTCTATAACAGTGCGCTTGGTTTCGAGGGTAAGGCTCCCGTTGAGATGGACGGCAGGGTGGCGGCAGCCATCATTGCACAGCACCTTGCGGCACCGTCGGCCTTTGCCCTTTTTGCTTGGCAGGATTGGATGGCTATGGATGAGCGTCTGCGTTTCCACGACCCTGATGGCGAGCGCATCAACGTGCCCTCCAACAGGGATCACCAGTGGAGCTATAGAATGCACATCCCGCTTGAACAGCTGCTTGGCGAGCGTGCCTTCAATGAGACGGTGCGCCGTATGATAGCCGATGCCGGCAGAATGGTAAACGACAAATAAAAAAAGAATAATAAAGATATGCAAAAGACATTCCGTTCATCAATCCTTTCGGGCATTGCGGTTGCCATTGCCGGTTGGGGCTATTTGGCCTATAAGGATATCATTGGAGCTGTGCTCTTCTCTTTTGGACTGCTCACTGTTGTAAATTACAAGCTGAAGCTTTATACCGGAACGGCAGGTTTTGTGCCCCTTCGTTATGAGGATGGCCGTTCACGTTGGCTCAAGGCCATTGGGGAACTGTTGTGGATTCTTCTTGGTAACATCACAGGCTGTCTGCTTGTAGCTTTGTTGCTCCGCTGCTCTCCGCTCAATCTTGGCGCCTCGGCCCAAGCCGTTCTCGAGAGCCGTCTGGCCATTGGCCCCGTGCGCGCCGGTCTGCTCGCCATTGGCTGTGGTTTCATTATGACAACCGTTGTAACCTTTGCACGCGAGGGCAAGGTGCTGCCTTTGCTCTTTGGTGTGCCTCTCTTCATAAACTGTGGCTTCCCCCACTGTCTGGCCGATGCCTTCTACTATCTTGCAGTGCCTTTCTCCTATACTTGGGAACACATTGCCGAGGTTGCAGTGCTCTATCCCTGCCTTGTGGTTGGTAACTTCATTGGGTGCAACCTCTATCGCTTTATTGCCCCAAGTGAAAAGTGAAACAGCCAGGTAACATATACAAAAAAACGACTCCTGTCAGGAGTCGTTTTTTTGTATTAAGGTCTTTTGTACTATTTAACAAGAACCTTCTTGCCGTTTACAATGTAGATGCCGGGTTGTGTTATCTTCTCAATCCTGCGGCCTGCGAGGTCATAAATGGTCTCAGCATCATTCTCATCGCCATTAACCTCTTCTATGGCAGTGTTGTTGTTCTCAACTCGTATCACGCGCCATATTGAGGATTTGTTCAAATTCCGGCTGCCGATAATCTTGTTGTCTCTTCTGTCAAGCGCCAGGTACATCTTTATTTCAGTGTTCTCGGTAGAGAAGTAGAGAGTACCGTCATCAAGATAGTTTGCCTTGAAGATAATGGCATTGCTGCTGTCCTCTCCACTGCACATAGCTCCCACATTCAGCTCAATGCCGTTTATGTATTTTCCGTTCTTGTTCTTGATGAAGTAGTGGTGTGGTGTGCCTGTACACTCAACCATCCAACGCTTTGCCTCGTTGCTTGTGGCTGTCTCGTTTGATGTGTTGGCCTTTAGTCCAAGAGCATCGTAGCACAACTGCAAATTGCGGCTGCCGCTTGCGCTGGTGATGGTATATGCGTCAAGGTTTTTGAGCAGGGCTCTTGCGTTGGGGTCCTGTCTTATCTGCTGCAGTGTGCTGTTCAGCAGCTCGGCCCACTCCTTGTAGGTGTGCTTGCTCTGGTCGGCATTATCGGCTGCAGCCTTTGCCTCCTTGTAGAGCGCATTGAGCTCGTTGATTGCCGCACTGTTGTAGTAGCCTATGTTCTTTCCGTTGTTGGAGTTCTTGCCGGTTGTGCTCTGCACAGTGTTAAGGATAGAGGTCAGATACTCGAGCTGTCTCTTCTCGTCATCAAACTCGGCAACGAAAGGAATTTCCTTGTCGCTTCCGTCGGCTTGAGCAGCAACAACCCTTAATTTTAAAAGAGCATCGCCGGCAGGAATGTTAAGTGTCTTGCAGTTGTTGAAGTCGAGTAGTTCGCCGGTTTGGGCATTGTAGAGCTTGAAGCCAAGGGCACCCGCTGCACCTTCCTCCTCCTTTATGGCTATGGTGCTGTTTGTTTTTGTGTAGTAATAGCCTTGAGCCTTCACGCTCTCATCGATATAGTCGCTCCACTGTCCATACTCGCCCATCTTTCCTATTGCAAACTCATTGCTGAAGTCCAGACGGTAGCCATCCACGCCATCGATGCGCTTTGACGGCTTTATGCGGTCCTCTATGAAGATAAGGTGGCCGCCCTTCTTCTCATATTGCTGCATACGGGCACGGCTCTCATCAATCTCCTCCTGTGTAAGCGTTACAAGATATGTGGCATAGTCGCCAATGTTCAACGAAGACATAGGCTCAAAGAATCCCCAAGCCTCGAAGAACTCGCTAAGGTCCATCTGTGCAATTTCGCAACACTTCTCGGCAAACTTCAGCTGGTCTTTCCTTCCATAAGTGATATACTCCTTGAGCAAGCGGTCTTGGCGCAAGTTCGCGAACAAACGTGGGTAGAAATCGGGCATCTTCTCTGCTACGTGGAAGTAGAGATAGAGCTGGAAATACATACGTGCCACGCCAATGGGGTTGCTTGTGCGTGCGGGGAATGGGGTGCCATAGCCATACTCCTCCTTGCAGAATGCCACACCGTCGCCGCGTGTGGTGGTCTTTCCAAAGAGGTGCACGTTCATATTGGCAAAGAGGTTGTTGCTCGATTCTGTGCAACCCACCATATTGATGGCTCCCTGGTTCACGTGTCCAATCTCGTGGGCCGATGTCCACAGGTTGCCGGGGCTCTCATAGACTGCATCATAGGGAAGCATTCCGGGCAGGGCATAGTCGTCGTAATATGTAAAGGTGGGCGAAGCATAAAAACCACCGCCTCTGTTGTCCGAACGTGCCATAACGATATCGTTCCAGCGGTCATAATACTGCTCCACACCCATAAGACGGTGCTGTCTTCTCACCGTCTCGTCCCACAGCTCAATGGCGTCGGATATTGTGTTGGGGCACGCATTTACAAGGCTGCTGCGGAACATATGAAACAACACTCTCTCGCCCTTCACCTGCAATCCCTTATAGGACTGTGCAACGGGGTCGTTGGCTTGTCTCTCAAGCATCTCCCTCCACATAGCGTCATTGTGCCTTTCTACGTCATAGTAACCATACACGTGTCCGCCTTCTATGTGGGCCCAAACCTCGGGATAGTCGCTCAATCTCTTGCTTGTGGCAGTGGTGTCGGTGTCTACCTTGTAGTCAAAGAACAACATTCTGCGCTCGGTTTCTGTATCGGCCAGTTTAAACATATTCAATCCCGGGAACAAAGGGTGATTTGTCAAAGCGTATGAACCGTTATCTGCAACAACGTCTACACTGATCCAGATGGAATCGGGTACATTGTCGCTAAGAAACAGGTATATATATTCATTGCTTCCAATGATGCCTGTTGGGCTCTGCAGCTCGCTGTACTGGTAAACATTCAGGTAGTTTGCCCAGCGGGAAGGGTTGCTGTAGGGCTTGAACTTCTGCACGCGGAAATCCTTTTCAAAGCTGTCCCAACTGTTGTTCTTCGCTTTAATGGCAAATTCTATGAGCTTCTCGGGCATTCCGGTCAGGTAGTTCTGCAGTTCCTCGTCGCTCATCGCTTGGTAGGCGGGCTTCAACCGGGTGCAGATATCATCTTCAAAGTAGTTCTTGTACTCGGCATACCAACGTTGGGCATTGTTGGGTGTCAAAGTGGGGCTCTGTGCCCAACTGCCGACACAGTATATTGCGGCAAATAGAAATAGTAGAATTTTTTTCATATTCGGTCTTGTACTTTGTTTCTTACAGTTTTTAAATATAAAGGTGGGGTTTTTGTGAACCCCACCTTTATGATATTTCACAGACTGCAGTTCTTTACTTTACCAGTACTTTCTTGCCGTCCTTTATGTAGATGCCCTTTTCTGCAGCCTCTACTCGGCGACCCTGCAGGTCATACAATCCGTTGCTGCCATCGCTCTCCACGTGCTCAACAACGTTCTCTATTGTAGTGATGATGTCGGCAATCTCTTTGTTGAACTCAATGTCGGCAATCTCAATTCTCCAAGAGGAGATAGAAGAAGCAAGTGTGGGAGCTGTTGAAGATTCATAGATGTAGTTCTCGCCGATGCTCATTACCAGGCCGTTGTTCTCTGCGTCATAGGTAACGGTGATGGGCAGAGGCTCGGCTGTTGCCGATGTAAAGATGTTCTTCTTTGTACCCTCTCTATAGGCAAATCCCTCGTTTCCAGCATTGTAGAGCTTGTATTCTCCTGCCTTGCCGGTTGATGCAAAGCTCCACAAAGCATAGTCGTCGGCTTCGGTAGACATTGCCAAGCTGTTCTTCAGCGTGGGGCGTGTGTCGCTGTAGATGCTTACGAACTTGTTGCTGTTGTTGCTGATGATGTAGTACCACACAATTCTGTCGCCCTTTGTTGCTATGGGGGCTGCGTTGATGTACTTGCCATCAAGCTCAGCTATAAACTTGCGCAACTGCTCAACAGCATTCTGGTGTGCTGTGGGAGCCTCGGCCTTGTAGCCTTCGTGAGCATAGTGCAGGTTCAGAGCGCTTGTCTCCAGATTTCTGTCAAGGACAATGATGTTGCTGTTGAAGATGTTCATTGTTCCCAGGCTGTCAAGGTTCAGAATCTCTGTAACCTTCAGGTTGGCTTCCTTCATCAAAGCGTTGAACTCGTTTGCATAGTGAGCAGCCGATTCATCCTCGTCGGCAATCACTGTAACTCTCCACTGTCCGTTGGTTGTTTCGGGCGATGTGCCAACAACCTTTCCACCATTGATACCCACAGCAACGCTGTTGTTGTCTCTCATAAGGAATGTGGTGTTGCCCGATGCTGTATATGAGACATTGAACTCAACGGCATCCGCTTTGTCTTTTGAGTCTGTGTAGGCATCACTGTTTGCACTGAGGCCGGTGATATAGTATCCGCTCTTGCACTTCAGGTAGTATACGCCCGGTGTGCCGGCATACTCAACAAACCACTTGGCCTTGTCGGGGGTGCTTTCGTTGGTCTTTATCTCAACACCGTTTGCTACAGGATATTCGCCTGCTGCATAGTATTTTCTGTAGCCTGCGTTTCTCATCTGGAATGCAGCGGCCTCTCTAATCTTAATCTGTGCATTGGGGTTGTTGATGATGCTGTTGCGTGCATCCTCAAGCTCCATAGCAAGCTGAGCCAAACGGTCGAGGTAGTTGTCGGGGTTTTCATTAACAATTTCAGCCTCCTTGAACAAAACGTCAAAATCAGCAAAGTATTCGGGGTAGTAGAAGCCAATCTCGGTGTTGTTCTTGGCCTTCTTGGTGCTTAGGCTCAAGGCCGAGTTATAAGCGGCTGTGAATGCCTCCATCTGCATCTCCTTGGGGCCCTCTGAAGCGTGGGGAACAACATAATCGGTACCGTCGGCCTGTGCCGCAACAACCTTCAGGTTGGCATCCTTGGCGCTCAAGGGGATGTTCATACTCTTTCTGTTTGTGAAAGAGAGCAGCTCGTTGGTGTCGGCATTGTAGAGCTTGAAACCAAGCGCGCCCTTCGCGTTGGCATCCTCTTTAATAAGTACTGTGTTCTTTGAGATGGCATAGTAGTAACCCTCGGCCTTTACACTCTCATCGATGTAGTCCTCCCACTGGCCATAGTCGCCAACATCACCAACGCGCTCACCGTCCCAGTCGGCATAGCTCTGGCGATATCCGGTGCCGTCGAGTCTCTTTGATGGGCGCACGCGGTCCTCAAGGAACATCAGGTGTCCGCCCTTCTTCTCATATTTCTGCATACGTGCCTTGCTGGCTTTCACGTCCTCTTCGAGCAGGTATACCCAGTGGTGGCCATAGTCGCCCACAAAACCGTTCTTGAAGGGGATGAAGAAGCCCCAAGCCTCGAAGAACTCGCTAAGGTCCATCTGCAGAATCTCGCAGCAAACCTCGGCAAACTTCAACTGGTCGTGAAGGGCATTGACCGAGTTCTTGTAGAAACCGTTCTCGTCGAGCTCGTCGCTTGAGCCAACGCTCCAGCCCACCATACGGTCATAGCGCAATCTCTCGAACAGACGGGGATAGAAGTCGGGGCATTTTCCTGCAGCGTGTGCATAGAGGAAGAGCTGGAAGTACATACGTGTCATACTGAACAGCTTTGAGCCATACTTGCTCTCGCCGCGCAAAACATAGGGAACCTTGTTCTCAAAGTCGGCAATCTGGTTCTCCATATTGTTACCACGGCTGGTGTGTGTGCCCTGCTCAAATGTTACAATGTTTGCAAGCGCATTGTTTGAAACCTCCGATGTGCCCACAATCTCAAAAGCATACTGGTTGTTGTGTCCAATCTCGTGGTTGGGTCCCCAGGTGCTTCCGGCATCGGCAACAAGCAGGTCATAGTTACAGATTGTGCCCAATGTGTTGTTGTTGTAGTGTGTGCGGTGGTTGCCGGCATCCATAAAGCCGGTGTCATCACTCATTGCAAGCTGCAGGTTGTTGAACCAATCGTAGTACTTGTCGAGTGCCATATACTTCTGTTGTGTCTTGTTCCAGAAATCCCAAAGGCCAACCAACTCCTCAATCTTCTTGGGGCAAGCGTCGTGGTTCAGGAACTCCTTCTTGCGGAAAGAGAGCAGTGTGTAGTCGCCCTTGGCCTGAATGGCAGCCTCGTTTTTGAACATATGCTCCTGCATATAAGCCCAGTCGTCATTGGTGTGTCCGCGCTCCTTGCTCCAGAAACCATTTACGTAACCGCCCTCAATGCGTATCTTCACGGCAGGGTAGTCGGCAAGTTTCTTGCCGGCAGTGTCGGTGTCGCAGATGTAACGTATGTAGAGGTAGCTGTTGGTGGTGTTGCAAGGCACAATGTTGAGACCCTCGCTCAAGCGGGTGTCGTTGCCAAAGTATGCAGTGCCCGCAACCTCGCGCAATGTGATGCTTGAACCCTCGGGAATTGCGTCTACAAAGATGTAGGCAAAGTCTCTATTGCTCTTTGAGCAGATACCTGTGGGGTTGTCTATGGGGCTATAGAGGCGTGTGTAGAGGATATTGTGCCACTTCTCGGGGTCGCTGTAGGGCTTGTAGCTGTATACGCGGAACTCCTTCTCGCGTGTAACGCTGTCCCAGCTGTCGTTCTTGCTCTTGAGCACAGCCTGCTGCAGCTCGGCGGGCACGCCCTCCATTGCAGCGATGAGCTGCTCGTCGCTCATTGACGCATATTCTGCCTTTAGCACAGTACCGGCCTTGTCTTCATACAGGCCTCCCACTGTTGCCACAATCTGCGGAATGTTGGTCATAAGGTTGTTATACTCCTGATACTCGGCATAAGCTTTAGCAGCCTCTTCGTTGGTGATGCTCACCTCCCTGAAGGTCCACTCTGTGCCTGTAACCTCGCCATCCTCGGGGCCATAGCTCCAGGGTACAATGTTGGAACTGCCGTCGCAGTGCATACCCCAATTGCTACCCGCATTGATGTCTATGTTATAGTAACCTTTGAGTGTCTTGTTCTCGGTGATGGCAAAGCCTGTGTGCTCGTTGGCTGTTCTCCACACAACATTTCTGCCGCTCTCGTTCTTGATGTAGCGTTGTGTGTACACATTTTGGATTAGGAACTCGCCATTGTCGGTGGCAATGAACTTCCACATCTCGTTGTAGCCGGTGTTGCCGCTCTCTGCTGCACACGACAGAGTGTGCGCAATGGGCGCTTCCGACACCACGGTACCATATTTAGCGCTCACAATGCGATAAATCTTCCCGTTTTCAACCTGCGCTGTTGCAAAGGTTGCAACTGCTGCAAGCATAGCCAAAAATAAAGATTTCAGTTTCATAAAAATTAAATTGTTTTTTAAGTTGTTCTTTCTATTCAGTTTATTCAGTTGTGGGGCGCGTTCACCCCGGTCAAGCCTTGTCTAATCCCTTTTTGTGTAAAAAGCACATTTTTCAATGTGTAATTAGCGGCAAATATATATATATATATCTTAATTGCAACTTTTTTTTACCTTATATTATTATTAGAGTTGGTATTTTAGCAAAAATTAACAAGAATTGCTTAATTTAAGTGGCCGGAATGGGGCTTTCTTCTGTTGGTGCTGCAACCGGTGTGGCGCATTGTGTGTGGCTCTGTTCCGGTGAAAAGAATGAGTGTCTCCAAAACATAGCAGGCAACTGCGGAGTGCTGCGTGCAAAGGGGCTTGAATTCAATGACAAAAATCAATGACAAAATGGGATAACGTCCTATTTTTTCACGTTTTTTTCTTGTGTTTTAAAATATTTATTCTAACCTTTGCAAGGTAAAATGCCCTTGGATTGGAGAATTATTGCGGTTTTTGCGGCAATTGCTTGACTATCAATGTGATAGCTTTTAACTCTCTTTTAAAGGGTGTTTCAAAATGTAGAGAATTGTTTTTTTTTATTTTTAATTTTTACATTATGAAGAAAAATTTATTTCTAACCATTGCGTTGGCGTTCGCTGCTTTTGCAGGTGTCAATGCTCAGAATTGGTCTTTGACCCTGTCTACCGCTGACGGTTTGCCGGGTGAGAAGACTAAGATTGCTGCCGATGGTTCAGTGTCGGAGGATGGTAACGGTATGTATGTTTACCAGTCGGAGAAGATTACTCCCGATGCTCCCCTTGAGAACCTGCGTATCACATTCCGTGCTACAGAGGGTGGCAACGCGTTGAACGGCTATCCGTTCACTAACCTCAGTGAGTTGACTGTATTTGCTGCCGACGGTGTTACTCCTATCACCTACACAGCAACATCAAATGCCGACCAGAACACTTTGGGTGCGGCCGACGGTGCAGGTCTTCCTGCGTTGAACGACGGTGATTACAGCAACCACTGGCACTCAGCTTGGCAGGGTAGCTTGGCCGAGTATCACTATCTTGAGCTCGCATTCAATGAGCCTGTTTCCGAGTTCTACATCAAGTGGAACACACGTCCCGGTAACTACTACCACAACGCCCCCACATTGGTTGGTCTCACACCTGCAGGTGCTGAGTTTGTACCTTATGCAGAGTGGGCTTTCACCGTTGGTGAGCAGATTACAACTCTCGACGCTCTCAAGAACGTTCAGTACTTTGTAATGCAGAGCAACGTTCCCGAGACCTACGATTCATACAAGAACAACGATGACGGTGAAGGTGGTAACTTCGGCGACAAGACCAACAAGGAGCCTCTTACAGGCCCCGGTCCTCAGTTTGTGAATGCAGGCGAGGTTGCTTCAGCGGCTACTCCTTCTTACGCTATCAAGCTTATCCCTGCCGAGGGTGGTTACTATCTCTACTATGTTACAGAGGGTAAGTTCTTGAGCAAGCACCCCACACACAA
>JAEIGA010020226.1_pt1 | contig 10148 bp, 1 predicted proteins | sample 9270691 | NCBI WGS metagenome assembly JAEIGA01 (sample SAMN17057246, study PRJNA624740) | gut metagenome | biome: biome; isolation source: fecal sample | host: Bos grunniens | place: China: Xizang | collected 2019
AAAGACACTGTACGACAAATAGGGCAAGTATTTGAATTAATTAAACTTGACACTAATCAAACTAAACACTGGGCTAAAATGGAGGCACAAGCAGAAAAAGCTAGAGAAGCTGTTGAAAAAGAAAAGAAAGCTCAGGAAGAGTTAGATAAAAAAGTCAAAGAGCATATTCAAACGAAAGAAAAACAAATGCAACAATACATCCGTAAAATTCAACTTAGTGGAACAATGAAAAAAGCTACTGAGGAAGAAAGAGCTGAGTTAGAAAGACTTCTAAATACATTTGAACTTCAAGGAGCTACAATTCAAGAAGTAAATCAAAGCTACACTAGAATGAAAAGTGTTGTTGATGATATTAAACTAGATGCCATGAATAGACAACTACAAGAACAAGAAACATGGTTAGATAAAGTTAAAAATGGTATTAAGGATTATATTCGCTTCACTTTAGACTTGGATGATGTTACAGGTGTTATGCAAAATGTAACTAGAGTATTCCAAGCATCTTTTGAACATATAAAAGTATTAGATAATGCATATACTAATATTAACCAAACTATGGATTTATCACAAAAACAATTTGAAGACATGAAAAATGTAGCTTATGATGTTGCAGATGCTAATGGTGTTTTAGCAACTGAAGTTTTAGAAATGCAAAAAATTTATGCAGGAGCAACGGAAACTGCTGAATCTGTAAATAGTAAAATAGCAGGAACAGTTGCCTTCCAAAACGTTAGTGGATTAACAGGTACAGACGCAACAAACGCTATACAAACTATGCTAAACCAATTCCAATTAACTAGTGACCATGGTTGGGAAGCAGGAGATGCAATTAACTATGTTGGGGATGCACTTGTTGGGGTAGCTCATAGTTTATCTAAAGATGAAGGAGATGCTATGCGAGAAATCGTAAGTGCAGTTGAAGATGCGGGTTCTGTTATCTATCAATCAGGTGGTTCTTTAGAATGGTACTCAGCAGTAGCAGGTACTCTTGCTGAACAAATGAACGCAACAGGCTCAGAGGTAGGGGGAGCTATGCGTATGATTACTGCCCGTACCTTACAACAAAAAGAAGCATTTGATGAAATGAATGACTCAGGTGAGGAAACAGAAGTAGCTATGGCTAATGCAGAAAAAGCATTAGAAGGTTTAGGTATTTCAATCCGTAACTCAGGTGGAGATTTACGTTCTATTGAAGATATTTTAGGAGAAGTTGCAAGTAAATGGCAAACAATGAATGAATCAGAACAACAATTCGTAGCCGAAAAATTAGCAGGTACTAATAGACGTACATACTTCATGTCATTAATGGAAAACTATGACCGTGTTATTCAATTACAAGGACAAGCCGAAAACTCTGCAGGAGCTATGATGGAAGCTAGTGAGAAAAAGGCAGAATCTTTAGAAAGTAGATTAAATACTTTAACTAATGCTCAAGAAAGATTCTATCAAACAATCTTAGATAGTGATACTACTAAATCAGCAGTTACTGGTTTAACTAACTTATTAAATAAAGTTACTGATTTTGTAGCTTATATGGATGGTAAATGGGTTACTGCAATAGCAGGAGCTACAGGAGCTTTAATAGCGTTTAAAATGGCTAAAGATGGATTAACATTTGGAGATTTAATTAAAGGATTAGGAACAACTATTCTTAAATTTGCAGGACTAGAAGCAGGAGCTATTACAGCAACAGGAGCAGTTACAGCACTTAAAACTGTTTTACTAGGTATAGCAGGAGGAGTTGTTTTAGCAGGAATTACCGCAGGTATTGTGTCTATTATTAACAGTATGAAATCTGCCGAGGAGCAGATTGAGGAAACTAGAACTGCACTAGAAAACTATAAAACAACCATGGCAGAAGTAGAAAACGATAGTGCTTCACTTCAAGGTATGCAAATAAAAATAGATAAAATGAATGATTTGAACACTGCACTAGACGACCAAGCAGAGTTAGCTAGACAGGTTAATGAGGAGTTAGCAAGTCATGCGGAAAACTATGGAAGTATAGAACATATTCTAAGAAATGAAAATATTGCTTTACAAGATAGATTAAACTTATTAGATAAAGAAATAGAGAAACGTGGAGAAATAGCAAGACAAGAAGCATTAACAGCATTAAATGGAAAAGATATGTTTGGATTCGGTGATAATGTTTATGATAATTTAATAGAGGATTTAGACCCTGTAATGGGTGAGTTCTTAATTGCTCAAGACAGTATGGATAAAGCATCTTTAGGAGGTCTTTTTGCTCCTAGTACAGAACAAATTGATGAGTATTATAGATTATGGGGAGATGCTGAATCTAGGTTACAAGCTCTTTATGAACAAGGTGCAAGTCAATATTCTTTAGCTCAACAATATTTTGAAGAGGGTATTATTAATGAAGAAGATTTGGCTCAACAAACTGAACTTTACGAACAATTTGTAGATGATTTATTATTCCATGTTCAGAGAGTTTCAGGGGAAACAGGTTCTAGCATATCATTAGATATATTTGATTTTGAAGACCCTCTAAATCCTGCCGAAGACTCTACACAATCTATTCAAGAACAAAACGCTTATTACGTTGAACAGGTAGGATTATTAGAAGAATTAAAAAGTTTATATAATGAAGTATCTGACGGAATAAGTGGTACTGAACTTTCTAGAGTGTTTAATTCAGAAGTTATGAAAGATTTTACAGGTGACATAACTAATACAGAAGATGTTATGGCTCATTTAGGACAAAAAATTGCTGAAACAGAAAACATTGTTGAAGGGTTAGGAGCAACCTCAGCAGATGCGTTTAATGAACAGCAAGAGGATGTTGCAGAGTTACAAAAAACATATATTGATGCTTGTAAAACTATTGAAGATATAGAAGGATATATTGAGCAAATAGGTGAAGAAGGCGGAGTATCTGCCGATATGATGTCTACTTTATTTGATGCAGGATTATTAGATGGTTATACAGGTGCATTAAATGATGCTGGTGCTGTTCAAGAATACCTTACTTCTAAAATCGCAGAGTCAGAAGAAGTAGCTAGAAATGCGTATCTAAACATGATGAAAGATGATGCTGACTTCTGGGCACAAAAGATGGCTAACTCAGAAGAATGGCGTGACCACGAAAATACTGTACAACAAGATATTATAGGAATCATGGCTAACTCTTTAGGGATTCAAGCAGAAGACTTTAGTTCTTTTATTGACTCTAAAGGTGGTATGAGGGCAGTTGACTACTCTAATGCTACAACTATGGCTCAAGCAGAGGACACAATGCAAAGCTCATTAGCTACACAAGTTTTAGGGTATGCTTCTCAATTAATCAATGGTAAAGCAGGATATAGACAAACAGATATGTCTAACGTTAATGAGTTCTTAAATGCTCAAGGTACTGCTGAGGCTAGTACTGTACAAGAATTAGCTCAAATGTGGGCAGACTTCTATAATGCAAAAGTAGACGCTATTAATAATACTATGAGTGAAATTAATAGTCAAATCGCTAGTGGTTGGACGGAAGACCAAATTAATGCTATGGATGGATGGTTTGGAGATGGTTCTTTAAGAGCTAAACAAACTCAACTCAATAAATTACAAAATGAAATTAAATCTCTAGCTCAAACCAATTTAACTATGACTAACTTCTTTGCAGGATTAGATACTTACTTCAATGGAGCAGGTGGAGGAGTAGGTCAGTCTACCGTTGGTGGAGGTAAAATTGGCGGTGGCGGAGGTGGAGGTTCTAGTTGGAAACCTACATCTACAGGCGGTTCAGGCTATAAACCATCAGGCGGAGGTTCAGGTGGTAGAGGAGGCTCAGGTTCAGGACGCACTCCATCAAGCGGTTCAGGTTCAGGTGGTAGAGGAGGCTCAGGAGGTTCAGGTGGCTCAGGTAGTGGAGCATCAGAAAAAGAAGTAGAAGATATGGAACTTGAAATTGATAGATATTTCGAACTAAATGATGCTATCTCTGACGTTGAAAATGAAATCGCTCAACTACAAGCTAGACGAGATGCTATCACCACTAAATCGGCTTATAGAAAATCTATACAAACAGAAATAGATTTAATAAATAAACAAATTAAAGCTCTACAAGCTCTTAATAAAGAACAAACTAAAGAGAAAAACGAAATTAAATCTACGTTAAGTAAAAAAGGATTCAAGTTTGATTCAGCAGGAGATATTTCAAACTATGCTTCAAGATTAAAAGCTCTACAAAACAGTGCTAACAAAAAATCAGGTTCAGCTAAAGAAACTGCTATAGAAGAAGTTGAAAACTTAGTAGAATTAATTGAACGATACAATGAATTAAATAGTGAAGCTATTCCTGAAACTAATACTGAGGTTATTGATTTACAAGAAGAAATTCGTCAACTAAATGAAGATTTAAAAGAAAATATGGCAGACATAGAACAATTAGCTGACCGTTATTTCAATCTAAATCGTAGAATGAACGCTGTTAATGATGCTATATCTATGAATCAAGCGTTGCAAGAACACGCTAGTGAAGAAGAAAAAATTAAGTTGATGAAAGAAGAAATAAAACTATTAGAACAACAACAGAAAATAGCTAAACAAAATAGAGCTGAAGCACAAAAAGAAGCTAAAGAATTGAAAGACCGTTTAGCTAAAGAAGGTATTACTTTCAATGAAAACGGAGGAGTAGCTAATTATGAGCAACTTACAACATCACTACAAAATAAGGCTAATAGCTTAGTAGGAGATGCTCAAAGTGAAGCTATTGAAGATATTGAAAATCTATTAGAACTTATCGACCAATATGTAGAACTAACAGATGAAACAATTCCTGATTTAGATTTAGCTTGGCAAGAATATGCTAATAATATGCAAGACATAGAAAAAGAAATAGAAGAGATGTATAGAGCTAATCAAGAAACAGCAGTAAGCACTCAAAAAGATATAGCTAGTGCATATGAACACTATTTAACAAAACGTTATAATAAAGTAAAAGAATCTTTACAAAAAGAGCAAGAGGCTTATCAAGAAGCATACGCTGAGGAAAACTTTGAAAGAGAATTATCTAAACAACAACAAGTTCTAGATGAATTGGCTCAAGAAATTGCAATTTATGAACGTGATACTTCTTTAGCAGGACAAGCTAGATTGGAACAATTAAAACAAGAGTATATTGACCAACAAGAAGCTATTAATGATATGATTCGTGACAACGAATACGAAAAAACTAATGAAGCATTTGCTGACCAAGAAGAGTCTTTAGATGAAGAATTAGCAGATTTATTAGCTCCTGAAAATCTAGTTAAAACAGTTAATGATGCTATTGCATCAGGAATGATTACTGTTGGAGATAGTGTTATGACATTAGACTCTTTAATGTCTAGTTGGATAGATGAAACAGGTGATGGATTATATGCTTTAGGAGATATTCTTAAAGGTGAGTTAGTTGATAACTTAGCAAACGCTCAAAAAATCTTAGGCGAAATGGGTATTTTAAAAGGCAGTGGTTCTATTAGTTTAGCAAGTTCTAGTGCTTTATTAAGCAATGCTTTATCTAACGGAGTTTCTAATATGTCTAGTGCATCTATTAGTTTTGATGCTCCTTTATTATATGTACAAGGAAATGTAGATAGTAGCGTTATGGATGAAATCACTAAAGCATTAAAAGAAGCTGAACAAAATATTTATAAAAATATTGCTAAAAATTTAAAACTATAAGAGGGGAATAGTCCCCTCTTAATTTTATAAGTAAAGGAGGGTGAAAAATGTTTAGACCTGTAACAGTGTACGATAGTAATGTATATAGTTTTATTCTTATGAAAAATAGGTTTGAAGAATTGGCAGAAATACCTGTTGGTTATGTTGAATCTATTCAATTTAGCATGGGTAAGTTTATTAATGAACCTGCTCAAGTTAGCATACGTATTCCTTCTGTTTTAGAACGTAACGGTAAAATGGTGGAGCAACCTTTATATAATATGGTTAAACCTAAAATGCAAATTTTAATGACAATAAATGGTAAAAAATATGTTCTCGACATACAAGATGTACGAGAAAGTGAAACTAAAAATCACACTATTAAATCTATAACAGCATATGAACGACATAAGCGTTGGGAAGATTTAGATTGCGTTCTTTCTATGGGTACTATTGCTACTAGACAGTTATATAAGCCTGTTAATGAAAAAGTTGAAGTTGCTGATGGTATGCTTAATATTTTTGAACAACAATGTGTAGGATGGAGTATAGATGAAGTAACACAATTAGCTCGTCAAGAGTTTATTATGTGTACTACAAGAAATACAGTATATTTTGATAAGGTTGATGCCATAATAAGTGAGCAAATATTTAATCAAAATATAACTATTGATATAGGAAACAAACCTTTAAATTTAACTCTAAATCTTTTTAATGAAGTTTACGATTTACAAGGAAAATTATATTTAGAATCCACTACTTCATTAAAAATAGAATCACTACCATATCCTGTAAAAAACATATCTGCAAGAGTTATTAGTAATAATAAATACTTCTACGGTATAGAAGTTACTATTACCCACAATAACAACTCTACGACTGTAAAACAATTTGAGTATATTAACTGTCGTAATTTACATCTTGTAGCAGATGTGAATGTTGAATATGAGCTAGGTGACCTACAAGAGCAATGGACAACAAAGTATCGTACATTTGAAAATGGCGGAACGAAATGGAATACTATGTTAGATAACATAGCTCAATCTTTTGATTGTATTTTTATAGTGGACTCATATAATCAAACTATCAAAGCGTGTCACAATACGGAATTTGGTGAAGATACTGGTATAACTTTATTATATGACAATGCTGTTAATGAAATAACTCGTACACGGGGTTTAGATGATTTAGTCACTCGAATGTGGGTAGAAAGTTCCAACACTTCAATCGCTAGTGTCAATGTTTTAGGAACGGACTATATTGAATGTTATGATTATTTTAGAAACGAAGGAATTATGTCTAATGATTTAGCTAGAGCTTTAGATACCTATGACCTATTATTGGAGCAAAAAAATGTTGAGTTTAATAATTTGATTCTTAATAAGCACGAAGCAGACCAAACAGTGAACTTACTTAATAGCCAAATAACTGCCTTAGAAGAGCGTATAACAGGAGCTAGAGCTATTTTAACAGCCTATATTAAACAAACAGCAGAGGATGGAACAAGTGCTGATAAGTCTATGTGGGCTAAACGTCAAGCAGAACAACAGGCTGTAGTAACAAGATTAGAGTCTGAATTAGCATCAACACAAAGTCAATTAACAACTGCTAAAGCAAACGCTGAGAATCTTCAAGCTAGAATCATACAAATAGGAGTAGATATTAAAAAAGAAAATGCTGTCTATAATGGACAAAAAATATTTACTAATAATATGTTATTAGAATTGTCTGATTATTTAATTGAGAAAGCAATAGAAGATGATACTCACTTGACTGCTTACTCTTTATACACATATGCACAAGAACAAGTGGACAAGTATCAGAAACCAATTATAGATTTCTCTATTGATACTTCAATGGAGTTTTTAAAACGAGCAGGTCGTCAAGTTACAGACGTAATCTTCTTAGGAGCTAAAGTTGCCATTGAAGATAGAGCTAAAGCGTTAGATTCAAAAGATGGTATAGTGTTAGTTTACTCTTTTACAATAAATCCTAATACAGATGCTATATCTAATTTCCAATTTACTAATAGTGCAGAAGCACCCGATACAGCATTAAAATCTATTAGTCGTACAACACAAGTAACTAAATCTACCAAAACATTAACAGATTTCTATAAAGCTACATGGGTAGATATGAAAAACAAATCTTTAGATATTGAGCAAATATTGGAAGAAGGATTGGATTTAGCCACTCAAAAAATACGTTCACGTACAGAAGAAAACGTTATCGACATTACCGAAGCAGGTATTTTCTTAATTGATGCTAAAAATAATAATGAGCAATTAGCTTTAGTTAATGACCTTATTACAATGACTACAGATAATTGGCGTACTTCTAAAGTTGCAATATCACCCGAAGGTGTAATGGCAGATACAATTATTGGTCGTTTATTAATGGGTAAAGAACTGTATATATCTAATGAGGATAGTAGCTTTTATATTGGTGACGATGATAAAGACAGTGTTGGATATGGACTAAGGGTTAATAATAGATACGGACAAACAAAAATGTTTGTAGGATTAAATAACCAAGAACCTCACTTTTTAGTAGGAAATACTAGTGGTTACTATTTACAATGGTTAAATGATAAATTAGAAATCAATGCTTCATCTATTAAAATAGGTTCTAGTAAAGTACCTTCACAAAATGAGGTGCAAGGATTAATTGATGGTGTTGTAGCAGGTTTAGAAATAAATAATCAAAATCTTAGATTATATGTTGATAGCACTGCTAACGCTATTAGAAGTGAGATAAGTATTTCTAACGGTCAGATTACTGCTCATGTAAACAATGTCGCTAACAACTTACAATCATCTATAGCCATCACACAAAATAGTATTTCAACCAAAGTATCTAAAGGAGATATTATATCTACAATAAATCAGTCAGCAGAAAGTATTAAAATTAAAGCCAATAAAATTGACCTTAATGGTACAGTAACGGTAACAGGAAATAATCGTTTCATTAAAATTGAAGATGCTAACTACTCTGTTTATGATGGTAATACTTGTAAGGCATATTTAGGTTTCAGAAATGTTAGTGGTACAGACTATGTTATTCCTAAATTAGTAATGAGTGCGACAAATGTTAATGGAACAGCTTATGAGTATTTTGTAGTAAACACTTATAAAGGTAATAAAGAAAATCCTCAAAGTATGGACTGTGGCTATGTTGATATAGCTTATCATACAAATTGGTACTCTGCATCAACAGGTGGTGATTGGAGCAACGTTAAATTATATGCTAATGGAGATATGAGGGTTTCACCAATCAGAAAACTAGAAATCACAACAAACTTCAAAAACGGAGTATATCAAAATGGATATGAACGATTAGTTGCAGAATTTAGAAGTGATAGTCATACTTGGTATAATGGTAACTTATCTGTTGGGGCAGTGGTTAATAGAAGTAATGGTAACGGATTAATTATGATTGACCAACACGATAGTCGTAGTTGGGCAGGAGTTCGTGTACAATGTAATGATAATTTAGAAAAATCATTTAGACCTTTAACAAACGGTGATTGTTTAAATGGTTCATCTAATTATAGATGGAAGCGTGTGTATGCAGTAAGCAGTACAATCTCAACTTCTGACGAGCGACATAAAGTTATTTTTGGTGAAATGAATAGTTTTGATTGTTATGAGATGGTTAAGAACATTCCTTTCTATAACTACTATATGTTAGGAGAAAATAAAAATAACCTAACAGAAGAAGAAATTGAAGAAAGAATGACCGATGAAAACAAACAAATGGGTCTGATGGCACAAGACTTATTAGAATATGAATGTGGTGAATACATCCTCAACTATGAAGAGGATATTTACGGTATTAATGACAATCAATTAATTCAGGCTACAATGGGTGCGTTACAAGAGGAAATACATTTAAGAGATAAACAAATTGAGGATTTAAAACAAGATATAGAGGATTTAAAACAATGTGTAAGAACGTTAATGGGAGGTGAATAGATGGCTCAGTTCATGAATTTAGGATTCACTTTTGATGGTATATCGGGTGCTGATTTAGGATATTACATTGTAAACATGAGTAGTGGAGATAATAGCTTAGGATTAGATAAGTCTATACAAGAGGAAGATAATAACCACTCTACAAAAACATTTTACGGTGTTAAACTTAACGAATTCACATTTTCTGTAGATATTGTTAAAATGCCACCGAATCATAAATCATATACAATTTTAGAGATTACTGAGGAAGATATAAACTTTCTTAATAATTGGCTTATAAAACCACAAGATTATCGTATCTTTAGTTCAGACCAAAATAGAGATATTTATTATTATGCTATGTTTACCAATATGACTGAAACTAGAATCGGTAGTAGGGGATATATTACATTAACAATGAGATTGAACGCAGGTTTTGCTTATTCAAGTGCTATTCATCATCCCCTTAATGTAGGTGGTTATAAAGAACTTCGTATTGAAACTAAATCTAGTGTTGATGAATACATCTATCCTGACATT
>JAEIGA010020227.1_pt1 | contig 10148 bp, 7 predicted proteins | sample 9270691 | NCBI WGS metagenome assembly JAEIGA01 (sample SAMN17057246, study PRJNA624740) | gut metagenome | biome: biome; isolation source: fecal sample | host: Bos grunniens | place: China: Xizang | collected 2019
AGCATGATATAAGTGTCGGCGTGTACACGTGGATGCTGACCGTGTGAAACCAATTCACGGAACACATCATCAACATTTGTTATATGGAAGTTACCGCAAAGGGCAAGGTTCTTTGCACGCCAGTTATTGCGACGAAGGAAGGGATGCACATACTGCATACCGGTCTTTCCTGTAGCCGAATAGCGCAAGTGTCCCATATAGAGTTCACCGGCGAAACCGAAATGACGATATGCATAATCGGCATCGTTCTTCTTATCCTTTGGATGAGAAAGAATATCCTTGTTGGCGCAGTCGAACACCTCTGAAATTGCACCCGTTCCCTCTGCCCTTTCACGGAACATATAATCCTCGCCCGGAGAAGCCTTGAGTTTTACACAAGCTATACCGGCACCCTGCTGACCACGATTATACTGTTTGTTCATCAACAGGAACAATTTATTCATACCATATGCCCAAGTTCCGTACTTTTCCTGATAGTAGTTCAAGGGTTTACGCAAGCGAATCATCGCAACGCCACATTCGTGCAATAGTGGTTCCATAGTCTCTTCAATAAAATAATTTCCGCTAATATACAAAAAAAAGTCGTTTCAAACGAAACGACCATAATAAAAACTACACAAAATTAATATCAATACCATAATAAACAGGGGCAAGAACGGCAACGGAACTCTTTTTACATCCCGCAAAAACAATATTCTTGATTATACCGCGTTTCATAGCCTTCTGTTTTTACAGCGCGAAGATAGTAAAAAATAATCACACGAAGAACTATTTTATATTATAAAAAATAAAAAAATATTGAAGCAGAATGTCAAGCACCTGCCCATTCCGCTTCAAATACATTCTGTTCAGCAATGGGATGGCAGTTTGCCATGCCCTTTTGCATTAACCGTTGTTACTTTGTACCGAAAATCCTGTCACCGGCATCACCAAGACCCGGGAGAATGTAGTTTTTATCATTCAGACCATCATCAACCGAGGCAACATATATATCAACATCGGGATGCGCCTCCTCAACAGCCCTCACACCCTGCGGGGATGCCACCAGGCACATCAGACGGATATGATTGAAGCCATCTGCCTTCAGACGCTCTATGGCATCACAAGCACTGCCACCGGTTGCAAGCATAGGGTCGGTCAATATTACCGCACGTTCCTTGTTTGCCGGCATCTTGTAGTAATAGAACACCGGTTTGCAAGTAACCTCATCACGATAGAGACCTATGTGACCTATTCGGGCTGATGGAATCAGCTTCATCAAACCGTCAACCATCCCAAGACCGGCCCTGAGGATTGGTACAATGACCACTTTCTTTCCAGCAATCTTTGGTGCTTCCATTTTCATGAGCGGGGTTTCAATCTCCTCATAAGTCAAAGGCATATCACGAGTCACTTCATACCCCATCAGCATTGAAATCTCACTAAGCAACTCTCTGAATTTCATTGTAGAAGTCTCCTTGTCACGCATGATGCTCAACTTGTGCAACACCAGCGGATGATCTATTATGTGTAAAGCCATAGTAGTTAATTATATGATTATTCGATTGTAAGTTTTTATCACCTCAAGCGCAAATGTAACATATATTTTTGTAAGTTCTTATTTTTTTATTTCATTTTTATATTTTTGCGATATTCAATTATCATCACAGACACACTATGAAAAGAGAGAACAATCCAAGCGAAACCACCCCTGCATTGAGCCCGCTCAAGAAAACCATTGTGGGAGCGCAGTTCCTGTTCGTTGCATTCGGAGCAACGGTACTGGTCCCCTTGCTTGTGGGACTCGACCCATCGGTGGCCCTTTTCACCGCCGGCATTGGCACATTTTTATTCCACGCAATAACAAAAGGGAAAGTACCAATATTCCTGGGAAGCAGTTTTGCATTCATTGCACCAATCATAAAGGCAACCGAGCTGTATGGTTTGCCGGAAACATTATGCGGACTTGTTGCCGTGGGTGCCGTATATGGCCTGATGAGCGCGTTGGTGCGCCTGCGCGGAGTAGAATTCATAACCAATCTGTTCCCGCCAATCGTCGTAGGACCGGTAATAATGCTCATCGGTCTCTCTTTGGCCGGCACAGGAGTAGAGATGGCAAAAGCCAACTGGCCTCTTGCCATCACCGCATTGATAACAACTGTTGCAGTGTCGCTGTTCGCAAAAGGAGTATTAAAGCTCATCCCTATTTTTGCAGGCATACTTGTAGGTTACATAGCAGCCACAATATTCGGCCTTGTAGACTTCACCCCTGTTGCCGAGGCGGCATGGTTTGCATTTCCACAGTTCGTAAGGCCCGAGTTCTGCTGGGAAGCGATCATCTTTATGATTCCTGTTGCCATAGCCCCGGTGATTGAACACATTGGCGACGTGTATGCCATAAACGAGGTGACAGGTAAGGACTTTGCAAAAGACCCCGGATTACACCGCACAATGCTTGGCGACGGCCTGGCATGCGCGGTAGCATCATTCATCGGAGGCCCTCCCGTAACAACATACTCCGAGGTTACAGGTGCCATTTCGCTGACAAAGATTTCCGACCCAAGCGTACTGCGCATTGCAGCACTCTTTGGAATTCTGTTTTCTGTAATTGGCAAAATGAGCGCATTGCTCAAGACCATCCCCGGAGCAGTCCTGGGCGGCATTATGCTGTTGCTGTTCGGCACAATAGCATCTGTCGGCATCAACACTCTTATAAAGAACAAGATTGACATGGGCGACACACGCAACCTTGTTATTGCATCGCTCATCCTCATTCTTGGCATTGGTGGTGCCGAGATGAGTATCGGCAGCATAACGATAGGCGGCATTGGATTGGCCGCACTGGTTGGCGTAGTACTCAACCTTGTCCTGCCCCGCAGCACGTCAAAATAACAGACACTTTTAAAAACAGAGCCGGGGTCGACAATACTGTCGACCCCGGCTCACATATAATCAGTTTCAAGTATTATTTCGTGTAGTTCTTGTGGAACTCCACCACCGCCTCTATACCCTTGCGGAAGATATCAAGGCTGAAATTCTCATTTGGCGAGTGAATCGCATCGCTCTCCAGTCCAAAGCCCATGAGAATGGTCTTTACACCCAGGATCTTCTCGAAGTCGCTGATGATGGGGATGCTTCCGCCACGACGCACTGCAAGAGGTTTCTTGCCGAAAGCCTTTTCAAAGCCAAGCTCGGCAGCCTTGTATGCCGGGAGTGTTATGGGACACAGATAACCCTGGCCACCGTGCATAGGAGTCACCTTCACCCTTACACAGCCGGGGGCAATGGAGGTGAAATAGTCGACAAACTGCTGCGAGATCTTACCATGGTCCTGATTTGCGACAAGACGACAGGAGAGTTTCGCATACGCCTTTGATGGAAGCACAGTCTTGCTGCCCTCGCCAGTATATCCGCCCCAGATACCGCATACATCGAACGACGGACGGCAGCTGTTGCGTTCAAGGGTGGAATATCCCTTTTCGCCACGCAGGTCATCAACATTAATGGCAGCCTTGTACTTTTCTTCATCGAAAGGAATTGAGGCTATCATATCACGCTCGGCCTTCGACATCTCCTCCACATCATCATAGAAGCCGGGGATTGTTATACGGCCGTCGGCGTCGGTCATCTTTGCAATCATTTCACAAAGAACATTGATTGGATTGGCGACAGCACCGCCGAAATGACCTGAATGCAGGTCGCGGTTAGGACCAGTCACCTCAACCTCCCAGTAGGCCAGACCACGCAGGCCTGTTGTCAGCGAAGGAAGGTCGGCACCAAGCATACTCGTGTCACTCACAAGGATTATATCGGCCTTGAGCAGCTCCTTGTTCTCCTTGAGGAATGCATTGAGACTTGGAGAACCAATCTCTTCCTCACCCTCAAAAATGAATTTTACATTATGCTTGAGCAAGTCATTCTTGACTACATACTCAAACGCCTTTGCCTGTATCATGGCCTGTCCCTTGTCATCGTCGGCACCACGTGCCCATATGCGTCCGTCCTTTACAACCAACTCAAAAGGATTGGTATTCCACAAATCCAAAGGCTCTACAGGCATAACGTCGTAATGGGAATAGATAAGCACTGTAGGTGCCGAAGAATCCACAATCTTCTCGGCATAGACAAGCGGATTGCCGCTTGAGGGCATAACGACAGCCTTGTCGACACCAGCCTCCATTAGCAACTGTTTCCACCTTTCGGCACAAGCCGCTATATCACCCTTGTGTTCTGCCTTTGCACTGATGCTTGGAATCGCGATGAGCGAAGCAAGCTCGTCAAGGAAACGCTGTTCGTTTTCCTGTATATACTTTTTTATTTCCATAAATTAATCAGGTTTTATTGTTGTACTAACCGCAAAGATAGCAAAAATCCTTAACCGGCGAAACCAGCGGACAAAATATTGCATTTTTTCACAATGTGCAACGTGCGTGACACAGCACAGATTTTCAAGAAAAAAGTTTTGAGCCTTGTAATTTATCATTATCTTTGCAACGGAAAATCGCGCAGGCTTCACCCGCACGATACCACATGGAGAGGATATTGCCGAATTAGCTCAGTTGGTAGAGCAACTCATTCGTAATGAGTAGGTCTGGGGTTCGAGTCCCCAACTCGGCTCTTCAGGAGAGTGTGCAAGAACAGACGGCACACTCTTTATTTTTATCAGAAACCACGCGTACTATGTCCAACAGCTACTTCAAATTCAAGCATTTCACCATTGAGCAGAATGACTGCGCAATGAAAGTGGGCACAGACGGCTGTCTTCTTGGCGGGTGGTTCAACTGTGAAAAAAGCAAAAGGATACTCGACATAGGCTGCGGGACAGGACTTATTGCCATAATGGCCGCACAGCGTAGCGAAGCCTGCATAACAGGCATCGAGATTGACATCAAGGCCGCCCGTCAGGCAAGGGCAAACGCCGACAATTCGCCCTGGGGAGAAAGAATAGAGATTGTGGACACAGATTTCCTGGAGTACACCACACATGAACATTTCGACACCATCGTGAGCAACCCGCCCTATTTTGTAAACAGCCTGAAATGCGAGGACACATCACGCACACTGGCAAGGCACAGCGGTTCGCTCGACTGCAGGAGCTTCTTTGGCAAGTGCGCCGGGATTCTGAGCAGTGACGGACACATCTCAATAGTGATTCCATGTGACATTATACAGGAGTGGATTGAAGCCGCAGCGGAGTGCTGCCTCTACCCCACACGGACAACATCAATAAAGACAACACCCAAGAAAGCACCCAAAAGAGTGATGATTGAATTCGGCTTTACACACCCAAACGAAATAACGGAAGATGTGCTGATTCTGGAAACCACCCCGGGAGAATACAGCGAAGATGCAAGAAAGATATTAGGGGATTTCTATCTGAAGCTGTAACCCGCATCACCCGACAGGCGCACCTGTAAACATTTTTCCAAAACAATTTATTTTTTCGGGATGGCCATTCCGCGCATTTCGGACAAAGAGCCACTGAATATCTCATAGAACTGACGATAAAGGGGCACAGGAGTGCAAGTGCCGTCCCAACCGGGAGAAGCCAGCACTTTTATTCCGCCAGGGACCATCTCGACACAAAGTTCCCTGTCCATGACACAAGGCTCGCCATCAAAATGCACAGGCCCCGGTTTCTCACGCACTATGCGCATACGTGGAGCCGTAAAAGCTGTTATACGGTTACTCTCGTCGAGCATATGTGTAAAGAGTTGGGTTGCAATCAAAGGAGCCTCAAGGGGATTGAACGGAGCAAGGACCGAAACGGTAAGCAACCCGTCGCGCATTGAAGCCGAAGGGGTTATATAGGCATTATTGCCATACTGCGAGGCATTGCCGCACGCAATCACAAAAGCCTTGAAACTTTTCTTGAACGAATCGGTCTCCACAAGATAGGTCTCAGGCTTGTACTGCGCCCAATTGACAAGTGAGGCTTTTATATAATTGAGGATTCCCCTACCTTTCCCTTTAGCAAAGTCGCTGCTCACAAGCGCATCAAAACCCACACCACAGGAACAGAAGAATGGATGTCCGTTTATTTTACCATAATCAACATCCACAGGCTCGGCAACATTGATGAATTCCACCGATTTCTCCACCTCAACAGGTATCCCAAGATGACGGGCAAAGCCATTGCCGGAGCCACAAGGTATGACACCCAGCGCAGTACCGGTGTGGACAAGCGCACGGCCTACCTCGTTCACCGTTCCGTCACCACCCACAGCAATCACAGCATACACGTCATGCTCTGCCGCCTCACGGGCAAGTTCATAGGCATGACCGGCATATCGGGTATAGCGCACGTCAACATCGAACCTCTCATGGTCAACATACCGCTCAACCATTTGAGGCACCCTTTTCTTTTGACTAACCCCAGATTTGGGGTTTATGAGAAACAGGAGAGTCCGTTTTTTATTTACTGAATCCATACCTAACCTGTCAACCTTGCTTTGATGCTGCAAAAATACACCAATCCCGTCAAATCAAGAAGTTTTTTCGAGTCCATTTTCACAATCGCGACCACAGCAAGGCTCTCCGATGCTGAATGAGCAAGGACTTTACTCTATTATTTAAATAATAATTATAATATAAAAGTTTCAATAGTTCGGCAAATTGTAGTATCTTCGCGCGACATATCTTCAAAGGAGTGAAGTTTGCCGAATGATTTAACAGAAAACAAATATTCAGATAATGACCAAGAAGAAGGATAAAGGAGTATTCCCCGAACTGGACGGAATTATCCCAGAAGAGAACATAGAGAACAGTTCCTTTTCATTCATAACAGAATTCAAGGGGAACTACGAGGATGAACTACGCAATGCAAACATCCCCGACGAGCTGCCCATTCTGCCATTGAGAAACATGGTTCTTTTCCCCACCACAGTGCTGCCCATCTCAGTGGGACGTGAATCGTCGCTGCAACTGATAAAGGAGCTTGAGAAAAGTGGCGGATATATGGCTGTAATGTGCCAGAAAGAGCCCGAGATTGACACACCTTCAATGGAAGACCTCTACCCGTTCGGCACCGTAGCGAAGATTGTAAAGGTATTCGAGATGCCCGACAACTCCACAACCGTCATATTGCAGGGATTCCAGAAAGTCAGACTGATGGAACTGACACGCATACGCCCTTACCATATGGGCAAGACACTCCCTGTAACCGACATTCTCACCCCCGAGGACAATGAATTCAAACTGCTCATACAGAATTGCCGCAAGACAGCGGCAAAGATATTCAAGGCCAACGGCGCAAACCCCGAGGTAGCCTTTGCCATGAAGAATATGGGCAATGACAGCATTCTGATAAACTTCCTTTGCGCCAACATCAAAGCCCCGTTGACCGAGAAGATATCATTGCTTGAGGAGGTGTCGCTCAAGGAGCGCGCATACCACCTGCTCTCGATACTCAACCACGAGAAGATGCTGGTTGACATACAGAACCGCATACAGCAGAAGACCCAAAGGGACATTGATCAGCAGCAGAAGGAGTACTACTTGCAGCAACAGCTGAAGAACATACAGGAGGAACTTGGCGGCAACCCGCAGGACCAGGATGTGAACGAACTGCGCAAGAAGGGAAGCAAGAAGAACTGGAACAAGGAGGTTGCAGAGATATTCAACAAAGAGGTTTCAAAGCTCGAAAGAATTAACCCGCAGACCCCCGACTACCACGTGCAGCTCAACTATCTGCAGCTCTTCACCAACCTTCCTTGGGGCGAATATTCAAAGGACAACCTTGACATAAACAACGCACAGAAGGTGCTTGACCACGACCACTACGGCCTTGAGAAGGTAAAAGAGAGAATCCTGGAACACCTTGCAGTGATAAAGATGCGTGGCGACCTCAAAGCACCTATAATCTGCCTCTATGGTCCTCCAGGAGTGGGTAAGACATCTCTTGGAAAGTCTATTGCCGAAGCGCTCAAGCGCAAATACGTGCGCATGTCACTCGGTGGCATACACGACGAGTCGGAGATACGCGGCCACCGCAAGACATACGTGGGAGCTATGCCCGGCCGCATATTGAAGAACCTTGTAAAGGCCGGCACCGACAACCCCGTGTTCATTCTCGACGAGATTGACAAGGTGGGACAGGCATCAATGCACGGCGACCCTTCATCGGCATTGCTTGAGGTACTGGACCCAGAACAGAACAGCGCTTTCCACGACAATTTCCTGGACATCGACTATGACTTGTCGAACGTGATGTTCATTGCAACGGCAAACAACCTGTCAAACATCCCTGCCCCACTGCTCGACCGCATGGAGCTGATTGAGGTAAGCGGATATCTGACAGAGGAAAAGATTGAGATAGCGAAACGTCACCTGATACCGAAGGAAAAGAAAGCCAATGGTATTGCCGACGAAAAGATTACCATCAGCAAACAGGCCATAGAGCATATAATCGAGGACTACACACGCGAATCGGGTGTGAGAACGCTTGAAAAGAGAATCGGCAAGATATGCCGCCGCCTTGCCTGCCAGAAGGCGACAACCGGAAACATAGCCACAAGAAGCATTAAGCCTGCCGATTTGCAGGAGTTGCTTGGCGTAAAGGAGTACTCACGCGACAAATACCAGGGCAATGACTATGCAGGCGTTGTGACAGGCCTGGCCTGGACAGCCGTTGGCGGTGAGATCCTCTTCATTGAAACAAGCTTGAGCAAGGGTAAGGGCGAGAAGATGACACTCACCGGCAATCTGGGTGATGTGATGAAGGAGTCGGCAATGCTTGCATTGGAGTATATCAAGTCACACGCCGGCGACCTCTCTATCCCTTATGAGATTTTCGAGAAATGGAACATCCACCTGCACGTTCCCGAGGGAGCAATTCCCAAGGATGGTCCGTCGGCCGGAATAACAATGGCCACCGCCCTGGCATCGGCACTCACACAGCGCCGAGTAAAGCCGCACATTGCAATGACCGGCGAAATAACCCTGCGCGGCAAGGTGTTGCCGGTTGGTGGCATAAAGGAGAAAATCCTGGCAGCAAAACGTGCCGGAATAACCGACATCGTCATCTGCGAGGAGAACAAGCGCAACATAGACTCAATCCCCGAGGTATACCTGAAAGGACTCACATTCCATTATGTGAATGACATCAAGGAGGTGCTGGAGATTGCATTGCTCAAGGAGAAAGTGAAGAATCCTGTTAATCTAATGGCATAACACAGTGAAATTCCAACTATTACACACAGACAGCGGAAGCAAGGCGAGAGCCGGAGTACTCTCGACAGACCACGGCGACATAATGACTCCCATCTTTATGCCTGTGGGCACAGTAGGTTCAGTGAAGGGAGTGCAGATACCACATCTCAAGGACGATATCAAAGCCCAGATAATACTGGGCAACACATACCATCTGTACCTGCGCCCGGGGCTCGAGGTGCTTGAGAAGGCAGGTGGCCTTCACAAGTTCAACATGTGGGACCGCCCCATTCTCACCGACAGCGGTGGCTTTCAGGTATTCTCGCTCAAGGACATACGCAAGATGAGCGAGGAAGGTGTGGAATTCCGTTCACACATTGACGGCTCAAAGCATTTCTTCTCTCCCGAAAGGGTTATGGACATCGAGCGCAGCATCGGTGCCGACATCATTATGGCATTCGACGAGTGTACACCGGGTACTGCCGATTACGAATATGCGAAGAATTCAATGGAGAGGACGCACCGTTGGCTCGACCGCTGCATAGGACGTTTGAGCGAGACCGAGCCCATGTACGGGTATGAGCAGCAGCTGTTCCCCATTGTACAGGGATGCGTGTACCCCGACCTGCGCCGCCGTTCGGCCGAATTCATTGCATCAAAGGAAGCAGCCGGTAATGCTATCGGAGGTCTGGCAGTCGGTGAACCGGCCGAAAAGATGTATGAGATGATTGAGGTTGTCAATGAGATTCTGCCCACAGACAAGCCACGCTATCTGATGGGCGTGGGTACACCGGCCAACATTCTCGAAGCCATTGAACGTGGGGTCGATATGTTCGACTGCGTCATGCCCACCCGCAACGGCCGCAACGCAATGCTCTTTACCAAGCACGGCATAATGAACATGAGGAACGAGAAGTGGAAATATGATTTCTCACCCATTGAGGAGGACGGAGCATCGTTTGTGGACACGCTCTACAGCAAGGCCTATCTGCGCCATCTGTTTGCGGCACAGGAGCTTC
>JAEIGA010020228.1_pt1 | contig 10148 bp, 9 predicted proteins | sample 9270691 | NCBI WGS metagenome assembly JAEIGA01 (sample SAMN17057246, study PRJNA624740) | gut metagenome | biome: biome; isolation source: fecal sample | host: Bos grunniens | place: China: Xizang | collected 2019
ATATTTTTCCAACTGAATGGTATCTCTTTTTTCCTTACTTGAGATTAGTTCCTGCACAGTACAGCCCACATCTTTTGCCATACGTTCCACTATGTGGTAACTTTCAGGATGTACGGCAGAATTATCAAGCGGGTTCTTTGCTCCCGGAATACGCAAGAAACCGGCAGATTGTTCAAAAGATTTTGCTCCCATTCTGGGCACTTTCATCAGTTCCTTACGATTTGCAAAAGCTCCGTTTTCAACGCGATAATCTACTATGTTTTTCGCCAGTGTAGAAGACAAACCGGAAACGTATGTTAGCAGATATTGGCTTGCTGTATTCAGATTTACACCTACCTGATTCACACAACTAACCACCGTCCTGTCAAGTGACTCTTTCAGTTCAGTCTGATTTACATCATACTGATACTGTCCCACACCAATAGATTTGGGATCTATCTTTACAAGTTCTGCCAACGGATCCATCAAACGACGTCCTATAGATACAGAACCACGCACCGTAACATCGTAATCGGGGAATTCGTCGCGAGCAATTTTAGACGCAGAATATATTGAAGCTCCGTCTTCGCTTACCATAAAGACCTGAATATTACGGTCATAACGGATATTTGTAACCAAAGCTTCTGTTTCACGTCCTGCTGTTCCGTTACCTATTGATATAGCCTCTATCTTATATTGTTCTACCAGTTTCTGTAGCTTGCGTTCCGCTATATGGCGTTCATTTTTAGGCGGATGCGGATAGATAGTTTCATTATGAAGCAGATTACCCTGAGCATCTAAACATACCACCTTACAACCTGTTCTGAAACCCGGATCTATGGCGAGCACACGTTTCTGTCCCAATGGAGGCGCCATAAGCAGTTGTTTCAGATTCTGTGCAAACACTCTGATGGCCTCTGCATCTGCTTTCTCTTTTGACAATGCTGCAAATTCCGATTCTATAGATGGCTTAAGCAATCGTTTATAGGAATCTCGTATAGCTATCTCTACCTGTTCAGACGATTCAGAATCATTCTTTAAGTATCTTCTATCTAATTTTTCAAACACCCTACCATCATCGGCCGGCTGTATGGAACATTTCAAAAAGCCCTCCTTTTCACCACGTCTTATAGCCAATAGTCTGTGAGAAGAGCATCTGGATAGCGGACCGCTCCAATCAAAATAGTCGCGATACTTATCACCTTCGGTCTCTTTTCCTTTTACAACTTTTGAAGTAAGTATTGCGTCGTATTGAAACACTTTACGAACACTGTTTCTCACCCATTCGTCTTCGTTAATCCATTCTGCTATTATGTCACGAGCACCTTGTAATGCATCATCCGCAGATTTTACATCACCTTTTACAAAACGTGCGGACTTATCCTCCACATTTCCATATTGTTGACTCATAATAATCTTTGCCAATGGTTCTAACCCTTTTTCGCGGGCAACATCGGCACGAGTCTTTCTTTTTGGTTTATATGGCAGATAAATATCCTCTAAAGTGGTGGAATCAAAACACTCCTCTATACGTTCTTTCAGTTCGGGAGTCAGTTTGTCCTGGTCGGCTATACTTTTCAAGATAGTCTCTTTGCGTTTGGACAGTTCCTGAAACTTGGCTGCAGCATTTGCTATTTCTGTTATCTTTACTTCGTCAAGCCCACCTGTAGCCTCTTTTCTGTAACGGCTTATAAATGGAATGGTAGCACCACCATCAAGTAAATTAAGTGTGGCCAAAACAGCAGATAGTTCTATACCAACTGTTTCAGCCACAAATTTTTCTATCTTAATCATATCTACGATATTCTGTTTATCAAAGCTTCTGCGTCAAGCTGTTCCTGACTTCCTGAAACCATATCTTTCAGTGTAATCTTACCGGAGACAAGTTCATCACTGCCAACTATTGCCACATACGGAATGTTCAATGCGTTGGCATACGACATCTGTTTTTTCATTTTTACAGCATCCGGATAGATCTCTGCCGATACACCTTTAGCACGCAATTTTGCCATTACAGATATACAGAAAGCCGATTCCTGAGCGCCAAAGTTCAGGAAGAGTATCTTTGTGCCCGACACCGCATTTTCCGGATAGAGATTCAACTGATTAAGTACATCGTATATTCTATCTGCACCAAAAGAGATACCTACACCGCTTACACCCGGCATTCCGAATATACCGGTAAGATTATCGTAACGACCACCTCCGCTTATGCTGCCTATCTCTACATCTAAAGCCTTTACTTCAAAAATAGCACCAGTGTAGTAATTCAAACCACGAGCCAGAGTAAGATCTAAATCTAAAGCATTGTTCAATCCAAGTGACGATGCTGTTTCTAAAATAAATCGACACTCCTCTACACCTTTCAAACCGGTCTCACTTCCTGCCAATACCTTTTCTATAGTAGCCAGTTTTTCGCTGTTTGTACCTGAAAGAGCCAGGATAGGTTGCAATTTCTCTACTGCATCCTGTGGCAATCCTTTCTCCAAAAGTTCGGCATTCACATTATCCAGACCTATCTTATCTAACTTGTCTATGGCAACAGTTATATCTACTATCTTATCTGCTTGACCAATAATTTCAGCAATACCTGCCAAAATTTTTCGGTTATTCATCTTAATAGCTACCCTTACACCAAATTTGGTAAATACGGTATCTATCATCTGAATAAGTTCAACTTCATTCAGCAATGAATCGCTACCTACCACATCGGCATCGCACTGGTAAAACTCCCTGTATCTGCCTTTTTGCGGACGGTCTGCACGCCATACCGGCTGAATCTGATAACGTTTGAATGGGAATTGCAACTCCTCTCTATGCATTACCACAAAACGGGCAAATGGTACTGTAAGGTCATATCTCAAACCTTTTTCACAGAATTTCGATGCCAATTTTGTAGCATTACGGCTTAGCAATTCTTCGTCGGTCAATGACTTGAAATAGTCTCCCGAATTTTGAATTTTGAACAATAGTTTATCGCCCTCTTCGCCATACTTACCCATCAGAGTAGATAAGTTCTCCATGGCAGGAGTCTCTATCTGACGATAGCCGAACAGGCCAAAAACTTCTCTTATTGTATCAAATATATAGTTTCTTCTCGCCATTTCAATTGGCGAAAAGTCTCTTGTACCCTTTGGTATTGAAGGCTTCATTGTTTAATCTCTTCTTGCTATTGAAATGTAATATAAAAGTGTGCCTAACGACGATATTGCTCCCACCACGTATGTATATGCAGCAGAACGCAAAGCGTCGGATGCCTGATTTGATGTCTGCGCAGTTGTTATGTTTGATTGTGACAACCAGGACAACGCTCTACGGCTGGCATCTACCTCTACAGGCAATGTTATAAAGCTGAATAGGGTGGTAGATGCAAACAGCAGAATACCTATCCAGATAAGTCCCGGAAATACATTGATAACCAATATACCTATCAATATAACCCAAGTAACCCATTGAGAAGCAAAAGTAACCACCGGCACCAATGCTGAACGCATCTTTAACGGAGCGTACGCTACGGCGTGCTGAACTGCGTGACCGCATTCGTGAGCAGCAACCGCAGCAGCGGCTATATTCCTACCGTTATAAACATCGCGGCTAAGATTAACCGTTTTGTTTTCAGGATTATAGTGGTCGGTCAGTTGACCATCTACGCAAGTAACAGTAACATCTTTAATGCCATACTGCTGTAGCATAAGACGTGCAACTTCTGCACCGCTAACATTACCATTTGTAGCTATGCGGGAATATTTACTAAATTTACGCTGCAGGTTGTTTTGAACAACAAAACTTATTACAGCAATAAAAATAAACAGCCCAAAATAACTTATTTCCATTATTATTTCTCTCTTACAATTGTTTGATTTCTATCCGGACCAACAGATACAATAGATATAGGTGCTTCCAGATATTCTTCCAGGAATGCAATGTAGTTATTGAATTCTTCAGGGAATTCATCTTCACTCTTTACCTGTGTCAAATCGGTCTGCCAACCCGGCAACTCTTCGTATTGTGGTTCTACACCTTCACAATCGAATGGGAATTCGTCGGTAATAGTTCCATCTTGCAGTTTATAAGCCACGCAAGCCTTAATTGTAGGCATTGTGTCAAGAACGTCGCTCTTCATCAGAATCAAATCAGTAACACCGTTTATACGAACAGCATAACGCAAAGCAACCAAGTCAACCCAACCGCAACGACGACGACGACCTGTTACTGCACCAAATTCGTGACCACGATCGGACATCAATTCACCATCTGCATCGAACAACTCTGTTGGGAATGGTCCGCTACCTACACGTGTACAGTATGCTTTCATTATACCATAAACTTTACCTATTCTGTTAGGAGCAATACCTAAACCGGTACAAGCGCCTGCGCAAACAGTGTTTGATGATGTAACAAAAGGATATGAACCAAAATCTATATCCAGCATAGTACCCTGCGCACCTTCGCACAAAAGACTCTTGCCTTCTCTAAGCAGATTATTCACAAAATGTTCGCTATCAACAAAAGTAAACTGCTTGATATATTCAATACCCTCTTTCCAAGCTTCTTCTATTGGAGCCAAATCGTATTCAAAATCCAGACTCTTCAATGTACGTTCATGAGCAGCTTTAGTCTCTTCATATCTCTGCTGGAAATCAGGACGTAGCAAATCACCTATTCTCACACCTGTTCTTGCCACCTTATCAGTATATGTAGGACCTATTCCGCGTCCGGTTGTTCCCACCTTACTCTTACCTTTTGATGCCTCTATTGCACTATCCAGCAATCTGTGTGTAGGCAATATAAGATGAGCTTTTTTAGATATAAGAAGTCTATCTTTTAGATTGATACCGGCATTCTCCAATGCTTCTGCCTCTGCCTTAAACAGAGCAGCATCAATAACCATACCGTTACCTATAATATTCTGTTTGTCACCCTGGAATACTCCTGAAGGTATAGATTTGAGAACAAAATGCTTACCATCAAAAATCAGTGTATGGCCGGCATTTGGTCCACCCTGAAAGCGTGCCACAACATCATACCTTGGGGTTAATACATCTACAACTTTTCCCTTTCCTTCGTCGCCCCACTGCAGGCCTAATAGAACATCAATCTTCTCTTTCATCTTATTTTGTTTTATTCATTAATTTCTTCTGTCTTCTCTTTTGTGCAGCCGCACATTTACTGCACAAACCGTAAATATACAAGGCATAGCCGGTCATAGTGAACTTTTTAATTCTCATATTCTCTATTTCGGTCTTCACCTTTTCATCTTTACTTTCCACCACCTTACCGCACACTGTACATATAAGATGATGATGCATTTCCGGCTCTACACACTTTTCATACCTTACGCCGTCTGTAAAGAGATGTTTCTTTATCAATCCGGCTTCCAGTATCAATTCCAAATTGTTATAGACCGTGGCTCTGCTCAATCGGAAATTCTGTTTGTTTACAATACTCTCCAAAAGAGTTTCCGGAGTGAAATGCCCTTCGGTTTTGTATATCGCTTCCAGAATGGCAAATCGTTCAGGCGTATTTCTCAACGCCTTGTACTTGAGAAAGTCTGCAAACTTATCCTTAAATACTTTATACTGACTCTCCGTCTCCATAATTGTTTCTAAAACTCTCTAATGCTATTCTTGCTGCACTTGCTGGAAGAACATCTTTCCCCGAAATAGCCGCTTTGGCCTGATCTTGAAACTCCAGAACATATCTTTCATTCATTTCAAGTCTGTTTCTAAACAGATGAGCCAAGGTAAGGAATCCGCAATATTGATACATCTCCCTACTATCGGCTATCCACTTAAACGCAACAACTGCTGCCCCTTCCATCTTACTGAAAAGGTACATAGAGCATATTTCTGCCAAATCTACAAAAAGAATTTCATCTAACCATAGATTGGCCATATCTGTTTTAAATAGTTCTGTAGGATAAAGCAAAGCTGCCAACATTTTACACTCTCTTATATTCTCTTTCCAGAGTCTCAAAGAGAGAGCTTCATCTTTTTCAAAAGAGGCAGCAATCTCTTTTATACGTGGCAATTCGACACCGAAATTCAGTTTGTAACTGATTCCGCTGTCGCGCATACCTTTTGATGCTACACCGTTCATCGCAAGGCGCAGTTTCTGTTTTATCTGTCGGACCTGTCCTTCAATATCCATCATATCAAAGCCGGTCTGATCCGGCTATTCAAGAACGAGAATGCCTCTTCTGATATTGATGAGGGGCCTCCCCTTTCTCTTTGTAAAATGCTGCGTAGAAAGACTGTCTGTTAGCAAAGCCCACCATAAGGCCAATCTCTTCCATAGTCTTATCCACATAGCGTTTATCTACTAACATATTCTGAGCATCGCGTACTCGGAATTCGTTCACCAAACTGGAATAATTCATTCCAAATCTCGAGTTAATCACAGCAGAAAGATATCGTGGATTAGTATGTAAATCCTTGGCTAGTTGTTTCGCTGAATATTCAGGATCTCTGTACTTCTTTTCAGCAACAATAATGGTTAGAATCTTATCATACAATTCATCGGCTAATTCCAATCTAATCATGCTTCTGTAGCCAGCTTCTTTTTCCACCTTCTCTCTTAACTTGTAAGGTCTGTTTTTATCGTTCATAGTTTTCCATTTGTAAAACACTACAAAATAAATGATTATTTCTTAAAAACAGGCCCTTTTAAACCATAAAAATTGCAAAAGGACAAAAAAAAACATCATTATTCGATAAAAGGCGAAAATTCGGTTAAAATTACTACTTTTGCGTTTCATCTGCTATTAGCATACGGACTATAGAAAATGGACAGTCTTACTATACAACGAATAATAGACACAGCCAACATTGTTGATGTGGTTTCCGACTTTGTTACACTTCACAGAAGAGGTGTAAACTATGTAGGACTATGTCCTTTTCACGACGAAAAGACACCTTCATTTTATGTCTCTCCGTCTAAAGGTATTTGCAAATGTTTTAGCTGCGGAAAGGGAGGCAATGCCATACACTTTCTTATGGAGCACGAACAGATGTCATTTTCACAAGCAGCCGAATGGTTAGCAAAAAAGTATGGCATTCCGTTCCAGAAAAGAGAATTTACAGACAAAGAAAAAGCGTTACATAAAGAACGCGAATCAATGTTTATAGTCAATCAGTTTGCTGCCGATTTTTTTGCTGAAAATCTTTATACAGACAGGGGCAGAGCTATTGGATTAAACTATTTGAAGAATCGTAAATTCCGAGACGATATAATTAAGAAGTTCCAGCTGGGCTATTGTCCTGACAATGGACATTCCACTGCCGATGCCGCTACAGCCAAAGGCTTCAACAGAGATTTGCTTGTTAAAACCGGTCTGTGTTACCAAAAAGAAGATGGTTCACTGCGTGACCGTTTTTGGGGCAGAGTAATATTTCCGGTACATTCACTATCGGGAAAGGTAGTTGCTTTTGGCGGACGTATCATGAAATCGGATCCTAAGGCTGCCAAATATGTAAATTCGCCAGAATCTATCATCTATTCAAAGAGCAACGAACTTTACGGTCTCTATTTTGCAAAACAGGCCATAACACGCAAAGACCGTTGTTTTCTGGTGGAGGGATACGCCGATGTAATATCTATGGTACAATCAGGTATAGAGAACGTGGTAGCTTCCAGCGGAACATCTCTTACCAATGGACAAATCAGACTTATACACCGTTTCACTAACAACATCACCGTGCTTTACGACGGCGATAAGGCTGGCATAAAGGCATCACTACGTGGTATAGATATGTTATTGGCAGAGGGGATGAACGTAAAAGTTCTGCTTCTTCCCGATGGCGAAGACCCCGATAGCTTTTCACAGAAACATTCAGCATCGTCCTTCCAGGATTATATTGACAAAAATCAGGTTGACTTCATAAGATTTAAAGTTAATTTACTTTTAGAAGATGCATCGGACGACCCCATATCGCGTTCAAACCTAATAAAAGAGATTACCCAAAGCATATCAGTAATAGACGATCCTATTGTTCGTTCTGTCTATATAACTGAATGTTCACAAATACTGCGTGTAGATGAACAGCTACTTATAAACGATGTCAACAAAAGACAGCGTGAAAAGTATTCTGCAACACCTGTACCTGCCAGACCTGCCCACAGAACAGAGGCAGATAATGCAGAGCTACAAGAGAATAGTTCAGAAACGGAAACAACAAAGAGTACCGCTGTTGAACAGCCGGCAGAAAACAGCATAGAGAAGTTAAAGAGCGATATTCGCGCATTGAAACGTGCCGGATATGAACTTATAATGAAGAAAGAGAGACTGATAGCACAATATTTAGTGCGATTTGCCGATAAAGAATTTTGCTATCTGGAAGAAGAAGAGCAAAGCATTACTGTAGGTGAATACATATCACAATCTCTTGAAAATGACAATCTTGAATTGGTACATCCTATCTATAAACGCATTTTGGAGCTATATAGGGAGAATGCAAACAATCCTGATTTTGTAAGTGAAAGATTCTTTATATCTCATCCGGAAGAGTTTGTCAGTCTTACTGCCGCAAGTTTGATTGAAGAGCCATATCAGCTAAGCCAGATTTTCTCAAAGAGTAGTGCGCCTGTAGAAGAAAAGCTGTTCGAACTTACTACTCACATAATGACAGACTATCAATATGAGATAGTACATTTTGAAATAGATAAGGTACTAAAAGAGATTCAGGACCCTGCAACTATAGAAAATCCGGAGTTGTTTATATCGGCACATAACAGATACAAAACTCTGCTGAATGCCCGCAACGAACTGGCAAAAAAATTAGGTGACCGAGTGGTTCACCTATAAATCCTTAACCTTACTTACGCCCTATCAGGTTCATAAACTCTTCACGTGTCTTAGCCTGATTAAAAGCACCCGTAAAATCGGATGTTGTTGTTATGGAATTCTGCTTCTCCACACCGCGCATCTGCATACACATGTGACTTGCTTCAATAACCACCATAACACCTAACGGTTGCAAGGTTTGCTGAATACACTCCTTAATTTGGTATGTCATTCGTTCCTGCACCTGAAGTCTTCTGGCAAACACATCTACCACACGAGCTATCTTGCTTAGACCGGTAATGTAACCATTGGGAATATAAGCAATATGAACCTTACCATAGAAAGGCAGAAGATGATGTTCACAGAGAGAATAGAAATCTATATCCTTAACAATAACCATCTGACTATAATCCTCTTTGAACATAGCCGATTTCAGTACTGCCGACGGATCTATGGTATAACCACTGGTAAAATCCATCAATGTTTTGGCAACTCTTAACGGTGTACGTTCCAAACCCTCTCTGTCAGGATTAGGCTCAATAATCCTTAATATCTCTTCGTAATGTTTTTTAAGAGCCTGAAAATCTTGTGATTCTTCGTCTGAAAATGGAATCAAACTACTCATAGATAAACGTTAATTTCTTGGTTTCTTAAAATGATAAGCCCTTTATAAGGAGTCTCTCTTTTAAGTTTACGCATTACTTCGTAAGCCTCCTCGTAATAGAGGAAATCTCCCACTGTACATAGCCAGCGAGGTGATTTAAAAAGCGTATAGACAGGCAGTTGCGGATAGTTCATACGGATAAACTTTTCTGTCTCCTGTGCCTGTTCTTTGGCATGGCGAGTATTATTACCTGCATATACCTGAATACGGTATCCTGTAGCTTTCACCAATGTACCTGCCTGATAGTTCATAGTAGTGCCTATGAGACTGTCAAGTCTGGCATCTCTATCCACCTTAATAACTCCTTTGCCTGAAACCTCTCTCTCCAAGTGATCGACCAGTGTCTGTTGAGCACCGGCCGTCACTGTTAAGAGAAGCAGGACAAATAACAATCCTGTCTTTTTCATCATTTCTATATTAGTTCCAAGCATCGATGATACCCTTGAAATCGGCTGCATTCAATGATGCACCACCTATCAGACCACCATCTACGTTAGGATTTGCGAACAACTCTTTTGCATTAGAAGCCTTGCAGCTACCACCGTAAAGGATAGAGCAATCGTCAGCAACCTGCTGGCCATACTTTGCAACAATCTCTGAACGGATAAATGCGTGCATCTCTTCTGCCTGTTCTGCTGTAGCTGTAAGACCTGTACCAATAGCCCAAACCGGTTCGTAAGCAATTACAATCTTACCAAAGTCTTCTGCAGAAAGGTTGAACAA
>JAEIGA010020229.1_pt1 | contig 10148 bp, 8 predicted proteins | sample 9270691 | NCBI WGS metagenome assembly JAEIGA01 (sample SAMN17057246, study PRJNA624740) | gut metagenome | biome: biome; isolation source: fecal sample | host: Bos grunniens | place: China: Xizang | collected 2019
GCTCCCCCTATAATAATTCCTAATAATTGTATTATTGTATCATGTAATAAATCATTCATTAATATTTCCTCCTTATAATATAACTTCCCAATATTTATTTGGCTTTCTACCTTTTTCTTTCACACATTTAAAATCTATATCTCTATACTTATACAAAAGCATTTTTCTTTTGATTAAAAACGTATCGGTAAGTTTACCTTTTACGTCGATTACTTCAACGTGTCCGTCATTATATGTAACTTCAAAATCTGCTATATATTGTATTGGTCGTATCTTTTTACCGTCTTTGTAAAAACCTTCTTGGAGAATAAAAACAGGTTGCAGTTTAAAATCTACAACCACGCCCTGTTCTTTTAATTCTTTTAAATATAGGTAATAATGGCTCTCCATTTGAGAATCGAATAAAATATCATCAATAATAGTCTTTTTATTATGAAATTTACTCATGGTTTCTCTCCTTTAAAGAGTCCACCTCTGTTCTTATTAAATGCAAACCTTCTCGAAAGTCTTTACTCATATTATCTAATTTAGGCATAATCTCATTTGTAAAAGTTTGTATTATGCTTTGATATTCTGTTTCCCTCTTATTGCATCTGTCTAATTGTTCCATATATCTTAGTTCACGTTCTTTATTATTTTTTATAACCCAGTATAATAAAAATACTGACAATAAACACCATATTCCTTGATTACTCGCAACTTCAAAAAGTGTTTCCATACCTACCTCCAATTATTTTAGAAGATAATTAAATAAAAAACCTATTAACGCTGATATTATTGTAGTAGCCACATACATTTTAATGTTGTCATATTGTTTAACAGGCTTTCTAACTAAATCATCCATACTTTTTTGTAGGCTCCTTACCTCATTTGTAAGAACCTTTATATTTTCCCCCAATATAGCAATTTCTACTGAAAAATTATTATGTTCTCTTACTTGTTCTTTAAGGTCTTCTATATCTCCTTTTAAGTTTTTATACATTGTTTTTAATTCGACAATATCTTTTTCCATTAATAACGTCCCCTTTCATTAATTATTTTCTAGGCTTTGCTGGTTTTGGTGGTTTCGCTGGTTTTTTAAATAAACCCATTATTTTATCTCCCAACTTCCCAAATTGTGTTACTAAGCCCGAAGCTAAACCTGCTATTAAATTTTTCATCTCTTTTTCCTCCTTTATTCGTTTAAATTATAATTATAATTATAATTACTATTGTCTTCTTTAACTTCTCCAGAATAATCGCTAAAGAAATAACAAATAGTAAAAACACTACCAATTATAGTAAAAGCTATTATAATTGATATTGCTATTGACACTAAATTCTTTTCATATATATTACGTTCTTTATTTTTTTCTTTTATCATATCTAATAAGGTGTTTATAACTTTAATTTCTTCCTTTAATAAATCTCCATCATCATTCAATTAATAGGCACCACCTTTCATATATGCTTCACGTAAAACACAATCATCTCAATGTTTCACGTGAAACCACTTATTTAATATTTAAATACATCTTAGTTCAAATTTTCCTATCTTTCCAATATAAACTAAGTCAACACTATACCCTTCATGAGTATAAGTTTTTATTCCTTCTTCATGAGTTGGTATTTCAAATATTTTACTTGTTTCACTTACTACATAATATAAATTATCGTCAGTATGAATGTAAGCACCTTTACCTATGTTGTTGTTGTTTGTATTTAAGATATAATTTATATGTGTGCATTGGTTTGCAAAACCATATTCACAAGTTCCTGGCAAATATCCATCTTGCGTACATATTAATTCTACGTTTGTGTAACCATGTTTTTGTGCGAATATACCCCAATTATATCCAAAAGTTCCATAAGTATTAAAGTTTTCTACTAAATCCTCTCTATAGTATTTTCCTTTTAACACTCCTAGATTTTGCATTGAAGTTATAGCTGTTTGCCCCTTTTTGAAATAAGCTATAGACGTTGGGTTTATCTCAAATGGTGCTGAAGACTGAACTCCATGTAAAAATAGGTTTTGATTTGACTTATCTAATTTTGAAAAGTCTATCACTAAATTTGTATTAAATGCTGATAATATACTTCTTTTAATGTTTTTATATTCTATGTCAAAGTCAATGTACTTAGCCATATCTTTTTCAATCTCAACGAAATTGTTAAATATTCCATCAAAGAAGCAATCGTTATTTTTAAATATAACCTTAATACCATTTTCTTTAGCTTCTTCCATTGAAATGAAGTTATCGTCATAGTTATTAGACTCATGATTCCATAAACGATTAACACTACCTTCGTTTGCAGTATTGTTTTCTATATCAATAGTTCCTGCAATTCCAAAAGTCCTTATAAAGCTTGTCATATGGTTGTCAATGAATGTAAAGTTATTAGTAAAGTAACCAGGTTTAACTCCTACTCCGTACATTTCATTGTTTTCAAATTTTATATTTGAACCTATACCACTATATAATTCAAAACCGTAAGGATAACCCCCACCTACGTGTTTCCAATAATTATCTTTGATTAAGAAGTTTTGATTTACTCTACTATTACCATTTATAGCCCAACCGCTTGAACCTATGATTGTGTTTCCTATTAATTCTACATTATCAAAACACTTTCTAGCTTCAAAGTCAATAAATCCTAATCCTCTCCAACGCCAATTTTCTAATTGTAAATTAAGTCCATAATCAGTAAGTTTAGGATTAAGTTTTTTAAACTCGTTTTTATCCAAGTCAATTAAATATTTAGGATTTCCGTCTGTGTTTGTTTCTTCATAAGCATTAGCACCAATACAAACATTATTATTAAATTTGATATTTTTCATACATTCGCCATATCCACCCAAGTCAATAGCCAATACCCATCTTCCCCATGCTTCAAATCTATTATCATGAATATTTAATCCATCTAATTCTGTTGGATTAATAATTAAAATATGGTCTCCACCCCAATCGCCAGCTTGTCGATACATAGCACCAGCATCGAAGAAGTGATTGTTGTAAATATTGAAATTTTCTATACAACTTCTCTTTTCACCTTGCCCAACAGGGTGAACACTTAAAGTAATTTCATCTTCGGGAGTGTTACAACTAGAATAGAAGATAGTGTGATTGGAATTTTTATTATTAGTATCTAATGTCCTTCCTTTTCCATCAAATCTAAAGTTAAATAAATCTACATTTTTGATATGTCCAGAGAAGTTTAATATTCCCATTCCATTGTTTCCAAAACAGTTATCGGGGATTGTGATTAAACAATTATTTCCATTTAATTTTAAATTATAAGCACTTATTAAAATTGGCTTAGAAAAGTTTTGACCACCTAATAAAGAACCACAACCAAAATTTCTATACGGATTATCTGTTGGTGCTGTGACACTACCACCATACAAACCTAAAACGTAAGTCGCTTCTCTTTTAAATGTTAAAGTACCAGTTGATATTTTAGCAAACATATGTGTAAATGCTTGACAATCATTAGTTATTCCATCACCTTTAGCACCCCATTGTTCGGGTCTCATATCGTCATTATCTATTCTAAGTCTTGCAACCAATCCATTATTTAATAAATGGTCTCCATATCCGTCAACTTGTGTTTTAGCCTTAGGAATATAGGCTGATTTTTTCATAAGGTACAAATATTCTTCTTCAGTCATAATATCATAAACAGCATTACCTAAATCACCCGTTGAATAATAACCTCTAGTTGTTACAGTATCACCAGTTTTATAAGAACCTTGCTTTAATTCTACTACGTTTGTTACCATATACTCTTTATCACTTTCGTGTTCAAAAGTTACGTTTGAATTAGGCTTGTTGTAAGTGTAGCCATATATCAATGGTAATTCACCACTTGAAGCACTTCCTCCAACGAAATATTTTGCGTTTTCGGGTATTTCCATTATTTCACCGCTAGAATAAGTTTGTTGGTTATAACCTTTTATAAATTTCTTATTTTCATCATAGAAATTTCCTCTATGGTGAGCAAGATTTAAATGAAGTGTTAAATATTCATAACCTTCTATATCTATATATTGAGTAGAACAGTAATTGTTTTGTGATAATATTTGTCCATTTGCTGAATTAGGGAATGTATTTTCAACTCTCTCTGAATAAGTATAAGGGTGTACTAGTGTTACTTTATATAAAATTTTCCCCTCTTCTTCCCCGTTAATCAATAATTCTTTTGCATTTTCTAATATTTCCACTCCTGTATTTATTATTCCTTGTGATAATGAAGAGGTAGAATATAACTCTATCACCTCATTAATCAATGCTTTTACTTCATTATTTAGCATTATTTAATCAACTCCTTTAACTCTTCTACTATAGCCTTGATTTCTTCAAGGTTAATATTTGCTTGTTCTTTAAGAGTTGAAACAGTTTCATCCAATTCTTTGTTTTTATTGTTTAATTCAACAATTGTTGTATGGCAATCTAAGTGTTCTTTTTGAGCATTTTCTAATTGGATTTGTAAATCGGCAATTTCCATTTCTAATTCTTCATTTTCTAAAGTTAAAGCACTATTTGTTACTAAAATATTATTACAAAGAGTTTCTATTTCATTGATTTCCACTCTTAATCCTGCAATTTCTTCATTTAATCCTATATTCTCTTTTATAATAGTTGATTTTTCTGCTTCCAATTCAGCTATTGCATTATTTAATTTAACAACTTCTTCATTTAATTCTAAATCTATATTCATTTCTAATTCAGCTATTTTATTATTTAATTCTTCTACTCGTACCAATAATCCATCATTTTCTTCTATTAAGTTGTTATTTTCTTCTATTAGATTAACATTTTCTTCTACTAAATTAGCATTTTCCACAACTAATACACTAAGATTTGTTTTTGCTTTTAACACTTCTTCTTTAAGGGCTTCAATTTCTATCCCTTTATTTACATTCTCCTCCAAAATTGCATTGATTTCGTTAATAAATTCTCTTATCAAAAATATCTACTCCTTTATAATTTATTTTTTTTACGGGAAGGGATTTTCCCTTCCCTAATTCTTATTGTGCTTGTAATAAATCTGTCAATTCTAAGTATTGATTCTTGCTTATTCTTGCTTTGAAATAGTATAAGTCTAACATTTCTTGCATTTCTTCCATAACAGAATAAGTTTTATTCGCTATACGTTTTTTTAATAATTCATAAATCACTCCAACTTCACCACCCCTTTCATTGCTGTCATTTATTTATAATTAAAATTCGGTTTCTAAACCGAAGATTTCTATTTGAAGTAATCTATAGTCAGTATCTAGTACAATATCTCCCAGTATAAGATTTTCCATTTCTAAATTTTTAATTTTTTGATTTAATTTATCTACTTCTGTAGGCGGTACCAATTCGGGTAAATAATTACACCATACAATATATGGAACCTCCTCATAGTCTTCTAATTGATTTATAGGAATACATCCATCTTCAAAAAATATAGTTCTCAATTTATTCGCTATTTTATTATTTTCATTTTCTACTTTTAACCTTACTGATTTTTCACTTATTTTTTCAACTATCATATAATACCTCCTAACTCGTTGCCCTATTTACTATCCAACCCTTATCTGTTGCAATAGCAAGGTCTTGGGCTGATAAAAGTGTATATGAAGTTCTATGAAGAGTAATTACATTCGAAGAACCCAGAGGTGTATATCCAATATGCTCTTGAAGAATATTGAAGAAAGAAATTATAGACTCTCTAGTAAGTGGCGTATGGTCAAATCCCATATTTGGAGAATAAGCCGTTTGCCCCCTACCTGTGAAATTAATATTTGTTAATTTCTTACATTCTTTAAACATAGAAGCCGTATCTCTAAGAGGATTTTCTATATATGTTCCATTCCCGTTATCCACTATGCTTCCACCATACATTATAAGTTCATCTATGGTTGTTAAATTTGAACATTTATAAAACATATATATGAAAGATGCATATGATGTGGCAGGGTGAGTTCTTACTTTACCAAGATGTATCAAATTATCACACTCTCTAAAACATTCTTGTCCTACACCGCCAAAACTATTCCCACCAAATTCATATTCTGATAAATCTGTTAGGCTCCTACAATATGCAAATGTTTGATTGAAAGCCCCAGCACTATCTAAGACTTTTGTAATATTTCCATCGTCGTCGACAAAAATTGGAAGTTTAGTCAATTTATTACACGAATTAAATGTTGACACATAAGATGTTGAAGTTGCCTTGAATTTAAACATAGATAAATCTTCTATTGAAGAACAACCACTAAAAACATTTTGGTAACTAATATGGGTTGTTGTGGTATCTGTAAAATCTATAAATTCACCCTCTCCAACTATAAAGTTCTTCAATTTAGGACAATTAGCAAAAGCACCAGCCAAATAATTTCCCAAAATAAAAGTGCAACCAGTAAAGTCTATAGTCTCTAAACTAGGACAATTAGCAAAAGTACCTCTCATATCTTGAAGATGATATTGCATCCCATTCATATCTATATATTTTAAATAAGGAGCATATGAAAAGGTACCTCTACCATCTTGAACTCCTGTTATTTTTACTCTATCGGGCAATGTTATTTTTGTAGCCCCGCACCCATTGAAGTTAGAACCCATTGAACCAAGACTAAAAGTTTCTCTTTGGTGTGGGAACATAATCCTTAAATCTAAATGAACCTCTTCATCTTCTTCAACTATTGTAGAATAACCACATCTATAAAAAGCATTGTTCGATGCGACACTTTGACAATATGGGAATACAGGAAGGTTTTCCATATCTATTTTTAATGAATAACAACCATAAAAAGTAGAAGTAAGATTAACTCCCGAGGTCGTTACAAAGACATTCCCAAATTTCAATTCTTTTAATTGTTGGCAACCATAAAAAAGATTACTAAAATAAGCAATGTTTTCGTTAAGGTTAGTTAAATCTGCATATGTCAACATATAACAACCACTAAAGGCACTCATCATACAATATCTATCATTGGTTGTAATTACAGATTGAGCAATAGTTCTTGGTACTTGTATAACTTTGGTTAAAGCGTCTTGGATAGTAGGGTGAGGAGCAATTCCTGCACCATGATACTTTCTACAACTCAAAATACTTTTAGCTTTAACAGTATATGTTCCTGCCGTTTCATAGGTGTGAGTTATCCATTTATCTGAATTAGCCGAAACCGAAGTGTCATATGATATAACACCATATTTTTCAATCAAACCATCTCCCCAGTTTATAGCACCGTCTTCCATAGTATTCATCACATATATTGTGTAGTTGTCGCTTGGTATTTTAAATTCGTAAATACCCGTGTATTCCTTAAAGAAACCATATCCACCCCAAAGAACAGGACATTCATCCAAAGGAGTAGTGTGTAGATTTCTAACAAGAACACCATCTAGCGTTTGAGTATTTGGACAACCCAAATAACAATTATTAGGAACGATATTCCCCTTATATCCTTGGTTCCAATTTGAATGAATATCTTCCAAAGAAGTACAATTTAGATAACAATTACTTACATTCACGGTATTTAAAGGGAATTGAATATCATTTTTTAAGTTAATACAACCATTGAAAGCATTTGAAAGATTAATATTACCCGTACCCCAAACAACGTTATCAACTATTATTTCTTTCAATGATTCTTTATCTTTAAACCAATTTGAAAGATTATTAAAATTCCTCATATCCAATTCTGAAATATCTACAACCATATTATTTGTATCTGTTAATATTCCACCTATCGCACTAGGATTTCCACTTGTAAATTTCAATCTTATGGTCATGCCAGAAGCACCGCTAATAAATCCTTCATAAGTACAAGTAGAACTTCCAAAAGGTACATCTATAAACGTACATTCCGATATATTTGTATTTGAATACATATAATCCACGGAATTACAACTAGAAGGTATCTCTTCTACTATTTCTGATATTCTAGGGCAATTATTAAACATATAACTAGCATCTTTTATATTTGCTATTTCTATTCCACTTATATCTCCAAGCTTCCTACAATCAGAGAACATCTTTGAAACACTACCATTGACTTTTATTTGCATATAAATGGCACTTGTTAAATTTGGACACTTATAGAACATTCCTACGGCACTTGAAGTTTTAGGACTTAAAATTAAATCGTCTGCATTTGTAATATTAGGACATTCCCCAAAACAATAATCATAGATTATTCCATTGTTTGCATAGCTTATAGTATCTAAAATTTCCGTAGAATCTACAGTAGTCTTATAGAACATATAGCTTAGATTTCTAGCATTACCAATTTGATTTATCAAAGGCATTAACCTATCCTTTGAAGAGAAGGTAGAGTTATAGAAACAATAACTATAGTCGGTTTGTTCCAAAGGTTTGCTACAAATTATTTCCAATAAATCCAAATCAACACCATTAAAGAATTTTGCTAAACTTTCTGTGTAATTAGAAAGGTCAAGTATTCCTTTAGGTTGAAGATAAGGCAATGTAGTTCCGTCCCTATGGAGATTAAAATTTGGATTTACATGAGTAGGATATAGGCTAAAGTTAATAGCTTCGGGTATTTGAACCAATGCTCCCAAATCTATGTTAAGTAAATGTAACCCTCTAAAATCTATTCCTACATATTCATCTATAACATTTTCTTCATTAAGGTGGTAAGGAACAGGGAAAACTCCCGTCTTAACAATGGTACTAGCTTCTGCTGACCATATGTTTTTTATATCGGAATAACCCGAACCGTATTCATTTGTAAAGTATAATCCTTTCATGCTCTTAGGGATTACTATTGTTTCAAGTCCTTTAATTATACAATTACTAGAAATCTCCTCTATTCCCCCTGCCGTTTGTAGGTCTAATAAGGAATTACTTGCCCAAGTAATTTCATAATTAGGGTCATCGCAATTCATTGAGATTTTAGTCAACGAAGGACACGCTGAAACACCTATATATTTCAAACTCGTTTCTTGCCCCTTCTCTGTCATATTTAAGAAGTCAACTTCTTTTAATGTTTCCATATTTTGTAAGTTAACATTTGCAAGTCTAGTAAATCCATAGAAATTAAATTTATCAAGTTTAATTGCATTGTTTAGAGTTAAATTTCTACAATACTTCATAGCACTTAAAGATGTTGGGTCAGAACTAACATCTATTAGCTTTTGTATATTAGGACAATTTTCAATATTGATTGTCGCCAATTGAACAGGAGCATTGCTACCATCATTGCCGTACGGCAATATCATATCAGTAAGTAATAATTGGTTTAATAGATTTACTGATTGAATAGTTTTAGGGAAATAGATTTCTCTTAAACTTCCCCCCTTCGTGTTAAAATTGACGGCAGTTACTTGTGTTCCTCTAAGGTCAACTTTATTTAGGTATTTACAGAAATTCAATGTCATTGTAGCTGTTTCTGTACCTAGCCGTTCACAGCCATTAAAGTCAATTTTTCTTAAATATTTGTTCTTACTTAGGTCAACCGAGAATAGATTAGTATTATGTGCTTCTATTTGGGTTAACTTAGTTGCTTTAGATACATCTATACTATTAGGATAGATATTCGATATATTTTCTATTGTCTTCAAAGATTCGGGCAAGAATATCATAACTTCTCTATCCGTACCAACGTCAGAGTAGTAACTAAATGTTTTCTTTTCTCCTCTTGCTATTCTTATTGTTTGCTCATTATTTGTAGCCCATCTTACTTTAGCATAAACCGTATAATAAGTCGTTAAGTCTAGGGAAACCGAACCTTGATAGTTCATACGGAAGTTGCAGTAATTTTCTCCAACTCCACCACCAGCGTAATAGCCAAATTTTGAATCAAGGTAAGCTATACGCTCTCTTAACCATTTTCTTATTTGTAATTTTCTATTTCCGTGTAGTGCAACCATACCACCTGCACCATCATTGATATACTTTATTTGTTGTGAATCATTATACATTTTCGGTGAGATTATATCTGTAACAGCATCAAAATAAGAAAGCATATTCTCTAATGTAAATAATCCATTACTTCTCAATGATTTATATGTGTTTTCTAAATCCACACTAAATGTATTTCTTACTCTTCTCCATAATTGTGAATTCCATGAGTTAAAGTAGTTTTCTTCTATTACATTACCAGAGTTATCATATAAGACACCTACCTCTGCCGATGGAGGTACTCTTAAATAACC
>JAEIGA010020230.1_pt1 | contig 10147 bp, 7 predicted proteins | sample 9270691 | NCBI WGS metagenome assembly JAEIGA01 (sample SAMN17057246, study PRJNA624740) | gut metagenome | biome: biome; isolation source: fecal sample | host: Bos grunniens | place: China: Xizang | collected 2019
ACCAATCAACCCAAAATCACCTCCATCATCTTTGACAACAATATCTTCTTCAGTCTTGGAAGAAGATATTATTGTCATTAAATATTTTATAATCACTTTCGTATGGAATCACTTTATGACTTATACTCGCCCAATGACTTACTCTGTAATTGGTACATTAGACACCCATTGAAGATAACATCCGTAGTATTCAGACATAACTCCATGTTTCACCAATATAGTCTCCTCAACATTACCCAACATCCATTTTCTCTTGTAATTAAATAGTAATAAACTAGATAACTAAATAGGATAATGATAAAACACTTAGCTGCATAGGATATTTTAGTTGGTTACATCTTCACAATTCGATTACTTTTCTTATCGTAGTAATATTCATTTATTGTATTGTTTTGAAGCAATGCTATCGTTTCCTCTATGATATCAAAACTTACAGAAAACCATTCCTTAGGCTTTTGCAAACTACCATCATAATCAGGAATATCAATATCTAGCCTTACGCCATCTAAGAATGTATGTATTGCCTGTTCTACGCTAAATACATCTACATTATAACAACGATAAGTTGCAACCACATCTACATCAGCATATAAATACGTTGGTTGATTCTTGGCATTCTTTATTCTTTCAGAAACAGAGGTCCTTGTACATCCAATCTTAAAAATATTATCTATTCCCTTGAATTTAGGGTGCTGTGATTTTAGCACATATATATATCCATAAGATTGGTCTTCACTTGTAACCTCAATCTCATTGCTATTTTCGTCAATATAATCACTTATTCCATATCCATCTTTTTGCAAGGCTTTATCCAAAGACCTAAAGAGCATATCAGAATATGTGCCATTGTCAAATATACATACGGTTCTACCATCAAACCTTGTACGATCTCCACTCTTGAACTCAAAATTTGAAACTTCACCTTCAACGGTCTTCAAATATAGAAGAATACCATTTAATACATAAAAGCCCCCTTCTTTCAAGTCCTCACTTTTATATTTAGCAAGTTTCCTTTTCCCAGTTTCAAGTTCTTCGTGTAGATTGTCAAACAATGGTTGATATATGCTGAAATCTGGCACACGTTTTCTTCTTGCAACATAATCAGGATTTATTCTACCTGAGTTCTTGACATTACGCAATTTGAATATTGATTGGTCTGTATCATCATCCAACAAGCCATAAGGATCTTGTGAAATAACATCTTCCAAAGATAATTCACGACAATCTTTTAATAAATTGTTCAAATCATATGGCTTTAGTATTTTGACCATATCTGGCTTTGAACGAATAGTTTTAAGCCTACAATACAATTGGTATTCTGCAATGTTGTTCAAATTAGAATTAGGCTCACGACCATTTTCTTCAAAGAAATCAACAATTTCTTCAAAGTTATTTCTCAGGATGGATTCTTGCTCTAAATCATTTTTCTTGACTCCTTTAACCTCTAATAGATTAAAAGGGTCATTTTGTAACAAACTTAATAATTCTTCCCTTTTATCCATTGTTTCTACGTAAGTTTTGACAATACACAAGTACTTCAGCAAGTCTTCTCTCATAATCATCCAATGAGTCTAAACTTGGTTTACGACCCATAGTGGCATAGAAGTTCTGAATCTTAGGCCAAAATTCAGCAGCTTCATCATCAGTAACATTAACACGCATTGCTTTTATATATGTCTGAATAGCTTTGAAGACACGTGCATCTAAGCTTTTTGACATAATTTCATATGCATCTTGGAATGGATTTATTGAACTAATTAGATCAATATTAAGTTCATCAACATTTAGTACCCTTGTCGCAAATTCAATTATTCTTTTGTCACCAACATTTCTGACAGTTTTGTTTCCAAGAACATTGTCGATAACAACATATTGACTGAGTTGCTGTACTTCATCTTCATTTAAGCCAACATATTTTTCTCTAATGATTTTAGGAATAAGGCCTTTGTTGATTGTTTCAGCCAATTCAGGTACAGGTATTGCTTTTTGAACATCTGAGTCCTGTAAGATTGTTGCCTTTAGATCAACAATATCGTTTTCAATAATTTCTTTGACTTTTTCAGAACTGATACCCTTAAAGCCTTTTATGAAGAGTGTTTTGCCGTTTTCATCATCACTGGAACCGATATTCTTGGGGGCATAGTTTAATTTGGGAGCAATAACTTCTTCCATCAGCAAAGAAGCCGTAATTGCCTTTAATATATTATTGACACTTTCTGCAACTTCTTCTTGATTGGCACTAGGTTCTGCCACCAAATTTGTAAATTGTGCGTGTGTCTTATTATTACTATCACGTGTACATCTACCTATAATTTGGATGATTTCGGTCAATGAACCTCTATAGCCAATAGTAAGCGTAGTTTCACAATATGGCCAGTCAAATCCTTCTTTTGCCATAGCTAATGCAATGATGATGTCCACATCATCTACAGAGGTTACATTTCTTAAATATGTAAGGATATTGACTCTAACTTCAGGATCTCTATCATCAACCAAATCGGCTATTTTAAGTTCTTTACCTTCTTTTGTTGTAACGTGATAAATACCATACTCATCTGTGTATTCAAACTTACCGATATGATCGATTATTCGCCCAACTTCTTCGTATTTATCTTTAGTAGATTCAGCTGAATTAACATTTGGGATATAGATGATAGTCTTTCTATTAAGATCAAGCACTTCCGAATTGCTCAATGCATTATAATATGCTCCATTGTAGAAATGGAATCCGACTCCCAAAGATTTCAAGTATTGATAACCATTTAATTGCTCATAATAGTTATAAGTTACCTTGTCATACATTGATTCTTCTTTAGGTGTCAAAACTTCAACACAATCACCTCTGAAATAAGAACCAGTCATAGCAACAATGTGAGCATTTGTCTTACTCATTATTGCTCTCAATAATTCACCAAGTTTATTATCTCTATCTGTTGAAACGTGGTGAAATTCATCTATTGCAACCAAAGCTTCATTAAAAGGTTCTGTTCCAATTTCATCAAAAGCAAACCTAAGTGTAGAATGAGTACACAATAACACTTTAGCTTGTGAATCTTCCATAAATCTCTTGAACATTTCAGTTTTTCTGGAATCTCCACCAGGTGTACATAGGTCATACATTCTTTGCACTTCCCAATTTGTATGAAATCCATTTGACACAAGATCTGTGTTTGCAAAAGATTTTGCAATAGAACGTTCAGGAATTGCAACAATAACTTTTTTAACCAAGCTATGTTTTAATTTCTCTAAAGCAATAAACATTAAAGCACGTGATTTACCTGATGCTGGTGGTGCTTTCACTAACAAGTATTGAGAAGCATATTTTGCATATACTCTCTTTTGCATTTCACGCATACCTAAATTGTCGGTATTGACACTTGTTTTATTGCACGAATACTCTGTTAAAAAAAGATTGTTCATTGTGCTATTTTGTTTTGATACATATTTACAAGAAGCGAAATTCTTTCAAAATCATCCTCAAATGGACTATTCTTATACAAAGAATCCACTTTTTCATCTATTAGCGAATGTATTTTAGATAATTCTTCAGGCATACTGTTGTAAAGATCACCTAAAGACATATCACAATAATGCTCTCTTACTTCAATCAACTGTAAGACAAGCATTTTTAAGATGTATTTATCTTCGTTTGAAAGTTCTGGGATGGGGAATGTATTATATCCTAATGTATTTGAATACCTATATCGTGTTTCCAAAGAACCACAAATAGTGCGTACCCAATTCATATGCATTCTTGAAGAAATAATTGCCAACACCCAAATGTCACAGTTGTAAACTGCAAAAGCAAGATTTGAAATAATCATATTGTCATTTACAAATCCTATAGGTATATATGGCCTATTCTCAGATGAGACAGAAGGTATTATCAATGATTGTTTTCCTTTTTCTGTAGCATATGTTTCTCTAAATTTATGTGGATTCTCCTTACACTTTGGAGTTGCACTTGATGTCTTACGGAACTCCCTAACACGATCAATCCTATCTTTGATTTCTTCAACTTTTTCAGCTTCTGGTAAATCTTTATCATCAGGAATCCAGATACACCATCTTCTTGCTGAGTTTATAAATTCCTCACTTCCTGAAATTCTTTTTACAAATCGTTTGGCATCTTTATCTGAATCAATTAAATCTTCAAATTCTCTATATGTATTTACCAACAAATTGTTGTTGTCATATGGCATATCACCTTTTCTTATAAGAGGTAAAACACCAAAAAGATTTTTATTTGATTCTTTAACGATGGCTTCAGTATTAGGCAATAAATATGGTCCAATTTTATTGCATTCAATAACTTTTCCGTCTTTGAATAGTTTTTTTATGGAATCTGATTTGTTGGCAATACCTATAACAACTACTGTAACACCAACATTTGTACTTTCATTAGTTCTCCATTTGAAAGATGTGTGGGCAAATGAAATTTCACAATTGTTGTTGTAAATAGTTGGCCATATTTCAGCAACTTGGACACCTTGAACTATTGAATTGGTTAAAACAAATGCAGCTTGACCATTTGTGTTTGATATTGTCTTTGCTGCTTTTGCAAGCCAACCTGAACAATAATCTTTATTTCCTAACTTAGTTGTTTCAAATACTTCAAACATAGCAACCTTAGATTCATTCGGAATTTTTCTTGCTCCTAAGAATCTTGGACTACCAATGATATATGTATTATTTATGTCATTGGTGTAATTACGCCAATCTACTCTCAATGCATTACCAATATACACTGAAAGCTGAGAAAAGAAATCATTAAATTGTTGGATAGTATAATCACGATTTCCACATAAGAACGAATATGTAATGGTTAATTTCGTTAGTTCTGATGCAATTATATTATCAACTATTGAAACAAAGTTCTTTGCTGATAATTCATTCTTGAAATTAGTTCCAAGTTTAATGTCAATTTGTTCCAATATATCTTGTAGCCCCAATATGGCAGCAGAAAGGAAGCATCCCGGACTATTAGTAGGATCTAAGCAGGTAATGTTTACAATCTTTTCCGCTGTTTCTTTCAATTCTTCATTTGTGCCATTTTTCAATACTTGTTTTAGTGGGTCTAATATCAAAGGTGAAATAACCTTTTGAACATTCATAAATGAAGTTTGATGTCCATAAAGAGTCGCATCTTTATCATTAAACAATTTGTACACTATTGATGACAAGACTTCAATATCAAGATCATTTGTGTCATTTTGCAGTAGAGCTCTGACATACTTAAAGGTGTCTTCACTTACAAATACATTAGTTTCCTTGAAATATGCCAAATCAAAATGTTTCTCCCATAATAATTTCAATCTTTCATATGGAGCTTGCTTATTGTCCTCTAATACTGATTTGATTATTCCTTGATTTTCATTTATAGGGAATAGGGTAATGTATATAAGATTGAAAATAGTTAAGATGCAATCTTCGGTATTATTCCCATCTTCCTTCAGAGCTCTGAATAAGGCTGTTATAATTTTACCGAAGTCAAGTGCTTTATAAGCATCCTTTTTGCTTTTCCCTGTTACGATAAGTGGTTTGAAATCATCTGAAAATTCTTCAATATTATCATAGTCACAATAATGAAATTCTCCTGATTGATTACATATATTTACTCCATCCTTTGTGAAGGAAAGGATAAGTGGAAATTTACCTTTATAAGGCTGACACAGTTCCTCAAAGAAGTGTTGTGATGAATCAAGGCTACAAAATATTACAGCTTTTCTATATACGAAAATAGGGCCACAACCACTTTCTACAATCCTATCTTTAATTCTAGCGATCGTTGAGTCTGCTATATCATACGATTTCAAGAAAGTTCCAATGGTTTCTTTGAAACCCATAAACGGAACGAACTTGGATTCGGTTTGAGGAATAGTCTGTTTCATACTATAACATTTTATTTGTTTATGTAAGCCATAATAGCTTTTGCAATATATTCGGCCATTTTTACGGGAACAGCATTGCCGATAGCTTGCTCTATATTTGATTTTGTCCCACAAAATCGAAATGACTCAGGAAAGGTTTGAATATAACTTCTTTCTATTGTACTAAGGTTTTTTACCAAACTAAAATCCTTTGTCTTATCAGCCGGGTGTGCTGTGTATGAAGATGACATCGGTCTATTTACTCCTCTTATTGTAGAACTGGGTTCATCAATTGAAAATATTGCTCTTCTTGCATAACTTCTAGGATGCATATAATAATATTTTGCACCCAATTTATTTCCAAGATAATCACTAACTGTAGTAGGCTTCTCTGAAAGGTTTTTAAGAAGTTCTTCCAATAGGAAATCATCTTTTTCTCCTAATTTGCCTATAACAAAATAGCGTTTACGCATCTGTGGAACACCCATATATGAAGCATCCCATATTCTTTTTGTGATTCCATACCCTGCCTTCTTAAAAATTGCCAATACTTTTTCAAATACTGGTGATTTTTCTATATTATAAACATTTTCCATCACAAACCATTCAGGACGGAGTTTATCGATGATTTTACCATAAGAAAGGGTTAGATTGGCACGTTTACCTTCAAAATTACGACCTCCGGCAATGGAGAAATCCTGACAAGGTGGACCACCAATTATAATGTCAGGTTTCAGTTCTCGTAATTCCTCTATAACACTCTCATCTGATAAATCTCTTCGATGTATAGGATGTGAAAAGTTTAAGGAATATATATCAATGGCAGGTTGCCAATTATCATATGCTCCAAGAATGTTGAATCCTGCATTTTGAAATCCAAGACTCATACCACCACATCCTGAAAAAAGATCAATCAACTTCTTTTCCATCAATATACTCATTTAAACATTTTGCAACATATTCAGCCAACTTGACAGGAACTGCATTGCCAATCATTTGATTAAGGTTGGTCTTGCTTCCTGACCACTTAAATTCCTTAGGGAATGTTTGAATCCAACTTCGTTCTTGATATGTAAGAGTCCTGATGGATGGATTGATCTCAACGGGGTCACTTGGGTGTCCTTTATAACCTTTGGGAACTGGTCTATCAACTCCCCTTACAGTCATAGCTGGTTCATATATACTAAATACACCCCTTCGACTATATGATCTAGGAACTCTAAAATAGTATTCAAAGCCCAAAGAATTTCCAAAATAATCAAATAAAGTCATTTTCTTCTTTGATAGATGTGATTCAAGGATTTTGTCTAAGAAACCATCTTCTTCACCCAAAGCACCAACAACAATATATCGTTTTCTCGCCTGAGGGACACCACATAGGCTAGCATCTAAAACACGTTTAGAAACTCCATATCCAGCCTTCTTAAAAATGTCTAATACTATAGGAAGTTTTTCGCTTTTTTGAATAGTAGGCACATTCTCCATTAAGAAATATTGTGGTCTAACCTTGTCAATGATGTTTGCATACGAAATGGTCAGATTAGCTCTACCAAGTTCTTCATTTCTATGTCCAGCACTGGAGAAATCTTGACAAGGCGGACCACCGATAATCATATCAGGGCATAGTCGTATAATATCTTCGATATTTTCCGTATCACCTAAATCTTTCCTGAAAACATTATGCTTGAAGTTTTCAGCATAGATTTTGATTGCTTCATCCCAATTGTCAAATGCAGCCAATATTTCATATCCTGCATTTTGAAATCCTAAAGAAAGACCACCACATCCACAGAATAAATCGACCACCTTGTATGTTTTCTTTTTCATTTTTGTTGTTCTTTTGGATTTAATGACTAACAAATCAGTCGATTTCCTATTAAGTTTAACTACTGAATCTTGACTTCAACAACTTCATCATATTCTTTTCCTGAAAGAAAAATACATTTCTAAGAACACCCATAGTCTCATAATAATCAACAATAGATTAACATTTGCCAGATTTCTAACTGTCAAAACCCAAATGTCAATAAACGCTTTTTTCAACATGTCTGCTCTCAGAAATAAAAATTCTCCGAGTACGTTACAAAGATATAAAAAAATAGAATATGTTAACAATTTTTAACATAATTAAGACATCAACAATGTCTATCATATATAAAAAAAAAGTCATCAATTTGATGACTTTTATAACATTAAAATCAATCAAGAGGTATTGAAATAATAAATGTATTAGTTGCATATTCCACACCTTTAACTTTTGAAATATCCTTACCTGCATTTATTGACAATGTTCCATTATTTAATTCTATCAGTTTTCTCGCTCTATACATTCCTATTCCTTTTCCTTGTCGTTGTGTTTTTTTTGCCCAAATACCAGAATACCCTTCATTAAATATATTATTCTCCTCACTTGGTTCAATATACAAACTCCGCATGTTCATTTTAATTAAAAATTCACCATTCCCAACATTAAAGGTAATATGTATTTGGGTTTTAGGTTTGACATATTTCGTTGCATTTTCAACCAAATGATATAATGCAACATAAAAGGTTTCAAAATCCAATAAAACTCTAGTATCTATATTATCAACACGAACATATACTTCTTTTTCATGAAAATCAACAAAAAACGGATACAAAACTGACATAATAATTTCTGGCACCTTATGGTTCTGTTTTTGTAATAGAATATTATCTACATGTAACAATTTTTCATAAACAGTAAGTTCCGCTTTCATTGAACGATTAAATTTAGCCATACGAAAAAAAGTCAATGCTGCTTCTTTTGGATTTTCCTGTATTACATTTGTAACATAATCAATATTTTGATTTTTTCCTATGTCCTTTTGTGGAACTAGATTCTCCAATTCTTGAATTGCATGCCCATTGATTGATTTTAAATTATGGACAACACGATCCGTTCTTTGACGAGATTCTATCGAAACCCTATTAGCTATATCTGCCAATGATTTTATACAAGGAATCAATGCATGAAATTCATCCTTAAACAACTTAGTTGTTTTAGCGTCACAACTACACAGAAACAACTTACCATTTTTCCCTGAATGGTATGCTATACGTTTATGCAACTTATCATATGCACATTTTATTTTTGCATATTCATTTTTAGCATATTGCATAATACAGTCTACACAACCCTGAAACGGCAATGTGTCAATAATAACATTGTCCTCTATATCTATTATTTTTCTATCCATTTTTTACTCAAAAACATTTTTGTCCATATTCATCAATAAAATTATAAAACTGAATAGGTTCTGCATTTTTTTGCAATGTATAATCAATTTTTTTCAAATCTGGATCTAGCATATGCGGCTCCGCAGAATAAATACAAACTTGTTTCTTAGGATATTTATTTTTAATAGCAGCAGCTAAACCTATCCCCTGATTAGTTGGAAATAAATTTTGTCCAACTCCATTAATATCAACAAAAACAATGTGAGATTTTTTAATTGAAGAATCGTCCAAATCGGTAATATCTTTTTTATACATGACATTTTGCCACCCAGCTTTTTTTATATTATCAATCATTTTAAACCTTTCGTCATCTATAAACAAAATCTGTAATTTCAATTTCAAATCACTAGTATTTGAACTTTCTTCACCGCCCTTACAATCAATACTATCTCCAAGATAATTATTAACAGTTACATTTTGCGTTTGATTATTAGAATTTTGATTTTCTTTTTTAGCAGATGTTCTTTTAAAGATACCTATAAATGCTGATAAAACAGCAAAAAATCCAGTAATAATAGCAATAATAATTCCTTCTGACATATTTCTTATTTTTTTTTGCAAATATATGATTTTTACATGTTGTTTTTATGATAAATCTTAATTTTTTTTCACATTGCCACAACAATAAAAGTTGCCATTTCATAATAATTCATAATGATAATTCTGAGCTTAACAAAAAAATAAAAAACTCTTTCCCACTCCTCAATTCCTCAACTTCCCTTTCCTAAAAATCCTTAACATCATTTCTTAATATTTCACTGATTTTATGTTAAAAATTGTTAAAAGCGAAATATTTCCTTTGCAAACGCTTGACAAAAGGATGAGACGGTTGTAGCTTTGTGGAACCAAAATTTATAAATCATGGAAAAGAAAAAAAATAATCTTATCAAGAGTAATTTCATTGATGATGTAAAAGTCATAATCGATAATGCTCGGCAGAATGCCGTCAGAAGCGTTGATTTTTGTCGTGTGCAAATGTATTGGAACATCGGCAAACGAATCTTCGAAGAGGAACAAGA
>JAEIGA010020231.1_pt1 | contig 10147 bp, 11 predicted proteins | sample 9270691 | NCBI WGS metagenome assembly JAEIGA01 (sample SAMN17057246, study PRJNA624740) | gut metagenome | biome: biome; isolation source: fecal sample | host: Bos grunniens | place: China: Xizang | collected 2019
AAGTGCAGAAATACGACCTACTAGAAGTTGAAGATTGGTAAGTATTTCATTACTTTCGTTAAACTCTGTAATTTCATGCTCCTCCTTATTGAAAGCACGAATCACACGAGCCCCCGTTAAATTCTCTCTCGTTTTCTGAAGCACTTTATCCAACGCTCCCTGTACTCTTTTGTACATAGGCATAGTAATAAGCATGACTCCAAATACCACTACTGATAAAAGAGGAATTGTCACAACAAATATCATTGCAGCCTTTACATCTACAGTAAACGCCATAATCATCGCACCAAACACTACAAATGGGGAACGCATAAAAAGGCGAAGCACCATATTCACACCAGACTGCAGCTGATTCACATCGCTTGTCATACGAGTAATCAACGTAGATGTTCCGATCTCATCGACATCCGAAAAAGAAAGTTTTTGAATGTGTGAAAACAATGCACTACGAAGCTGTGTCGCAAATCCTACTGCCGCCTTTGCAGCAAAATACTGTGCGCAAACTGCACAAGTCAAACCAATCACTGCAAGCAAAATAAGAATGCCACATCGTTCGAAAATATACCCTTTGTCCTGGCTAGAAATACCGATATCGATAATCTGTGCCACTACCAATGGAACGATCAACTCAAATATCGCTTCTAACATTTTAAAGAGAGGTGCTATCACTGATTCTTTTATATAATCTTTTAAAAAACATAATATCTTTTTCATGTTATAAATCCTATTATACAAAATAAGAGGTCATCAACTCTCTGACAACCTCTTACATGATTTCTTTTCGTTTACTAAGCGTTTTCTGGTTTTTCAACCATAGCTACTGCAGATTTCTGCATTGGGATACGACAGTTTTTGTTGTTACCAAATTCAACGATTACTGTGTCATCAACGATATCGATGACTGTTCCATAAAAACCACTTGTTGTAAGAACTGTATCACCTGTCGCTAATTCGCTAAGCATTAAGTCTTTTTTCTTCTGCTCTTTCTGCTGTGGGCGAATCATCATAAAATACATCATACCAAATAATAACACCATTGGTAAAACAGTTGACATAAGCATATCACCTGTAGATGGTGTTGTTGCTAAAATCGAAAACATCAATTCTTCCTCCTATTTTTAAACTCTGTTAAGAAGTATACTAAACTTTTCCTCTTGGGGCAAGCCTTTTTCCTTATTTTCAGGGGTTTTTATAAACTTTTTACAGTTCTTATTTTTGCCCCTGCGACATGTTGTATAATTTCTCCGCTTTATATTCATGGAAACGTCCTGCGTCAAGTGCATCTCTGATTTCTTCCATCATTGTGTTATAGAAGTAAAGATTGTGAAGTACACAAAGTCTCATACCGAGCATCTCTTTTGCTTTTAATAAGTGGCGAATATAGGCACGGCTATAGTGCTTACATGCTGGACACTGACAACCTTCTTCGATAGGACTCATATCTTTTTCATATTTCTGGTTGAAAAGATTGATTTTGCCATGGTTTGTATAAAGATGTCCATGGCGACCATTTCTAGTCGGATATACACAGTCAAAGAAATCTACACCACGCTCTACCGCTTCCAAGATATTCGCTGGTGTTCCTACGCCCATGAGGTAGGTAGGTTTGTTCTTTGGTAAATGTGGTACGGTCACATCCAGGATATGATACATATCTTCGTGAGATTCCCCTACTGCCAGACCACCGATTGCATATCCATCCAAATCCATCTCTGCAATTTTCTTTGCATGGTCAATACGGATATCATCAAAAATTGCACCCTGATTGATACCAAAGAGAAGCTGCTCTTTATTTACGGTGTCTTCTAAACTATTGAGGCGTGCCATCTCTGTCTTACAACGCTCTAACCAGCGAGTCGTTCTGGCTACGGAATCCTCTACATATTTTCTCTCTGCCACACTGGATGGACATTCATCAAATGCCATAGCGATCGTAGAACCAAGGTTTGATTGAATCTGCATACTTTCTTCTGGTCCCATAAAAATCTTGCGACCATCAATGTGAGAATTGAAGTATACGCCTTCTTCTTTAATCTTGCGAAGTCCAGAAAGTGAAAACACCTGGAATCCGCCTGAGTCTGTAAGGATAGGTCTGTCCCAAACCATAAACTTGTGAAGACCACCCACTTCTTTAATGAGCTTGTCTCCTGTACGCACATGCAAATGATAGGTATTGGATAATTCCACTTGACATTTTACATCCTTTAAATCCTGCGTAGATACCGCACCTTTGATAGCCGCTACTGTACCTACATTCATGAATACTGGTGTCTGGATGTCACCATGTACTGTATGGAATACCGCACGCTTTGCACGGCCTTCTTCTTTTAAAATTTCATATGTTGCCATAAAAAATCCTCTTTCTATATTTATCTCCATGAAAGTTTACCATATAATGCTTTAAAAATGAAGTAAAAAAAGGTATAATGGTTGCAACTATTTTATGCGAGGGAAAATTATGGCAGGTTCAACATTTGGAAAATTATTTCGTGTGACAACTTGGGGCGAATCCCATGGGAAGGGAATCGGTGTGGTAGTAGATGGCTGTCCAGCCGGACTTCCACTTTGTGAAGAAGATATTCAGATTTTCTTAGACAGAAGAAAACCAGGCCAATCCAAATTTACAACACAGAGAAACGAGGCTGATACTGTAGAGATTCTTTCTGGCGTATTTGAAGGAAAAACCACTGGCACTCCTATCTCTATGGTGGTTTGGAATCAGGATCAAAAGTCAAAGGACTATAGTGACATCGCAAGCTACTATCGCCCAGGACATGCAGACTTCTGCTTCGATGAAAAGTATGGTTTCCGCGATTATCGCGGTGGCGGACGCTCTTCTGGAAGAGAAACCATCGGTCGCGTAGCCGCTGGTGCTATCGCAATTAAATTGTTGAACGAAATGGGTATTTCTTTCCTGACTTATTCAGAATCTATTGGACCTGTTCGTATTGATAAATCTAGATTTGATGCAAATGAAATAAACAATAATAAATTATATATGCCAGATGCTGTCGCTGCATCTGAAGCATCCACTTATTTAGAAGAGCTTATTACAAATAAAAACTCCTGTGGCGGAGTCATCTACTGTGAAGTAAATGGACTTCCAGTCGGACTTGGTGAACCAGTATTTGATAAAATCGACGCCAACCTGGCAAAGGCCATGTTCTCTATCGGATCTGTAAAAGGATTTGAAATCGGTGATGGATTTGGCGTAGCGACTGCTACTGGGTTAGAAAATAATGATGCATTTGTTTCTGATGGCGGACGCGTTGCAAAAGCTAGCAACCATTCTGGCGGAACCCTTGGTGGTATGACAGATGGTTCCCCGCTTACTATGCGTGTAGCTATCAAACCTACTCCTTCTATCGCTTCTGCTCAGAAGACAATAAATAAAGATGGGGAAGAAATCGAAATCGAGATTGGCGGCAGACATGACCCTATTATCGTTCCTAGAGCTGTGGTTGTAGTAGAGGCTATGGCTGCAATAACGATATTGGATGCGATGCTGGAAAATATGGGGAGTCGAGTAGAACGATTAAAAGAATTTTATAAATAAATAAGCCCGTGCATATGCACGGGCTTTCATTACGCTTTATTTATAGCAAAGTATTAACCATAATAGTTATAACTTTCGTTAATTGCGTTCATACATTTTGTTAATTTATGAAGATAGATGAATGGTCCTACTAAAATAAGGGAACCAAGAATATTCCATCCCCAATATGTACCAGCGCCGAATTTGTATTCATAACCACGACGTCTTACTTCTGTACCAATTCTAGCTGAGAGTGCATGCATCCAATATAAACCATAAATACCAAAAGTACATGCTGTTAAAATAGTTGCTACATAGTAGTTTGTAGTTCTCTCGCCATCATATCTGCTTGCTGCCATATTTAATTCGTCAGCCATCTTTGCATAAATAACGATTGGATAAATACCACATGTAAGGAATCCGAACACGATCATCTTCCACATTTTACGCTCTGTTGGCAACTGAAGTGCTGGTGCTACGTAAGCTGGCGCACTAGGCTGTGCCACTGTTTCCTGTACTGGTGTAGATGCTACTACTGGTGTAGGTTCTACTACTGGTGCAGCCTCTACTACTGGTGTAGGTTCTACCACTTCTTCTACTGGAATTTCTACTTCAGGAACTTCCACTTCAACAGTCGCCTTTACTGGTTCTTCTACATTTGCTACAACTGGAGTACCACAAGCTCCACAGAAAGCTGCTCCGTCCATAAGAGCATTTCCACAATTTTTACAAAACATTTTTCTTTCCTCCTAAGTATGTTTTTCGTATAAACACATATGTAAAGAATAGCACACCACCCATGGCATGTAAAGAAAAACTCTTACATTCCCTCAACAAAACATTTCATTGCATCAACGATATATACTATATTTTCTTCTCTACACTTCGTATCAAATGGTGTATGTATTCTCGCCACATATCTTCCAAATGGCGATTTTCTTAGCGCACACACGCCTACCCCTTTCTTAAAATGCATTTGGTCCGAGCCAAACATCATAGGGAGCATCTTTTTACTTAAAAATTCTACATCATGATTTTCTTTTCGCGCTTCAAAAGCCTGTATAAAATCTTCATACAAGTTATCTTTCATCGCTTTCTTTGGTCCTAACACAACCACTTCTTTTCCATCACCTACACAGTCAAAATTGATAAGAAGTTTGTCATTCATCTCTTTCTTATGCTTATCGTAAAAGAAACTTGAACCAAGTAAACCTTTTTCCTCGTTATCAAAATACACAACACATACTTTCTTTCTGTCTTCTTCAGACAAGCTTTCTAATATATGTGTGATAGTAATTGTTCCCGATGTATTATCATTTGCTGTATGTGGATTTCTGTACCCACATAACATATAAAACAAAAACGCATATAAAAACACTATCATTACCAAACTCGCATCAAATGCATTCTTTGTAATGAACACAAAGGCCAATGCTGCAACAGCTACTAATCCAAATATAAGGAGTGTGAGCAAAACCTGAAACAAGATAAACAACACTGGGTTTGTAGGTGTCATAAGGTTTGGAAAAGGTAACACTGCACAAGTATCATAGTGTGCTGTAAAAAACACCTTTGCAGTCTTTGGATCACCTACTACAATATTGCGAGACTTAAAAATACCTTTTCCTTTTTCCTCTATGGTTATGTCTGTCTCTGCATCATAACCTGCTTTCACGAGTCGATCTGTTAGATAGTCAATAAATGCAGATTTTTCTTTATTTGATTTTCGAATCTCATATTCTTGTAAAATTTTATCCGACATTTCTGTCTCCTACTCTAACGCAATCTTCTCTTCTTCCTGTCTACGAAGAATATCGTATTCATCCAACTCGATACCTAAATCCAAGTAGAATACCTGTTGTGGATGTGGACAAGATTCCATTTCCTGGCCTTTTTCGTCTACCATGCGTTTTACAGTTACCACGATATTATCACCGTTTGGTTTCATAACTTCGATTTCTTCGCCTACAGAGAATTTATTTCTCTGTTCAATACGGTAAAGTCCTTCTTCGTTCTTTGGACCTACGAAGCCAAGATAGGTATATCCTTTTTCGTAAGTATTGTTATCGTAAATCTGTGTTTCGTTTGTTGGTTTGTTATAGAAAAAGCCTGTAGTAAACTGACGATACGTACAGTTACTAATCTGATCCAAATACCAAGGCATATTTTCCTGATATTTTTCTGCAGATTCTAAGTAATCATTAATTGCCTTACGATAAGTGCGGGCAACTGTAGCTACATAGAGAGCTGTTTTCATACGACCTTCGATTTTGTAACTATCAATTCCAGCTTCGATTAAGTCTGGAATATGTTCAATCATACACAAATCTTTTGAGTTAAAGATATATGTGCCACGTTCATTCTCATATACTGGGAAGTATTCACCAGGACGTTTTTCTTCCATAACAGAATATTTCCAGCGACACGGATGTGTACAAGCACCTTTGTTTGCATCTCTTCCTGTAAAGAAATTTGAAAGCAGGCATCTACCAGAGTAGGAAATACACATTGCACCATGGATAAAGGTCTCGATGTCCATATCTTCTGGGATATTGTCACGAATCTCTCTGATTTCACGAAGGGAAAGTTCACGTGCAGTTACCACTCGTTTTGCGCCCATCTGATACCAGAAATTAAAGGTACCATAGTTGGTATTATTCGCCTGTGTACTAATATGACGCTCGATATCCGGACAGATTTCTTTTGCTAGCATGAAAATAGCTGGATCTGCGATAATCAGTCCATCTGGTCTGTCAGGCTTCATATTGTTTAATTCTTCAAAGTATTTGCGAACACCACTTAAATCACCATTGTGAGCTAAGATATTTGCAGTTACATATACTTTTACTCCGTGATCGTGAGCAAATTTGATACCTTCTGCCATTTCTTCTGGACTAAAATTTTTAGCTTTCGCACGAAGCCCAAATGCTTCACCACCGATATATACTGCATCTGCACCAAAAATTACTGCTATTTTTAATACTTCCAAGCTACTTGCTGGACAAAGTAATTCTATTTTTCTCATCTTATTCCTCTCAAAACATGTTCATATTCAGAATCTCTATTTTTTGCTACTTACCGTGATTCCATCCCCAATCGGAAGAACCGCAGTTACCAAATCATCACGATGTGTTAATTCATATAGATATTCACGCATACGTTTATGAATGGTACGATTTCTTCTGGTAACTACGAAATGGGATTCAATGATATCTCCATCCTGTAGAACATTATCGGATACTAGAACACCGTCCTTTTTCAAAAGACGCATAATATCAGGCATAAAGTTGATATACTGACCCTTTGCTGCATCCATAAAAATCAAATCAAACGGCTCATCTATGGTCTTTAACACTTCCGTTGCATCCCCTTCGATAAGTGTAATCTGATTCTCTTTCCCTGCACGGATAAAATTCTCTCTCGCAATTGGGATTCTTTTTTCATAATTTTCAATTGTAACGATTTCACAAGGATAAGGATTATACTCTGCCATTAAAATAGCAGAAAATCCAACTGCCGTTCCCACCTCTAAAATACGTTTCGGCTTTTGCATCGCCAAAAGCAATTTCAAAAAGCTCTGCATTTCTTTCCGAATAATCGGAACATAAGAATCCAGAGCTTCTTTTTCTATGGTGTCAAGAATGGCTGTATTTCCTTTGTCTAACGAATTAATATACGTTACCAAACGTTCATCTACTACCACTTTTCTTACCCTTACTTTCACACTATTCTTCTGTTTCTGTATCTGTTTCTACTGCAGCCATGATAATCATCATCTCTTTGGCCGTCATAGAGGTATTTAAGGTATATGTGCCAGGAACAATTTCCCCAGAATACGCAGATAGCTTGTACTGTAACCAAAAGAGATTTGGATCTCTTACCAGTCCTTTTTCATACAGGACATCTGCAATATCAGAAGCTCCCATGCTATCATCAATCGTTACCTGTACAAATGAACCTGGTTGTTCTTCCATCGCTGGTTCTGTAAATACACGGTAACCAAAATCATATGCTGTCATACTTGCACTAATAGTACCAAAAACAATTAATACAATCACCAGAACAGTAGCAACAATTGTTAAAACCTTATAGATGGTTTTTTTCGCATTCGTATCCATAATTTCTCCTATACTTCCATGATGATTGGTAAAATCATAGGACGACGCTTTGTCTCTTTCCATACAAATTCACCAACAGCATCTTTTACTTCTGCTTTAATCTTGGACCAATCTGTAAGATGTCGATCCATACAACTTTCCATGGTGTTATACAACACTTTCTGCATTTCATCCATCAATGTTTCAGAGTTTCGTACATATACAAAACCTCTAGAAACAATATCTGGACCGGCAAGCACATGACCTGTCACACTATCTAATGTCATTACAACTACAATAATGCCATCGTCCGCAAGACGCTGTCTGTCACGAATAACGATATTTCCTACATCACCAACGCCATTTCCGTCAATCATCACATTGCCGACCTGTACACGACCTGTAACAGCAGCACTGTCTTCGTCTAATTCAAGCACATCTCCTGATGAAAGAATCATAATATTCTCTTTTGGAATACCAAGTTCTTCTGCAATTTTTGCCTGTGCAATCAAATGTTTATATTCTCCATGCACTGGGATGCTGTACTTTGGATTTACCAAAGAATAAATGAGTTTAATATCTTCCTTACATGCATGCCCTGATACATGTACATCCTGGAAAATAACATCCGCACCTTTTCGCATTAATTCATTGATAACACCTGTTACGGATTTTTCATTTCCTGGAATTGGTGAAGAGCTAAATACAATCGTATCATTTGGCTTGATAGCAATCTTTCTATGTGTGCCATTTGCCATACGCGAAAGCGCTGCCATAGATTCACCCTGACTACCCGTCGTAATAATTACAGTCTGCTCATCTGGATAATTGCGAAGCATTTCTCCTTCGATAAGAATGTTATCTGGCAATGACAAATATCCAAGCTCTGCAGCAATATTAATGGTATTTACCATACTTCTTCCTTCGATGGCTACTTTTCTACCAAATTTATCTGCAGAGTTGATAATTTGCTGTACACGATCTACATTGGACGCAAAAGTCGCAATGATAATACGTTTTCTCTTGTGATCCTCAAAGATTTTATCTAATATAGCTCCCACGCTCTTTTCTGACTGTGTAAAACCAGAGCGTTCTGCATTTGTACTATCGCATAAAAGCGCAAGTACTCCCTTTTTACCAATCTCACCGAAGCGTGCCAAGTCAATGGCATCTCCATAAACTGGTGTATAGTCTACTTTAAAGTCTCCTGTATGCACAACGGTGCCAGCTGGCGAATAGATTGCAAGTGCCGCTGCATCCTGAATACTATGATTTGTGCGAATAAATTCCACACGGAAACATCCAATATTAATATGCTGTCCATATTTTACGACTTTTGTCTTTACTTTTTTGACCATATCATGTTCTTCTAATTTATTTTCGATCAAACCTATCGTAAGTTTTGTCGCATAAATTGGAACATTAATATCGCGAAGCACATATGGAATCGCTCCGATATGATCCTCATGTCCGTGTGTAATAAAGAATCCTTTTACTTTATCAAAGTTATCCTTGAGATATGTTATATCTGGAATTACCAGATCCACGCCCAACATATCAATCTCAGGAAACGCTAATCCACAGTCCACAACAATAATACTATCTTCGTATTCGAAGGCAGTAATATTCATGCCGATCTGCTCCATGCCACCTAAAGGTATTATCTTTAGTTTGCTTGTAGGTGTTTCAATTTTTGACATATTCCCTCCGTCTATCTTTTCCCGCTTACTAATACTCTAAGTCTGTATCCTCGTCAGTCAGTTCGGTAAAGACTTTTGCAAGTGCCATGAATTCCACTTCATCCTCTACCACTTCGTAAAGTACTTCCTCGTTCTGATCTACGACTTCTTTTAAAATATAGGCATCTACCGTGCCATCTTCCGCATCTTCTGATACCAAAAGGTATTTTACTCCGTTAAGCTGAGTTTCTTCTTCTACCACAAACTCTACTACTTCCTGTGTATCTGGGTCTGTAAAAATTACTTTTTCCATATTTCACCTCTTCTATTCAAATATTGTTACAAGCAAAACAAATCACGCGAAATTATTTCGCCTGATTTGCTAAGTAATCCAAGTATCCTTGTAAAATAAATATTGCTGCAATTTCGTCTACATAATCCTTACGATGTTCACGACGAATGCCCATTTCCATCATAGAATTATCTGCAGCCACTGTTGTAAGGCGCTCATCCCAAAGAACTACTTCAAGTCCCGTACGTTTTTCTAACATTTCCTTGAATTCTTTTGTTCTTTCGCAACGCTCGCCTTCTGTATTATTCATGTTCTTTGGATAGCCGAGTACAATCTTTTCTACGCCGTATTCGCCTACCAATTCTTCGATTCTAGCCAATGTCTGACGGAGTTTGTTTGGTGCTTTTCGACGCACGATTTCCACTCCCTGTGCTGTAATGAGAAGCTCATCACTCACAGCGACTCCTACTGTCTTGGTTCCAAAATCCAAACCTAATATACGCATAATTCACCTATCCGGTTATGCCCAGTCTTCGTTCTTGAT
>JAEIGA010020232.1_pt1 | contig 10147 bp, 11 predicted proteins | sample 9270691 | NCBI WGS metagenome assembly JAEIGA01 (sample SAMN17057246, study PRJNA624740) | gut metagenome | biome: biome; isolation source: fecal sample | host: Bos grunniens | place: China: Xizang | collected 2019
AATGGCCGTATTATTCGAACCGGTTTATGGGAATCCCAGCAAAATGATTTGGATGCTATTTATGGTAGATATGATAAAATTGCTTCCAGTGGTGTGGGATTAATTACTTCAGAGTTATATTCAATCTATCCTAAAGATAAGTTTGCTGAACATTCCTTTAGGATGGACAGTTTGAATTTCATGGCAATGGCAGGTAAAGTTGCAGAAATCTGTCATGGCTATGGTGTTCCCATTTTAGGGCAAGTGGAATTCATCAAATATAATCGCGGAATCGATTTGGATATTCCAGTCAATGACTTGACTGTGGAAGATATAAGAAAAATACAAGCAGATATCATTCAAGCTGCCCAAAAACTCCAGTTTGCAGGTTTTGACGGAATGCAATTGTCAATTGGAAATAATTTTTTCTTGTCCAAATTCATAAATCCATATTATAACCAAAGAACAGATGAATATGGTGGAAGTGTCTTAAATCGCATGAGGTTAGTATTGGAATTGATTAAAGTGATGAAAGACAATTTGGACTTGCATATTTCAGTTAAAGTAAATAGTTTTGATGAAAGAAAAGACGGATTTGATTCTAAAGAAAGCCTTGAAGCATGCAAATTACTTGATAAGGTGGGTGTTGATTCCATACAGATAACAAGACCCTTATCTCCACTGTATTTTACCAAAAAATTATCAGGCGAAAAGGAACTCCTAGATTACTCCAATAAATTAATCAAATCAATTAAGGCTCCCGTCATTGTTGGCGGCGGATTTAATAAAATAGAGCATATGAATGAAATATTAAACAACACTGATATTGAGTATATGTCTATGTATAGACCATTCGTATGTGAGAATGACTTTTTAAAAAATTGGAAAACGGGTAATGGCAATGAATCAAGATGCTTGATGTGTAATAATTGTTATAGGACTAAAAAAAGCACTTGCTATCATTTTTAAGTTTATAAAATATTGATATCTCGTATTATACAATTTTATAGTCATATTTTTAAATTATTGAATAAAGATAACATCGGTGATAAAAAATGCATTATACAGGACCAGTTTTTAGGCCTCCTCCGGAAGCAAACACTCCCCTTTTAGAAATAACCTATGGATGCTCATGGAATAAGTGTTCATTCTGCACAATGTATCATGGACAAAAATTTGGAATATCTCCACTTGAAGATATTGAAAGTGATTTGAAAGAACTGTCAGGATATTATCCAAAGGACTTAAAAAAGATTTTTGTTGTAAACGGTGATGCATTTACACTTCCAGCCAGAAAATTACTTGCCATATCAGATTTGATTCATAAGTATTTCCCGGAAGTTGAATGCATTACATGCTATGCTTCCATAAGAAACATCAAATCAAAATCACTTGAGGATTTAAAAAAATTAAGGCAAGCAGGTTATGATTGTTTCTATATGGGAATTGAAACAGCATATGATCCGGCACTCAAGCAAATGAGAAAAGGTTATACTCAAAAAGATGAATACAAGCAATTGGAAAAACTCGAAAAAGCAGGAATTGCATATAACGCAATAATAATGTTTGGAGTTGCGGGAAAAGGTAACTACAAAGAAAATGCCTGTGAGACAATTAAGCTATTGAATAGATTCAAACCTAAAATGATTCTAACAATGTCTACAGCAGTTCAAGAAAACGCCCCTCTAGCGGAAATGAGGGATAATGGTGAATTTATTGAATCAACTGAAAGGGAAATGCTCGATGAAGAATTGTTCTATTTGAAAAATCTTAAGATGGATGATGACTGCTTGTATTTTGGAGCACATGTTTATAATTTAAGTAGAATCACTGAATACTTCAAATACCAGGAAGATATGATTGAAAAACTTAAAAATAGAGTTAAAGAAATTGATATGACAAATCCTGGACTTCTTGATAAAGTATTGTCCAGAGGGTCATTGTGAGATGATATACGCTTCTTAAAATTACGGGCAACCTTAATCAAATGCTCAAATATTAGAAAATAACCTAGCAGTCTCCAGTAATTGTATTCACTCATCCATAATGCTTTCGAATGATTATTTGCCAACAATGTCCTTTATTACTTCACCGGCTATTATCAACCCCGCAACAGACGGCACAAAAGAAACGCTGCCTTTCACTTTAAATTTTTTGTCTTTATTTATGGCGCAGTCGTTGGTGTTTATTGGATGTTCCTTGGAATAGACCACTTTCAATTTTTCTATATTTCTTTTTCTAAGGTCTTTTTTCATTATTCTGGCAAGCGGGCATACTGAAGTATCATAGATGTCGGCTACTTCAAACATGGTAGGGTCTAATTTGTTCCCGGTTCCCATTGAAGAGATGACCGGAACGTCAAGGGCATCACACTTACATATGATTGCAATCTTGGCCATTATGGTGTCCACACAATCGACAGCATATGACAAATCCTTTGTAATGATGTCGATTTCACAATCCGCCATATAAAATTCCTTGTAAACTTCAACGTTTGCATCGGGATTGATTTCCAGAATCCTTTCCTTCATCAAATCAACTTTATATTTGCCGAGTGTTTTTGTTGTTGCAATCAATTGCCTGTTGATGTTACTTTCATCAGTTTTGTCAAAGTCCACCAAAATGAAATTTCCTACTCCGCTTCTGACAAGTCCTTCGCAGACAAAGGAACCTACGCCCCCAAGACCAAATATTGCAACTTTGGCATCGTTTAATTTTTTCATCCCGTCATTTCCAATTAACATTTCTGTTCTTGAAAACTTCTTTTCCATATCCGTTCACCAAAAAATTTAATTTAATTCAATTAATTATATAATAATTGAAATCACAGCAATAAAAACTTAATGCAAAAAGAATTTTTTTTACTAAAATGAGGATTTTTCATGATAATAGATACACATTGTCACATTTACAATAGTGAAATGGAAAATGCAGAGGAAATAATAAAGCAAGCCGCAAAAAATGATATACATATAATATTGAACGGCACTGATCCTCTAAGCAATATGGAAGTATTGGAATTGTCAGGCAAATATGAGAATGTCCATGCTGCTTTAGGATATTTTTACTCCTTTGCAGATGAAATAACGGATGAAGATATTTCTCTATTGGATGAACAGCTCACTAATGATGATGTAATCGCAGTAGGTGAGATTGGCCTTGATTATTACCATACAAAGGACAATAAGGATAATCAAAAGGAACTGTTTGAAAAAATGTTGAATCTTGCACAAAAACATAACTTGCCTGTAATAGTGCATTCCAGAAAATCAATGCAGGATACACTAGATATATTGAAAAAATATGATGTGGGAGGTTCTATGCATTGTTATCAGGGTTCAGCCGAAATGGCACAGGATTTTATTAATTTAGGTTTCTATATAGGAATAGGTGGACCAATTACTCACAATAACAATAAGAAAATAAGAAAAATGGTAAAAAAAGTAGATATCAATCATATGCTTGTAGAAACCGATTCACCATATTTAACTCCGGAAGAAAAAAGAGGAGAGAAAAATACATCACTGAATTTAAAGTATATAATCAGAAAAATAGCTGAAGAATTGGATATGGATGAGGAAAATGTCATAGAAATTACTACAGAAAATGCAAGAAAATTATTCAAAATTTAAAATGTTATGATAATTTTTTATTCGAGTTTTGTGTTAAAATTTCTAAGTATACGAACTGTTTTGAATGATTTAAACGAACAATTCTCTATTTATTTTATTTTTTGTTCAGATATTTTGAAGAAATATTATACAAATTGCTTTTTTTAATATATAGATATATTTATTAACCTATTAATATTAAATATAATTATATAATTGGGGGATATAGAAATGAGCGAACAAAGACCAATACAAATTTTCTCAAATGCTGATGATAACATTGGAGTCAATGTTATTAAAAGCCCAGTAAAGCTAACAATACTTGAGATGCTTAGAGACCGCGATATGGAATTCGATGAAATAGTTAGTAACACCGGTAAATCAAAATCAACAGTTTCAGTTCATCTTAAGAGCTTAAGAGAGAGTGGAATCATTTCATACAAAGTCCATCCAGTAGACAATAGAAAAAAGATATTCTATTTAAATTCAAAATATATTGGTTCAGTCGACATTTCCGAACCAAAGGAAATTAAGGAAACTCAAGCTGATTATTTAATTAAAAATATTGTTGAAGAAGATGCAGAATTTTCTACATTATTATTCCATACTTTAAAAGCAATGCTTATTCAAGAAGGAATAAATATAGATCCAATTTTACAGTCAACAGGTAATAGAATTGGAAAATCTATTTTTGACATATTATATGATGATGATTTAAATGTTTTCATGGAAAATCTTGCCGATTTTTGGCAAAGAAAAGGTTTAGGAAGACTCACATTTAAAGTAGGTCAAATAATTAAAGTTACAACCTATGATTGTTTCGAATGTGAATTACTTCCAAAAACAGGAAAACCAGCATGCTTTTTAGACACTGGAATCTTAGAAGGTTTATTTACAGAATTTTTCAATCTCCCAGTCAGCGTCATTGAAACTCAATGTTATACAATGGGAGATGAAAAATGCGTATTTGAGATTGAACCTCTCGGTATCAAATCTTATTAATCATCTTCAAATTTTATTATTGTTGTTGTAAGATAAGGTTTTTCATTAGAAAATCCTTCAATTATCTTTTCATTTTCACGTGTACAGTTTTGCACTGAGTATATCTCTTTAGGTCTTTCTTTTTTCTCAATTGTTTCTTCTAGTTGAGAGGTATTTCTTGATGCTTTCATCAATACAACTGAGTCACTGTATTCAAGAACCTGTTCCAATCTATCGTCTATTTTAGGAATAATTGTTAAAATTTGATTTTGTTCTACTAGAGCTTTGTTTCTAGCTGCGGCACATGCTGTAAATGATGTAATTCCAGGAACAGTTTCAATTTCATAGTCATCAATTAATTTCTTTTGAACGTAAGCATAAGTACTGAATACTGATGGGTCACCAAGAGTAATGAAAGCTACATCCCTACCACTGTCTAAATATTGAGCAATCATCTCAGATGCACTAATCCATATTTTTTCAAGTTCATCTTTATCTTCAATCATTGGAAAAATTGGAGTAACAAGCATTAATCTTTTATAATCATCTCTTTCTTCAAGAATAGGTTTAACAATTGATAATGCAATACTATCTTTTTCTTTTGAGGATTTGGGGGTAAATACAACTGATACAGTTTTTAATATTCTTGCAGCTTTTAATGTTAGTAATTCAGTATCACCAGGTCCTACACCAATTCCGTACAATTTTCCTTTTTCTGCCATATAATCACTTTACAAATAACTATTTTATTTTGAACAATACTTTTCAAATGCTCTTCCTATAATTTATTTATAGTATACTAACTAATATATTTTTAATGTCAAATTCGTTATTTTGCCCAAACTGTGGGATGTTAAAAACTAATTGTACTTGTGGAAATTCAAGTAATAATAAATCTAAAGGTCCAACTAATTTATTTAGTTTTGAAAAGACCATTTCGCATTCTATTTTAGATGACGAAATTCCAGAAGTATATTCAATTGATAATTATAAGTTGGATGAAGGAACAGCCGCTTATTTAAAGGAAATATATCCCCATATTGATGAGGAAATAATTGAAAATTTCCCATTTGCTGAACCCAGATTCGGTCAATTAGATATCATACAGAACATTAATGATGCAATAAGACAAGGATATAAATATATTATTTTAGAGGCAGGCACAGGAACTGGTAAATCAGCTATTGCAACAACTCTAGCTAAGATGTATGAATCTGCATATATATTGACAATGACTAAACAATTGCAGTCACAATATTCCAATGAGTTTGATTTTCCATTGGTTAAAGGAAGAGGAAATTTCGCATGTTTGAATAGTAATTTAGAGGCTAGTTGTGATATGGGAACTTGTAAAACAACACCTACATCAAGTAAGTTTTTCTGTCCGTATGGTGTTGCGAAAAATCCTACATTGGATGCGGAATTGGCATTCGAGGATTCATTTGGAGGTACTGTCTTTTACCAATCAGGCAGTCACTGTCATTATTGGAATCAAAAAGCTAATGCAATCAATTCTCCAATCACATTAATGAATTATGATTATGCAATTGTTGAGTTGAATTATGTAAAACATTTTGCTCCACGTTCATTATTGATATTGGACGAAGCTCATAACATTGAAAATAAATTAATGTCAACAATGGAAGTTAATTTATATAATAGAACTCTTGAAAAGGACATTAATAAAAGAATTTCTGAGGAAACTTTAAAAGATGGGGACCTTTCAGATTGGAAAATGGAAATTGATGCTATTAGGGAAAGTTATGAGGACATTGACTTAAAGGATGTTACAAAAAATAAGGCTGATAGGATAAGGTCAACAATTGCAAGACTCAAAACTCTTAGTACTAATCTAGAAAAAGAACCTAAAAATTGGGTAATTGATGCAGAAGAGACTGGTGTGGCATTTAAACCATTAAGAGTTCATCATTATGCTAAAAATAATCTGTTAAAGTATGGTGATGTCGTTATTTTCATGAGTGCTACAATACTTTCCCATAAAATGTTTTCAAAATGGTTGGGTTTAAACCCAAATGAAGTATATCATATTAAGGTCGATAGCCCATTTACTAAAGAAAAAAGACCAATTATTCTAAATCTGGCAGGAAAAATGTCAGCTAATAGGATTAAGAATACCGCTCCAAAAACAATTCCTATTCTACAGGAAATTCTCAAAAAACATGAAAACGATAAGGGATTGATACACACTCATAGTTATAAATGTCAACAATACATTGTTAACAATTTATATAACTCAAGATTGATTTCCCATTCATCTAAAAACAGAGAACAGATACTAAATTTCTTTGAAAAAGATGAAAATCCTTTAGTTTTAGTTTCACCTTCTATGAGTGAAGGTGTAGATTTACCTTATGATAAATGCAGGTTCCAAATTATTTATAAAGTGCCGTTCCCTTACCTTGGGGATAAACAAGTTAACATGAGAATGAAAAGGGATAAAAAATGGTATGCCTATAAAACAGTAATGACTCTTATGCAAGCTTATGGTCGGGGTATGAGAGCGGAAGATGATTCATGTTACACTTATATCATTGACAGCGATATTAACATGTTGTTTAAGAGTCCGTTGTATAGATCATTAATTCCGGACTTTTTTAAAGAAGCTGTTGTTAGAATTAAAAATTAAACGGACCTGGAGGGATTTGAACCCCCGATCTCAGGATCCGAAGTCCTGCGTCATTCCTGACTAGACCACAGGCCCAGAAAATTAAAAATTTAAAAAATTTTATTTTTGTTTATCTTCGCCATCAATAGAGATTATTGGTATTTCATCAATATCTTCAACTTCAGCAAAGATATCGTCAATAGATTCATTATCTCTAATGGCTTGTTGATATTCAAGTTCTTCAATTTCTTCAGCAGTCAAACCTTTTTTATCTTCAGGTTTTTCACGAGCAGGAGGAATTTGGTCTAATTCTTCTTGAGTAGGCGGCGCTGGTTTATCAGACTTGGTGTTTTTTCTGAATTTAACTTTTAAATCTTTAAGACTAAATTCTCCAATTTTGTAAGATTCCTTATCTAATGGAATATTACTTTTAGGGATGGTTTTTTCTTCTGGAGTCTCTTTAGTAATAGTTTTTTCTTTTGTACCATTTTCAATGGAATTGATACTATTAGACATTCCTTCCAGTGGATTCTTAAATCCAATAACTCTGTAAATTCCATAAATTAATAATAATAATCCAAATATTAAAAATATCACGGATATGAAATTGTTTTCACCTGAAACAACATTATCTATAACTCTATCACTACGTGATGAGAAAATTATTGCAGCAATAACAATTAATAATAATCCTAAAAATGAACTAAAGAGGCCTATAATAGGTGTTCTTCCAATTTTAGCATTAATTATCCTATCAAAGCCTTCACTCATACCTGATGAAAAATCATCATCGTATTCATCTTCATCATCATTATTTATTTCTTGCTCTTTAGGGGTTTTTATTAAAAAATCTTTATTAATATGCTCATCTTCTAAATTAATAGCATTTTCTTCATTATCGCCCGGACGGTAAATGAATTCATCATCGATTTCAAAATCTTCATAATCAACACGATCTTCATTAAGATAATTAATCAATTCAGCATCTTCTTCAAGATTATCATTGACGTCACTATCGTTAAAGTTATCAATCATATCTTTTAGATTAGAAATTCTATGCTCTTTTTCTTTAGAATCTTTCATATTAACCCTCAGTGATAAGCTCTCCAAACATGTTTACATTTAGCACATGTAAAAATACGTGTAGGTGCTTCATCAGCACTACGAGTTTGTTTTAATTCATAATAAGCTTCATCATGTCCGCATTCAGGACAAGTTTCTTTGATGGTTGAACGCATATCATCAACTTCACCAAGCATTTTAACATTTTCATGTTCTTCAATTTCCTCAGAAACTGTATATTCTTCAGAATTTTCCAGTTCATTGGAATATCCACATGAATTACATTTTAAAATGCCATTATTAGGAAGCATCATTGCTCCACATTTAGGACAAAATTCCATTTCACTCCTCTCTCCATTAACTTTATGTTTATATATTCATTAGATTTTCTTTTTAAATTATTTAAATATATATCATTTAAGGACTATTTTTGACTTTATTTAAACATTCTTTTATTATTTTTCCATGGTCGAATGCAAGTTTTATTTCATCTAATTTTTCAGCTGAAAATATTGCAATATCACTAGCATCGTCATCAGCTTTTCTTTTTCCAAAGTCCCCTTTAGCTGTGAAGGCTACTGTGATGGTGTGTCCTCTTGGATCTCTATCAGGGTCAGAATAAACGTTGACTAAATCTTTAAGTTCCACGTCAATGCTGGTTTCCTCTTTTGCTTCCCGTATTGCTGCAGTTTCTACACTTTCGCCATATTCTACAAATCCTCCAGGTAAAGCCCAAAAATCTTTAAAAGGATCATTTTTTCTTTTTATTAAAATAAAGTTAAAATCTTCATCAAAAATAAAAATATCAGCTGTAACTGAAGGAATCTTGTAATTTGCCATTAAATCACATTAAAAAAATAATATTGAAGCTATAAAGCTTCATCAATAAGTTTTTTAAAATCAGCACTTTCTTTTTGGAGTTCTTCTGCTGCCTTTTTCAATACAATTCTAGGTCTTTTTCCTCTTTTAGTTTTAATAGTCATTTCTGGTTTTCCAGTAAGAGGGTGATCAATATTGTAAACAGCATATTCCACATCAGGATCTTGCATTAAAATATGTCTTAATGCATTGCAAACTCCGTGACTTTCATCTTTTACAATAAAGGTTAATTCTAAAGTTTTATCTTCAATAATTTCAATATTTTCCATTTTATCATCCTAATTAATCATTAACATAGTTTTTAGAGACTTTACGCCTTTCTTTTTTATTACATGTATTACATTGAAGTTCATTGTCTTTTGAGGTTGTGTGCATGAAATCTCTACAACGTGTGCACATTGCTTTTAGTACTCCGCAATCTTCATCTACTGTGCCTAAATCGACATTATCTCCAGTAATTTTAACAACTTTAGCTTGAATGATGTCTCCTATTCTAAAAGCATCTGATAACTTTTCGAGATAATCTTTTTTTGCTTGAGATATGTGGATTGCACCCATATATGGTAGCGCTAATGGTCTTGCGTTGTCTTTAATACAATCAATTTTTACATTAGCCCTTTGAGGTTTAATATCGGTAATTTGACCATATATTATATCACCAACTTGTAAGAGTGCCGGTTTAGCAGTACCCTCAACAGAAATAACCTTCATTTTTTGATTAATTTTAACATTACCAAGTACAGATGATTTAATATCTCCATTGTCATCATATGTACCATCACCCGGAAGATATTGTTCGATTATTCCTAATTTATCTCCAGGCATTACTATTTTTTCTTCTTTCTTTTCCATATTAAAATCACCAAAATAAAGATTTATAAAAATTTCTTTAATATAATAATTTTATTTATATTCATATTTAAAGCTATTTATAACGTTCATGGAATAAAATTTCATCTAATTGATAATTTTCCCATTCTCTTTTATTTAATACAATCTCTAATTCTTG
>JAEIGA010020233.1_pt1 | contig 10147 bp, 27 predicted proteins | sample 9270691 | NCBI WGS metagenome assembly JAEIGA01 (sample SAMN17057246, study PRJNA624740) | gut metagenome | biome: biome; isolation source: fecal sample | host: Bos grunniens | place: China: Xizang | collected 2019
GTAATCGCCATAATCATCGTCATAGCAGCCCTGCTCTATGTCGTATATCTCCCCATCCATCTCAACGTGGGAATCACGGTAGGTCTTTCCGCTTGAGGTGTGCATCCACTTGCCCTTGGTGACACCGTAATCCATGAGCCTCTGCCTTGAAAGGTTGTTGCTTGCCTTGGCGGTTTGGTCTCTTGCTATCATGGCCGCCCTGCGCTCTGACACGCCGTATGTGCTTTCCAAATCCTCTGTCATGCGTGAGAGGTCGTGCCCTGTCTCAATCCCACGCAAAACAACCCCCTGCACGTTTTTGAGGTGCTCGGAGGCTATGGATTTTATAAGGTTTACATTTTGCTCAACAATGGAGGAGAACACGGCCCTTTCCTTTTGGCTGTGATAGGTGAATTTCAAATCAAAGCCCAGTTTGTTCAGCTTGCTCCTGCTCATCTGTTGCTGGAGGTTATTGGTGGTGAAGCCCTGCACCTTGGAGGCAAACCATGAGGCTATCTCCTTGGCTTTGTCGCTGAACTTCTTTATCCATTCACGAACCAGTTTCTTTAGCTTGGTTTTGAGGTCTGTTATAGCAGCATCCCCCACTATCTCGGGCTCTGCCTTGCGATATTCAGCCCTTAACCACCAGTAGAGGCTCTTGTCCATCTCTTGCAAGAGCACTTTCAGCTTCTTGTGGTACTCACGCTCTATAGCCACAGGAGGACGGACAGGCTTTAACGCCCTCATGGTATTTCACCACCAGGCGGGTCAACAGGTAAAGCCAAATCGGGAGGCTCAGGCACGCTTGATTCATCGATGTCATCAAAGCCGCTTTCAGGGTCGGTCGCCAGAACATGGCGGGCTTCTTCGCCGCTGATTATTCCGCGATCAAAAAGCTGAGACATAGAATCAACCTTGATTTTCTGAACCTCAGCCTGCAGCTTCTCATCCTCATCAGAGAGAGGCACAAACTCGAACGTTAAGGCAGGGTCAATCTGTCCATAGGTGTTCAGCTGTAAGAGCTTCACAAGATATTCAAGCGGGTCACGCAAAATGCGCTCCTGTACGGCGTTGATGTGGTCATAGTGAGAGCGCATATCTGATTCGCCTGTTGCATTGAACCCATTCGGGGAAATGCCCCACAGCTTGACAGCAGGTTCCCCGAACATTGCGGCAGTGATTTCCATCTGCTGGCGCACAATATCGGTCACGCCTGCCAGCGAATGAGAACTTAGCACAATGTCCTCAGACTCCTTGTCCACGGTCATCACGCCGTCGTTGTCACGATACTGAGCAAAGTAGGCAATGCGCTTCTGAATCTCAGAACCCGTGCCACCGCTTAACACTTCGTTCATGTCAGTCTTAAAGACGGTGCAGGCATATTTACTCAGCATCCGTGCCGCCGCCTTGCTTGATTCCTCAAAGCCGATAACGCTGTCAATGACCGTCTGAGCCAAAGGCACGCCGAAAAAATTATAAGACGGCAGAAGTAGTGTGGGTGGCCTGTCCTCGGCAAAATAGAGGAACCGACTTGAGTGGACCTCTCTCCCATTTATCAGCCACGACTGTGGGACGAAATAATCCTTGTCTATGGGGCTGTAGCAGCTATACCGCCCCGGAGCAATATAAAAGGGCTCGATTATCTTCAAGCCCTTGATGGAGTCTATTTTGAATGTGTCAGAGTCAGCACCAAGAGGGAGGCGCATATCCTCAGCCATGATGTCCCCAGTGTCGATGTAGACCAAGCACCCACCATAGAAACCGCACATCTCTGCAGCATCCCGGAAAACCTTCTGCACGTGGAGCCGTTCCATGTCAGCTGTGATGCCTTCTATGAGGTCGTCCCCGCCTTCTCCCTGGTACTGGAACTCTATCCACCGACGGGTCATTTCATCCGCCCGCAGGTCAACACCAGCCTTGATAACACCGTCCTGGCTGAGTTGTGCCAATGCCATGTAGCCCATGAAGCTGTTCACGCCAGCACACGCCCCGTTGTTAATCATGCCATACACGCCAGCGGTCTGCAGTGCGCTATCTTGTACGTTCCATGCGTCCGTCCCTCTATAGCCCAAAGTCTTAACCGGACGATAAGAGGGCAACTCCTCGGCCTTGTCGCTCACCAAATGCGGGGATATATACCGCTTTTTCTTCTGTCTTGCCATGTTGTCACCCTCTCCTCATGTATCCTATCCTTGTTCCTGCTATTGCTTTCGGGTTAATCTTCATCATGCCCCTGCCTTTGATAAGGTCTGATAGGGCATACCTAAGGGAATCACAAAGATGGTTCCAGGCATCCACAATCACTGGCAAGATGTCACCAGTCTGCTTGTCAACCTTGTACGAGTAGTGATTAAACTCATCAATGGTATGCACACACCGTGGGTGGATTATGATGTCAAAGGTCTTTAGAAACTCTATGCCATCTTCCACGCTTCCCTGCCACTTTTTGGCGGCCGTGATGTTGAAGCCGTGCCGCCTCATATAGCTTATTGTTTCCGGGCGGGCACAATCTGCTTTTATTGGCCATCTGCGTGCCGTGTCAATCGTGTCAAAGAGTGCAGGTGTGTTGTCTATCTCTACGCCCACGCCCCAAGCCTCACGATCTATATATAGCTTCCTGCCATCCACAAAGCACCGTATCAGTGTGGAGGGGTCTGAACTAAACCCCCAATCGGCTCCTTGATAGAATCTAGCATTGTTCGGGGTCTCAAACGCTTCCACTCTGAAATAGCCACCAAACACAAGGGCATTACTGTGTTTCCTCACTTCGCCTTCCCAGACATGAAGGTAAGATTGGTAATCCCGCTGTTTCAACCATTCCATCTCACTTTCCAGCACTTTGGGAAAATAAGGGTTTTCGTCATAGTTGACTTTCCGCACAAAAGCCGTGTCTGGCGGGGACAACACAAAACGCTCATACGTGGGGTCGTGCTCATCAAGTGGATTGAAGCTAATCCATATTTCTGAGCCTTCCTTGCGGATGGTCGGGATAAGCACATCCCATGATTCAGCACTTATAGCTTGCGCTTCCTCACACCAGGCGATGTCGACTCCCTCTGTGGACTTTATTTCTCGCACATTAAAACGGAGTCCCTTAAATATGAACTCCGTCCCGTTTCGCCCATATATGCTATTCTGTGTTACTTTGTATTCATCATTCAGCCCAAGCTCATCTATCTGCTCACGCAATAGCCTGTGAACTGAATCATTTATACTGTTCTGCACTTCACGTGTGCAAAGGATTGTGAGAGGTCGCTGCACTCCTTGGAGAAGGAGAGCCCTTGCTATGCTCCAGCTTTTGCCAGAGCCACGGCCTCCATACAGCACCTTGTATCGATAAGGCTTGAACAATGCCTCATACGGAGCAGGGAAATCAATGTCCATCTTTCTCAGCCCCTGTTACAAAGTTGATGTTCCACACCTTATCCTTGTTGCCGTCCTTGATGGTCTCCTCCATCTTGTCGGTCTGGTCGAGGATATTCTTGCCTAAGAATATGGCCATGGCTGCGCTTTTTTCTGCAAGGCTCATTTGTATCCCCAACAAGCGAATTTTGAGGATTGCCTTCCTTTTTTCTAAAAACTCCGCAAAACTCATTTGATATTCACTTTGTATGAATCGCTCCAGTGTATCATCAGAGCATCCCCCAGGAGTAATTATGTCCATATATGCTACTACATCTTTGCGTTTGGCTCCCAACTCAGCAGCACTTTCCAGTTTTGTCTTATTTATCTCCTTTTTAGGTCTGCCAACCTTAGCCATATTCTCACCCCCTTCTATACAGGCACATTGACACTCCCCATAGATGAATCTAGGGGATTCTTAATTCAACGACCGCTGCGAATCGACCTAAGCCAATTCGTCTTACACAATCTCCAAAAGCGTTAATTCCCGTGTGTCCCACGGTATCTGTATACTGAAAGCTTTTTATCTTTGCAGCCGCAAGGTCTTTAAATTACGGCAGGCCAGCATACATGGCCTCAACCCGCTAAGAACTGGTTGCCCGTAGGCCTTGGTTTTCGATTCGTCCAGTTTCTATCTTTGCAGGGCTTCTCCTTTCTTCCGTATTCTTTAGCTAAGTCTACTATTCGAGAAAGGTTAGCAGTTGTCCCGCTTCAATTACTTACGTAAATTCGCAGGACGCGGCTTATATCCCCAGAGCTGAAGCTCGAGGTTTTACGCCGCACACAATAAAAGGCACCTGCTTCAGCAAATGCCCTTTATTCTGTCTATTTATTCAACTTTTTCACTAATCCCCATGCGTCCATTTCATCATCAAAGCCCTCTATGGGCTGTCCTGGTGCAAACTCTATATCCATGAAACGTCTTTTTCTTTTGCCCCATTTGATGCCACGAAACACATCATACTTAAGTGTTTCTCCAGTCATGTCGCAACGAACACGCCAATGGTCTCTATGCTCCATCATCTCGGCCCCTATACATCAGAAAAGGCGCACCTGTTTCGGCACGCCCCATCTGAGATGTGAATTGTATAAGGAGGTAATTCCTTCATGAAATCCTATGCTATTAGTGTACCACCTTTTTTGTCAAGAAAACGGCTGCCGTTTTTAATTTTTTGCAATCCTCAGATGAATCTCCACGATAACATCCAGTATTTGCGCCCACCATGCCCTCACTGTACGCTCCCCCATCCAGCCATGGGCATTGATGAATCTTTTCTGAATCTCCTCCGCATATCTCCGCTGAGTGTAGACAACCCACGCCCTGCGCCCTGGCTGTCCCTCTCTGTAATTGCCCTGAGACTCTGCTTCTTTCCTCACGGATATAAATATATGCTTGCGCTCTCCAAACGTCCTCAGCGCGGTCTCAACGGCTTTCAGCCACCAATACTGTGGGCTCTGCTCATCATAATCAGCCGACTTTATCGCCTTGGCCTCGACTGGCTTCCCCGGAAGGTTGCCCCTGCCCATTGCCCTGTCAAGTGCTTGCCCTTCGATGTATTCCTGCTTTGCCTTCTTGTACTCTGCCAGCTCCTGCTCATAGTACAATATAAAATGCTCTGCCTGCTTGCGATCATCATCCATGCCTCTCACAAGGCCAACATAATCAATCTCCGCTTCCATCCCCTGCACCCTCTCTATAGCTACTTCAGCTTAATTTCACAGCTAAAACTCTTTGGCGTCCTTCTCCAGCACAAAGCCTCTGCTCTTTTCTTCATGCGCCACCTTTTGCCTTTGCCCTCATAGCCGATTGATACTGGTACCGAAAAAATATCATTAGGAATAACGCCAATCAACTTATCCCCTTGATATAAAAAAATTCCTATACAATTATTATCCATGTTGCTGTATCCTTTTCATCATGCCCATATACTCAGCCCAAATCTCATTGACCTGTGTACTCATTTCCCTAATCTGAATTTCCATCTTGTGATTTTGTTCTACTAACTCGACATACTTTTCATGCTGATACCCAATTATCAACAATAAAATAATACACATCAATGTAAGAACAACAACAAGTCGATTAGTCATTTTCTCAGTCATCATCAATCCCCCTGTAATTTCCAGTTTTAATCTCAGTTTGCTTCACAGATAATATCGGTCTAAAGCATGCAATAGCCAAACAAAAACACATAAAACAAAATGTTGCAAGATATGGATGTGCAAGCATCCAGTCTATAATAGTCATTTTCAATACCTAGCCTTTCTTATATCTTCAATAGGCCAATCCTTAGGTGGCATGGTATCATCAATCCATTCAACAAGTATACAACCTACACTTCCTTCTTCACTTATAGATTTCAATTCACACATATCACAAAACATTTCTCTATCACAATTATCTCTGATTACCTCAAGTGCTTTTGTAACCTTGCTCATTCAATACCCCGCCTTTCTGCCTCGTCCTTCAAGTGCTGTATCATGTCATCTCTGCCTCTTTTTTTAAGCTCATCCATCATGTCATCCCGAAATTGGCGTGCCCTATCCTGGTCAATTTCTCCCCAGAAATCCGCGGACGGATAATAAATCCAGGCATCACGTGCCATATTTTCTATTTCCCAATCCTCAAAGCTGTCCAGCTTGGCCCGTATTTCATCGCCCACAATACCCAATGCGTAGGTGTGACGTGGTAGGGCATATCTCAGGGCAAAGACATACACATCACGCTCGAATTTCGTGAGTTTTTTTGCCATCCTTACGCCTCCCCATAATTATGTCTCTTATGATAAACCACCCAGCCAACACAGCCATCATCATAGGCCATTGGCTTCTGAAAAAGTCCACATCAAACCAAAATCTAAACTGCACCAGCATACCGAAAAGAGTCCCAACCAGTATACTCCACAGCTCTGCCTCAAACCTGCCCACTTGTTTCCGCCTCCAACCATCTTTTTATTCCCTCACGACACATACCATCATCACAGGACATTCCGTCATGCACACAATAACAACAATTTTTAGACTCAAAAAGCCATTCTGTAAGCTCCTCATTGCTCATCTGCCTGATTTTGTCTGCCTTGGTCATACCCATTCCTCAATCAATGTACACACCATGTTCATCCTCAGCTACGCTAGTCACATACGCAACGAATTGACCGTCTGGACAAAATACCTCTTTGTTCTGGTCACATTGCTCTAACTGCTTAATAAGCTCTGCTACTGTCATCTTCATGCTCCTTTTTCAGCCACTCAACAAATCCATCACGGCACTGCCGCTGAAAACAGTCACCATAAAAAGCACACAACCTGCAATCTATCGGCCCTAATGCTGTGCAAAAATCCTCATCACTCAAGCTGGTCAGCCATTCTCGATTAGTCATTGCTTCCCCTCCTCACAATAGCCCAACCAATCCTCACAATAGCCCAACCAATCAACACACCCATAACTACAGGCCACACCGTCCTGAAAAAGTCAATGTCTGGGCAAAACAAAAAGCACAGCACCACGCCCATGAGTATGCCCGTGCATAAATACCAGGCGTTATCCTCTGTCTTCGTCATGCCACCTTTTTTATTGAGCCTTTTCTCTTTTAATTCTTCCAGAAAAAAGAGTAGCTCCATTCTCTTATCGTAATCAAAAACGACACCGCCCTCATCGTAAGAACGAAAACGCTCAATCCATTTTTCTAACGTCATTCTTTGTCCTCTACAATCTTCGCTTCGCCTGTCAGCAAAAACAGCAGCCACGGATTATTCAATGCCCAAAACCCTCCATGAGGTTTGAGCCATAGGCCCTCTGGTTCAAACTTACATGACACCATATAGCCCCTGCATTGTGCTGGAAAGACTTCTCCCAACTCTTTCCCGAACAGCTTAGCGATTGCCTCAATTTTATTCGGCTTATCTTCATAATGGCACCGGATGATTCCAAACGCACCTTCCAGAACTTGTTTTTCCCGATATCCTACAAGCTCACCATTTTTGCCAAGCAATTTTTCAAAGTTATTCTCTGCCATCGTCAGCCACCTCTATCACTCTATATAAACTCCACCGTCATCTTCGGTTACATCTTCAATCGAAATACCCTCATAATCATAAACCTCTTTTTCTGGGTCAAATTCTTTCAAAATCTTAATCAGTTCTCCGACTGTCATCGTCAGCCCTCCATTGCTTCTCTGAATTTAGTCCAGAGTTCGTCGATGTCTCCATAATAAGTTACTTTATGACCGTTCTTAAAGATTATTTCATTTTCGCATTTATCGAACCCCGCCTGGTGGACACAATCCACATCAACAACATTAATAATCATACTTCCATCTTTTATCCAGCGATCTCCGTATGTCATATAACTATAACCATTTGCTGAGTATTTCATTTTATTTTCTGCCATCAATTACACCTCTCAAAGCCTCTAGCAACACGCCCCTAGTCTCCTCGCCTCCTGGATAAGACGGTTCAAACGCAAGGACTGCTCTATATATACAGTCTATCTGCTTATAATTTAAGTTCCTCAATGAGTATGTCTGTATCTTTTCGACGTTAATTTTATTTTCTGCCATCATTTACTCTCCTGCTCATTCTCTTTAATAACGACAAAATTACATAAATCATCATACGCAAATCTTGCGTCCCAAGATTCATCAGATTCACAAATGTCTTTTGGCAAAGCTAAATAAGAATTATAAAATCTATCTAATAACCTATGTAGTTCCTGCAACTCTTTCAGCGACATTTCCCTCTCAGTCGTTTCTGCCATCGTCATTCTCCCCTTCAATCAAAATAGGAATTTCATTGTCCTCAAGAAATTCTTTTTCCCACACATTCTTGTCATATTCACTACTCAAAATCTTCTTGTAGGCTTCTATTACTCGCTTATCAGTATCACCAGCGACTTTATACATCAATCTCGCTAACATTTCATCACTCATGCTTCGGATGTAATCGCCATTCGTCATCATCAGCCCTCCTATCATTTGAGTTGTTCACTCTCAATTTCTTTCAGTTGCTCATTAAACTCTTTTTCATCAAGCTTAAATCTGTTCATCATCTTGCGTTTGAATGTCAATAATGACACTCCGTTAAATGAGCGAAACGCAACACCATAACTCATTGGCAATTTAACTTCTATATATTTAGGGTTTAACTGAAAATAATCTCTGTAATGAGCCTTAAAATATCTTGTTGCCGACTCTTTATCTTTGTGAATAACAACGTCAGCTACTTTACCACCCATCAGCATCGCATTTTCATAGTATGTAACCCACCGCATACATCTTTTCCCTCACTTCCACTTAATAACTTACATTTCAATCTTTGTCATCGTCAGCCTTCCTAATCTATGTTTAACTTTCTTTTAAGTTCGGAAATGCTCATGTCTAGAGTGTAACTCTCGCCTTGTTGCATAACTACAACTGCTGCACAGCGCCCGTTGATGCTTGTTTCGTATACTGAGCTTATGCTGTCAATATCAATCAAAACTGTGCTGTAATCGTCTGTCCTAAATTCTTTAAGTTGCATATAATCGTCAGCCCTCCTCATCAATCAAAATAGGAATTTTATTATCCTCAAAAAAATTCTTCTCCCAAACATCCTTGTCGTATTCACTACTCAAAATATCTTTGTAGGCTTTTATTGCTTGCTTATTAGTATCACCAGCGACTTTATACAGCAGTCTGGCTAACATATCATCATCCATTCCTCGGATGTAATCGCCATTCGTCATTGTCAGCCTTCCTCATGTTCTTGTTGCAACCATTTAAGCACACCATTTATGCAATCACCTCTGCACTTTCTTGGGCAGTTATTTTTAGTATCCTTATTTATACAATACTTATAGCCTAGAAACCTCCTAAATTCTTCATCACTCATATCAATCAACTGCCACATCAGCCACTCTCGATTAGTCATTACTTTCTCTCCTCCACTTTTACGCTCCATGCTGTTGATTTAATTTTATTTCTCGCATCCTGGTCCCATGTCAATGTCTTTATTTCATTGTTCCTCCTCTCCTCATCTAGCCAATCTCTAATAGGTTTCTTGTAATCGTCTAACTTAGACATATCTATCTTGGTTGGACGATTCCAACATCTTACCATTATTTTCAGGAATAAATCTACGAGTTCTTCCTTGCTTGCGCTTTGAATAAACTCTTGATTATTCATTGCCTACCCTCCTACGTAAATACCAGACACACAATGAGGTGAACGGGTAATCAACTATCACTTTCTTTAACGTACAATACAAATCATTTTCCATTAGATACGTGCAATCCATGCAACATCTATCATGCTCATTCTCTGCCATTGTCAGCCCTCCTCCCTATTTATGCTCCACGGTGTTGCCATCTTTATTTTCATTTTCACATCATTTTCCCAAGTATTTGTTTTCGTCAAATCCAACAACATGAGCAGGTATGATTTGATTTCAAGCTGTTCCTCCTGGGTCAGCTTATCAGCTTCTTCATTATCGAATCGGCTTATCCATTCTTCAAGAGTCATTGCTGTCATCCTTCTTCAGCACAGCCAGCATTTTCTTTGCCGCTTTTATGGCTTCTTCCTTCGTTTCAAAGACAATACCACGCTCCAGCATCATTTTGTTATATAGAGAGTTCGTGTATGTTTCGAGTTTACACAAAGTTACACTATCTAAATCAGGAATCCAATACCTACAACCCTCTTTCAGCCACCCATAAGGCTTGCATTTCTCTTCCAACCTCTCTAACGCCAACTTCGCACCCGTGAAAATATCAAACTTATCTTCTGGGTGA
>JAEIGA010020234.1_pt1 | contig 10147 bp, 9 predicted proteins | sample 9270691 | NCBI WGS metagenome assembly JAEIGA01 (sample SAMN17057246, study PRJNA624740) | gut metagenome | biome: biome; isolation source: fecal sample | host: Bos grunniens | place: China: Xizang | collected 2019
GATTTAGATCCTTATTTATATTATTATGATTCAGGAACTTATTATGGAATATGTCAATGGTATGTTCCATATTATCCAGAAATCTCTGGTTCTTCATTGGAATATCAATGCTATTTTTTAGAATCAACAATAGCAGAAGAAATAAATGTATTTGGCTATAAATATAGTAGTTCAATGAACTATACTAGATTTTTAAATCTAACCGATCCATCTGAGGTGGCGCTGTGTTTCGCAAAATGTTATGAAAGATGTGCTTCATTCAGCTATGGAGTTAGACAATCAAACGCAGAAAAGGCTTATGCCTATTTTGTGGGATAAAGCTTTAGGGTTATATAGAAAATAAAATAGTTTTCTATATAACCCATTTTTTTATTTAAGGAGAAAATATATGAGTTATTTTTTTGAAGAATTAGCATCTTTAGGCTGTAGCACAGAACAAGCTAGTTAGGCTTTGAATAGTTGTGCAAAAGCTCTCAATTAGATATCTTTTACTGAGACTATACAAGGTCTTAATGAAATTACGACAAAAATTGATAATCATCAAACAAATATATATGATTTATATGACAAAGTATCAACAATTACTGATATCAGCGTAGGAACTAGCAATGTATCTTCAATAATTGATACCGTTGAATATTCTGTATCTAGCTTAGAACAAAAAATAGAACGTTTAACAAAACAAATGGATACTTTATAGATACAAATGGAAGAAATGGGGCAATATAAAGAACTTTTATCTATGCTTCGCCCGGCCTTGGCCCACAGTACCGAAAACCCAAAATCAAAACCTGATTTAGAAATTTTTAATCAGATTATACCTACTTATGAATTTATAATTATGAGTCAAGATAATATATTCTTAAATTGATTTTTTACAAATAATATGTTATAATAAAAATAAAAGGATAAAATTTTATGAAAGAATATAAATTTGAAAATAATGATAAACATTTGAAAGGCTATATGTTTGATAGCCTTGTTTATCGTTTTAAAGATGCTCAATCAAAGGCTTTTATACATGAAGTAATGATATTAAAAAATGAAAAAAATCTTTCTCAACTTGAAGCAGAAATGCGAGTCAGAGATAGACACAATAGAGATATGATGAGATTTATTCAAATATTAGATGAAGCAATAGGAGAACATGATTAATGGAATTAACAAGAAATGAATGTCTGCTATTAATAAATATATTTAATAAAAGTATTGAAAATGCTGTAAATAGTGGTATTCCAATAGGAAAAGAATATTATGAGGATATTGATAATATAAAAGAAAAACTATATAATGAATTAGCAAAAATAAATAAAAAAGAAGGTTATTCAAGATGGAACTAACAAAAAAGCAAGAAGAGGGCTTAAAGCTTGCGGTCGCCAGATATAAAGCGCATGAACCCTGGACTTGCATCTCGGGCTATGCGGGAACAGGTAAAAGCACGCTAGTTCAATTTATTATTTCAGCATTAAACTTATACCCTGAAAATGTTTGTTATGTAGCTTATACTGGCAAGGCAGCGCAAGTTCTTAGACAAAAAGGATGCCCGAATCCCGTTACCGCACACAAACTATTATACCGAGCAAGGCAAATGCCAAATGGTTCTTACAAATTTGTTCCTCGATCAGAACTCGAAAATCCAGATTATAAAGTAATCGTAGTAGATGAAGTATCAATGCTACCAAAGGATATGTGGGAACTATTGTTAAAGCATCGTGTCCACGTCTTGGCGCTCGGCGATCCTGGGCAATTACCCCCGATAGACTCGGACGCAAATAATCATGTTCTTGATCATCCACACGTTTTCCTCGATGAGATTATGCGCCAGGCCAGTGAAAGTGAAATTATTCGACTGTCTATGCATATTAGAGAAGGAAAATCAGTTTCAGAATTCCAAACAAGCAATAATGAAGTAATGATTCTTGATAAAAGTGAAGTTAACACTGGCGTCTATGAGTGGGCAGATCAGATCCTTTGCGCAACTAATAATACAAGATTTAATATAAATAAGCAATTGAGACAAATTAAAGGATTTGGACCAGAACCGCAAGAAGGAGATAAAATTATTAGTCTCCGCAACCAATGGGAATTCTTTTCAGATAGCTGGGTAGATCCATCGCCTCTTACTAATGGCACTATTGGAATAATTCAATCAACACAATATAAAGATATTACTATTCCAAAATATATTTTTGATAAACCAATTCCAGTATTATACACAACAATAATTGATGATAACTACGATAAATTTGATTATATTCCAATTGATTACACTGCGCTAACCACTGGGCAAAAGCTATTAACTGGTCAGCAAGAATTTCAAATGCGAAAAAATCTTAAATGCCCAGAGCCTCCCTTTGAGTTCGCTTATGCCTACGGAATAACGTGCCATAAAGCGCAAGGTAGTGAATGGAAAAAAGTTCTTTGTTTCGAGGAGCGCTTCCCCTTTACGGCTGAAGAACATACTCGTTGGCTATATACCGCTATTACCAGAGCAAGCGAAAAATTAGTAATAGTTAAAAAATAAAGGAGAATTTATATGGTTTATATGGGATCAAAGGCAAAATATGCTAAATATATTGTGCCAATAATTTAGAAAACAATTGACGACAACAATGTAGATACTTATATAGAGTGCTTCGTTGGTGGAGCAAATATTATAGATAAAGTAAAATGTGAAAATAAATATGGATATGATAGAAGCGATACTCTTATTGCTTTGCTTCAAACTGCCCAAAAGGGTATGGAATTTGTTCTTGCGGACGGCAGCAGAGAACTTTGGGACAAGGGTAAAGGTTATGTAAAAGATGGTATTATGCCAGAAGACATGACACTTGCTGAAATTGGTGCTATGGAATTTTTTGCAAGCTATTGTAATGGTGGATTTCCTAGAGGTTATGCGAAAAACACTTCAACACGAAATTATTTCTTAGAAGCTCGTCGCAACCTTGAAGCGCAAGCCAATGCGCTAGATGGTATTGTATTTAAAACTCAAAATTACTATGATCTTGAACCAGTGTCTGGCGCAGTACTTTACCTTGATCCTCCGTATCAAGGAACCAAAATATATGGATACGCTAATCAAGAAAAGATGGACTATGAACACTTTTGGAATTGGGTCAGAGAACTTAGTAAAGATAATTATGTCTTTGTATCAGAGCAGTCTGCTCCCGATGATTTTGAAGTTATTTGGGAACAAGAAGCAACAAGAACTATGAACAAAGAAAATGATTTTAGAGCAGTAGAAAAGTTATTTAAATACAAAGGAGAATAATAATGACTACCTTGGAGTTTTTGGAAAAATATGACAATAAATACATTTTCTCAGAAGATGAACTTCATGATTTATTTTGGGCAGAAGATTTTTTTGATGATAATGAAAATGTAAATCTTATTGAAGAAGATGATAGCGGAGAGCATGAACGTTGGTCTTATTATCAAGATAATTATTATAAAATCAGAGATAGATATTTCCGTTTTTCTGGACAAATGGGTTTAACCGAATACCAAGAAAATTATTTTGATATTCAGCCTTGTGAAGTAGTTCCAAAAGAAAAAGTAATTACCATAACTGTTTGGGAGGAAAAGTAATGGGTCAATATACAAATAAAGGTTTATATAACGCATATAAGAAAAATAACAAAGAAAGAGAAGAAAAAGATTATTATGCTACGCCTACTGTGGAAGTAATAAATATTCTCAATGAATTGAAATTTGATTTTTCTGATAAAAAAATTCTTGAGCCTTGTGTCGGTGGAGGTCATATGGCTGTTGGTATTAATAGATATCTTGAAGATAATGACCAATTCCGAGTCCGCAGAATCGGTACAGATATTCAGAATAGAGGATTTAAAGACGAGTATTGGCAGACAGAATACGGCTTCGATTTTCTTGCGGATGACTACCCATATGATGAGGCAGATGTAATTATTATGAATCCGCCTTACTCTATTCTTGAGCCTTTTCTTATTCGTGCATTGGAAATCTCACAAGAAAAATTAATTGTTTTGTGTCGAATGCAGGTTCTAGAAGGCGAAGGAAGATATCTTAAAATCTTTAAAGACAATCCTCCAACAGACATTTATCAATATGTTGATAGAATTCAATGCTGGAAGAATGGTAAAGAACCAGAAGGAAGTTCAGCTCAAGGATACTGTTGGCTCGTTTGGGATAAACTCAATCCCGCAGATTATCCGCGTCTACATTGGATTAGGCGCAATGATAAAACTGCTTGATTTTATATAAAATTTTTGGTATAATATAATGTAATAAGAAAAAAGAAAGCGAGGGAAGGATTATGATTACATACTTTGATTGTCATTCACATACAATGTATTCAAACATCCGCCTACTTGACTGTATTAATCGACCAAAGGATTTAATTGATAAAGCAATCGAATTTGGATTGAGTGGAATCGCAATAACAGACCACGAATGTCTTAGTGGACATCTTGAAATAAATCAATACGCTAAAGAAATTAAAGAAAAAAATCCGGATTTTAAAATTGCGCTTGGCAATGAAATATATTTAGTAGACAAAAGAGAAAGTGGTATTAAATATTATCACTTTATTTTAATCGCAAAAGACGCATTAGGCCATAAGGGTTTAAGAGAATTAAGCTCTACTGCGTGGTATAATTGTTATTCTGACAGAGGCATGGATAGAGTTCCTATTACCAAGAGCGAGTTAGAAGCAATCATGTCAAAATATAAAGGTCATATTATAGCATCAACAGCGTGCCTTGGTGGAGAATTGTCTACTAGTGCCTATAATATGGCAATGGCTGAAAGCGTTAATGATATTTCTTCAGCCGGAGTATTTTATAAACAAATTTGTGATTTTGTTGAATTTTGTCTAAAGGTATTTGGAGAAGATTTTTATATAGAATGTGCGCCGTCGGCTTCAGAAGATCAAATAATTACAAATAGAAAATTATTAAAGATTGCGCAAGCCTATAACCTTCCTATGACTTTGGGGTCTGACGCACACTATCTCACAAAAGCAGATAGATATGTTCATAAATCATATTTGAATTCAAAGGGTGGAGATAGAGAAGTCGATAGTTTCTATGAGTTCGCGCATTTAATGACACCTGAAGAATGCGCGGATTTACTTATGAAATCATTTAATGACAGAGAAGTTGTTAATAATATTTTTCAAAATACATTAAAAATTAAAGACAAGATTCAAGATTATTCACTTGAACGCAAACAAATGATTCCTAAAATTAATGTTAAAGATTATCCAAGATGCTCTTCTTGGGAATGGGATATGTATCCTACATTAAAAGGATTGTTGGCATCAGAGAATATTCAAGAAAGATACTGGGTAAATGAATGCTTAGTTCGTCTTGGAGAGCTTGGGCTTGATGGAGATAATGGTTATTGTGAAAGGCTTGAAATTGAAGCAGATATTATCAAATACATAGGAGAAAAACTTGATGACTGCTTATTTGCATATTTTAACACCTTTAAACATTATATTGACTTGTTTTGGGAATGTGGCTCGATAGTTGGACCTGGTCGAGGTTCGGCAACAGGATTTCTATCCAACTATCTTCTGGGCATCACTCAGCTCGACCCGATTAGATGGAATTTACCTTATTGGAGATTTTTAAATCGCGAAAGAGCCGAGTTGCCCGATATCGATATTGACCTCGCTCCATCCAAGCGACCAGCTATTTTTGAAGCAATTCGCAAAGAGCGTGGAGAATTGGGACTTATTCAGGTCGCAACTTTCGGAACTGAAAGCACAAAATCAGCAATTTTAACTGCTTGCCGAGGATATCGAAGTGAAGAGTATCCAGAAGGAATCGATGTAGATGTAGCACAATATATGAGTTCCTTAATTCCACAAGAACGTGGTTTTTTATGGACTATTAATGATGTTGTTTATGGCAATGAAGAAAAGGATAGAAAACCTGTTAGTGCTTTTATTAGAGAAGTTAATAATTATCCTGGGCTATTAGAAATTATTATGTCTATTGATGGATTAATAAATAAACGTTCTAGCCATGCGTCAGGTGTTATTTTATATGGTGAAGATCCTTATGAAACAGCATCTTTTATGAGAACACCTAGCGGAGATTTAATTACCTGTTATGATCTACATAGAGCTGAGGCAGCCGGAGATACTAAGTATGACTTCCTTGTGACTGAAATTTCAGATAAAATTATTAAATGTTTTGAATTATTAGTGGCAGATAAAATTATCCCTGAAATGTCATTAAGAAATCTTTATAATAAATATATTCATCCAGAAGTAATTGATACTTCGGATAAGCGCATTTGGGAACATCTTGCATCTGGAGATGTGCTTGATGTATTCCAGTTTAATACAGGAGTAGGATTAGCAATTGCGAAAAAGCTCAAACCGCAGAATCCTATGGAGATGACCGCGGCGAACGCAATGATGAGACTTATGTCTGAAAAAGACAAAGAATCTCAACAAGATAGATTTATTCGTATTCAAAAGCAAGGATTAAATGTTTTTGATAATGAAATGCTATCAGCAAATTTTGATGAATATCAAAGAATGCTAATGCACAAACACTGTGATCAATATTATGGTTGTTGTGCGCTCCAAGAACAAATGATGGAATTGTTAATGGATGTTGCTGGATTCTCCCTCGGTGAAGCAAATAACGCAAGAAAAATCGTTGGTAAAAAGCAAATGAGTAAAATCCCAGAGCTAAAAGAAAAAGTTTATAACGGTTTTGATAATGTAAGTGTTGCTAATTATTTTTGGGAGAATGCGATTGCGCCCCAGCTAGGTTATGCGTTTAGCCTGAACCACTCATTGCCATATAGCTTCGTCGGCATTCAATCAATTTACTTCGCAATTAACTTCAATCCTATCTACTGGAACACTGCTTGCCTTATCGTAAATAGTGGAGCAACAGATGAAGAAGCAGGAGGATCAACAGATTATGGAAAGATCGCAAAAGCAATCGGAGATATCACAAATGCAGGAATTAGAGTTAGCTTGGCTAACATTAATAAATCAGGTTATGGATTTGTTCCTGACGTCGAAAATAATCAAATTCTTTTTGGACTCAAAGGTATGCTCAATGTTGGTGATGATGTTGTCGCATCTATTATCGCTAACCGACCTTATTCTTCACCCAAAGATTTTCTTCAAAAAGTTAAACCGGGAAAACAAGCAATGATTTCACTTATTAAAGGTGGAGCATTTGACGAAATGGAAGATAGAAAATTTGTTATGGCTTGGTATATTTGGGAAACTTGTGATAAAAAAAGTCGAATCACATTACAGAATATTGGTGGATTGATTAAACATGATCTTCTACCCGAGAATACCTCAGAACAAATTATGGCTCGCAGAGTATATGAATTTAATCGTTATTTAAAATCTGCTTGTAAAGAAAATAATACCACCTATGCGCTTGATGATAGAGCATATCAATTCCTTTCAGAAATAGATTGTGAAGATTTAGTATTTGGGGTTATGAAGCTTGATACAAAGCAATGGGATAAAGTATATCAGAAATATATGGATATTTTTCGTTCTTGGATTTCAACAGATAAAGATAAAATCCTTAAAGCATTAAATAAAGAAATCTTTTTAGAAGATTGGAACAAATATGCTAAAGGAAATTTATCAACTTGGGAAATGGAAGTATTGTGTTTCTATTATCATGAACATGAGCTAAAGAATGTGAATAGAGATAGATATGGCTTAGTCAATTTCTATGATTTACCAGAAGACCCAGTAGTTGAAAGCACTTTCCAAAAGGGTGGTAAAAGCGTTCATATTTTTAAATTAAATAGAATTTGCGGAACGTGTATCGCAAAAAATAAAACTAAAAGCACAGTTACATTATTAACAACTGATGGCGTTGTAGATATAAAGTTTAGAAAAGAATATTTCTCATTGTTTGACAAACAAATTTCCGCACGTCAACCTGATGGAACAAAAAAGATTATGGAGAAATCTTGGTTCAATAGAGGAAATATGATTGTTGTTACTGGAATTAGAAATGGAGATAATTTTGTTTCTAAAAAGTATGCTTCAACCGGTGGCCATCAGTTATATAAAATTGAAGAGATTTGTCCTAACGGAGAATTAATTTTAAAAGATTCTCGTTATCAAGGAGGAATAGAAGAAGATGCGTAAATTTGTTAGAAAAACAAAAGCAACAGTAAAGTAGTGTCCTATTTGTGGCTCCGAACTTGATTTTGACGTTCTCATAACCATGCCTTCCAATTATGCTGTAATATATGAGTGTCCAAATCAATGTTCTCTCCCTTGGAACGAAACTTATCATCATGTTCAAGACTTTACTAATACTTTTATTTATTATGAGGAGATAGAAGAAGATGTATAATATAATCGCCCTAATGGGTGAATCCGGAAGCGGAAAGGATACTGTATTAAAGGAAATGTTAATACAGCATCCTGAACTACATAAAATAATTTCTTCAACATCAAGACCCAAAAGAGAAAAGGAAGTTGAAGGCATTAATTATCATTACTATACTGATGATGAATTTCTTGATAAAATTATAAATCGAGAAATGATAGAGTTTTCAATTTTTAATAATTGGCAATATGGCACTGAGATTAATGCCTTAGATGAAGATAAAATAAATGTTGGAGTATTTAATCCACAAGCAATTAGAAGTTTATTAACAAGAGATGATTGCTTTATTTTTGTTGTGTGGGTGCGGACGTCCGATAAAGAGCGCCTACTGCGCCAGTTAAATAGAGAGGAAAATCCCGACGTTAGGGAGATAGTAAGGCGCGCATCCGCAGATTATAGAGATTTTGAGTTTATTGAATTTGAACACTATGATGTATTAAATGAATCGTATAATAGTCTTTTAACTATCCCTAAGGCGATTTTGAGCCAGTTCGAGGCATCGCTCGCCCAAGGACAAAATTGATTAATTGATTAAAAATAAACTCCAAATATGGTAAGGGAAAGTTTCCCTCTCATACAAGATATAGTATTTTATTTAAGGAGGTTATTTTATGTATGTAATTAAAAGAGATGGAACAAGAGTATTATTTAATCCTGATAAAATTGTAAATGCTATTAACAAGGCTATGGTCAGCACCTATGGCGCTGTCTATGAAACTGATACAGCAGAAGAAATTGCTAATTATATTAGTTCATTAAATAAAGACTTAACAGTAGAACAAATACAAGATTTAGTAGAAAAACAGCTTATGAAGAGTGAATATACTGATGTCGCTAAATCTTATATTTTATATAGAGATCAAAGAAATAAAGAAAGAATTCGCAAAAGCGGAATTATGAAAGCGGTTATGCGTAGAACAAATGCGACCGCAATTGAGAACTCCAATGCCAATGTTGATGAAAAGAGTTTCTCAGGTAGAGAGAAAGAAGCATCCGCAGATATCCAAAAGGCTATCGCTATTGATTACACTCTCTCTCCAGAAGTAAGCAACGCTCACAAAACAATGTTATTATATCAACACGATTTAGAAAAGACAAATATTGGAATGCATAATTGTCTATTCATAGATTTTGAAAAATTATTTAATGAAGGATTTGCTACAAGAAATGGTGATATAAGACCACCATCTTCATTTAGTAGTGCGTGTCAGCAGACCGCAGTTATCTTCCAGTGCCAGTCTCAAGTTCAATTTGGTGGCGTTGGCACAGTTCATTGCGACTATGACCTTGCTCCTTTTGTAAAGAAAAGTTTTAGAAAACACATTAGAAATTATTTAACAGATGTTTGTGAATATGATGAAAAAACTGCCAAAGATTTAATGATAGATTTTGAAAAAACATTTGGAGAAATTTGTATTGACAATGAAAAATTGGCAACTCACGAACAAATGTTCGGTAAAGCATATAACTATGCTATTAAACCACTAGAAAGAGAAGGCACACAGGGCGGAGAGGCTATGTATCATAATTTAAATACATTAGAATCTAGAGCCGGCTCACAGGTTCCCTTTACATCTATTAATTTTGGTAGAGATACTTCAATAGAAGGCAGATTTGTTTCAAGGAAGATGCTTGAAGCATCACTGGCTGGTATCGGCAAACATCATTTAACACCAATCTTCCCAATTAGTATTTTCCAATATAAAGCTGGTTGTAATGCTAATCCAGAAGACCCAAACTATGATTTGAAGCAGTTAGCACTTGAA
>JAEIGA010020235.1_pt1 | contig 10146 bp, 6 predicted proteins | sample 9270691 | NCBI WGS metagenome assembly JAEIGA01 (sample SAMN17057246, study PRJNA624740) | gut metagenome | biome: biome; isolation source: fecal sample | host: Bos grunniens | place: China: Xizang | collected 2019
AAACACAAATAATGGCAATTTTAATCCAAAAACAATTTAATCCTAATTTAATCCTAATTTTTTTGCGACATTTTAATCCAAATTCTCCGTGCATTTAATTTGCGCCAAAATCGAAAAATTTTTTAAAATTTTTGTGTTTGCACAAAAAAATGGTCAAATTTAATCCAAAATTTTGTAGAGTAACGGGGTTTTGCAAGTATCATTAATGATACCCACTAACACAATACGTCAACAATATACGTTTCTATGTAGTGTAGTGCTGTGTGCACGTTCGAGTGTCTTGCTATTGGCCATTTGATAACGCACAAAGAACACACACCCCAAACTACACAAAATGATAAGAAATACACACATACAACGTCTGTTCACTATCGAATCAAGAATGTTAATTTTTATACCATTTATGGTAACTTGTTTTGTATGTTTTGTTTGCGATTCTATACGTGTTATCTGAGTTTGCGTAATTTTATTACTATTTTTTGGAAAATAGACGACAAATTCACATATAAACACAAACAAGTCCAGACCCATCAACAGTCTCAATTCAACTTTTCAACAAACAGTGCATAGAACTACTAAATTTTCAAGAAAATTGTCGTTTTCAACGGGGTGTCCACACTTGAATTATATTTGCAAAAATGTTACATAAGAAATTGGTTGTTGTTTCTATTAGAAAAATGGGCTATATCAACGAATCGCTGATTAGAAACTACCCCGAAAGCATAAAAATCAACGAAAAATGTATAAGTTTCAAAGTGAACAACGTCAAGATCAGATTCAGTAGGAGTCGTAAGGCGAATGTGTTGAAAATTTGCTCAAATAAGTACCCTCTGCACCAATTCACCCATTCGCACATCATCACCAATCCCCTGTACAGGCAGATCATGAAGATGGTCAACGATTTCGTTACGACTGCCAATAACTACAAGTTTTTGAAGAAAACTGTCCATTCCATATCATGCCGCAACATCAACCTCATTGACTTGAATGAGCTGATCGGTGACATTGAAAAATTTGGAAATGATGACAACAGTCGCGATGATGATATCTCGACCAGCACAAACAGTAGTGTTTTCAACACAAACATCACCTGTGTCAGCACTCCGATGCAATTGGACGACGATAACGATTCGTTTGACAGTGGTAGCAGTAATGCTGATTTTGGTAGTGATTGTATTGAGGATGGTGATGGTGGTGATTGTGTTGAGGATGGTGATGATTGTGTTGAGGATGGTGATGAAAGATTCAAATCCACCAATGCTTGTAAAGTTGTGTAATATAGACAAGTGTAAGTTGTGTATCTATAGAAAAGTGTAACTTATGTCATTATTTTTGGAAAACTCTACCTATCTTACCACTTAACTATCCATAGAAAAGTGTAAACTATGTCATTATTTTTGGAAAACTCTACCTATCTTACCACTTAGCTATCCATAGAAAAGTGTAAACTATGTCATTATTTTAAGAAAATTATACTTATCTTACCACTGGCACATCAATTGTCACATATCAATTGTCACATATCAATCCTCAAAGTATCTATAGAAAACTGCAAGACATGTAAATATTTTAAGAAAAACTATCAATAGTGTTAGATTTTAGTATTTTCAATAAAAATATATGTCAAAAAAATATCAAAAAATGCACATCTTATCATTTCAATGGGTTTGTGGTTTGTATGCAATTTAGGTATGGTTTTGTGATTTTCTCAACACACTGGACACCGTAAGTATCAATATTCATTTTTTTGAATTTTTAAGTATAAAAAAAAGAAAAAATACCATAAACGAAACGAAAACATTGAAACTTATCAGAAATCGCAAAAAATTATTTGTATATATTTTCAATAAGATGTGTTTTTACTAATAATACGTCAACAGATGCTGTAATGTATGGCTTACAGGCAACATCCGTTAATCTAGACGATTTGGAACTAGTAATATCGTCAATCTTGCAATACCCATCGCAGTGGTTGTTGAGAAACCAAAATTTTTTTTTCTACTTTTTTTCGCTTTCTAAAATACATTTATTCTATTTATTGCAATTTTTTTAGCGTTTTTTTGTTGATTTTTGAACAAATGTAGTTTACGTTGTCACTTTGTTCATATTTTAAAAAAATTAACATAAAAGAATGGATGTTATAATTGTCAGAAAATTAACAAAAAGTAACATAAGAATATTCATTCGTTTCGCATGTAATTGTTGTCATAAAACTATTGAAAATAGTCAATTGAAGATACTCAAAACCATTATGCATTTTTAATGATTATTTGAACGTAAATATATAACAACAATAATCTATATAAATATAAGATGTAAAAAATCACTAGAAGTCAGTATCGATACATCGTTGCTTGTCGCATGTACGAAACGAGAGAGCGACTGTTACTTATCAACACTAAAATTTTCATATTTGTACAAAAATTTAAAAAAATTAACAATGGAAGCAATTTCAATTCGTAAATTTTCACAACTTACTCCAGATACTAACGACTTGTTGGAATTTCATTACATTATCCATCCAAAAGACCAAAAAATATGGATACGTGGTCGTGATGTTACTCGTTCTTTGAAATATAAAAACTTTTCGGTCAGTCTTAATCAATTAGTACTAAATGAAAATAAAACAATATGGAAAGAGTTGGTTGATGGTTATGAAGTCAAAAATTTACCAAAAAATTGGCAACCTCACACAATCATGATTAATGAACAGGGTTTCAACCATCTCCTAATGCGTTCAAATATGCCAGCAGGTCGTCAATATGTGAAATGGCTTTGTAGCGGTGTTTTACCATTTATTAGTAAAACTAGTCATAATATGCATTCAAATGAAAATTCTTCATCCGAATCAACGGATTCACAAGAGCAATCAGTAGAAAACTATGATCCTACTTATGTGACAATAATTGACAAAATTGGTCATATGAATGAAATTGAAAAGAAATATGAAGAAGTGCAAACAGAAAAAGACAAACTCTGTCAAAAATTGCAAAAATGCGAAGAATTGTGTAAAAATACTTATTATAAGTATATTGCACAAAAAATTATGATAGAACACAATCTGGCGGTACATCGAAAATCGGTTTCGTTGGCGAGATCTTTGAAGAATCGTGTAATTCCGGACATTAGGCAAAAATTACCAAATAAAGTGCATATGATAGCATTATATATAATAAATCGTATTCCATCGATGGAATTCAATGATGAAAAGAGACCATTTCATTACATTACACGGTCTCAAAAAGAACGAATTGACTATTTTGATAAGATTATTGCAAAATGTAACACAACTGCAAGCAATATGATAGTCGATGACGAAAATGCCGATAATGTGACGTCTCCTGAACAAACAACAGTTCCAAATTGGTGTTCTTGGCTGAAACATGCAACGTGTTATTTCAAAGAATTCTGTCCAAATGCCATCACTCAATGGATTGATACCAAATACCGCAACGAGAATCCACTCTGGTTTGGTTTGTCCATTAAGTACAATTATATCATTTTCTTGACTAAAACGGAATTGAGAGAGAAAATGATGATCAGTAACAGCGATGATTGTTCAAATTTCTTCGAATTGCACGATATCAACAACTCCGACGATTTGATTATGAAATGTTACACACCATACGAAAAAGAGAAAGAGGTGTTCGAAGCCATAATCCAACAGGCTTTGAAGCGTACACAAGATGAGTGTACGATGACCGATTCGTTGAAATATTCAATAAACGACGTTACAGATGACCAAATTCAAGAGTATATTGATAGAACGTCTGAATATAGCGATTCGGACGAAGAGGAGTTTGTGCATGAGGCGACACAACGCATGATTACCAATTAAGTAAAATTTAAGTAAAATTTAAGTAAAATGTGCTGTACATAATAATTTTTTCTAATAAAATACATTGAAAAAAATTTCGTTTATTCTATTTATTTCAATTTTTTTTTGCATTTTTCATGCATTTTTGATCAATTTGTGTTTTTCTTATGTGTTTGTAATAATTTTATGTTTTTTGTACATAGTGTACACTCTGTTCTTTTTTTACAAAAAATTAACATAAAACGATGAATCGCTAAAGTTGTCATAAATTCAATAAAAGGATACATATGAATACTGAGCAAAATAGTATGTAAATGTTGTCATAAAATGGTCAAAATGTGACATAAATATATTCATCCTTTTCGTATGTAATTGTTGTTATAAAATCAACAAAAGGATACATATGAATACTGAGCTATTTAGCATGTTACTCTCGTTAGAAAATGGTCAAAAAGTGACATAACCATATTCATCCCTTTCGTATGTAATTGTTGTTATAAAATTGTCAAAAAAAGGATATAAGAAAGCATGTGCTATGATGACACATGCTTTAAAACGTATATTTTTAATAATTTTTATACGTAAGGGATAATAGTTATTTTTTTAAAAAAAATTAACATAAAGACATGAATGTTATAATTGTCATAAAATTAACAAAAAGTACATGTGAAAATTCAACCATTAACAAAACAACGTTTTTGCGTGATTTCTTCAATTATTTTACAAATTGATCATAAATGGTTGAATTATGCATTTTTATTGATTATTTTAACGAAAAAAATAACAACAATACTTTAAATTAATAAAAGGAGTCGAAACTTACTAGAAATCTATACCGATATTTCATAGATTGTCATATTGCACAGTTTTCTTAAAAATTTGATTGTAAAAATAACAACAATATTTTAAATAAAAATAAATTGTCGAAACTTACTAGAAATCTATACCGATATTTCTACATTCATTCAAAAAAAAATTCAAAAAATCAACAATGGAAGCAATTACAATCCGTAAATTTTCAAAGGTTTCACCTAATTCCGACGATTTACTCGAATTTCGTTACATTGTACATCCAACAACCAATCATTTGTGGTTCAAGGGTTCAAGTGTATCTAAATCCTTAAAATACGCTACATCAAGTAAAGCCGTGACCAAACTAGTCGCAAAAGATAATAAAATGTTATGGAAAGACTTGACTGCTGGTTTTGAAGTCAAAAATTTACCAAAAAATTGGCAACCTATAACAACTATGATCGATGAAGCCGGTTTCAACCAACTTATGATGCGTTCGACCATGTCAATGGCTCAGGAATACGTAAATTGGGTGTGTACAGACGTACTACCTTCAATACGAAAAACTGGTTGTTACATACATCCAATTTACGCTTCACAAGAGCAGCAGACGACGACGGTTGTAAATTATAACAACGATCCCACTATCGTTGAAAAAATTCGGCGGTTGCAACACGAAAATTCTAAAATGCAACTGGAATGTTACACAACTCGGTGTAAGAACACCGAGTTGGTAACAATGAATGAAGAACTTGCAAAGAAGGCTGAAGAACTCACCAGAAATCTACAAAATATGGAACAATTGTATCAACAAACACAAATTAAGTACATTACTCAAAAAGTTCTTACAGATCACACCCTGGTTGCTCGGCAAAAGGCGGTCTCAGTAATCAATTCCATAAAAGGTCGTGTAATTCCAAATATACAACAGAAATTGCCCAAAAAAGTACATATAGTAGCATTATACGTATTAGATAAAAACAGTGCAATTGAATATCATGAAACAAACAGACCTAATCATTACATCTCCCGATCACAAAAAGAAAGAATTGACAAATTTGATAAGATTATTGCCCGTTGTAACACATCGGTATCCAATATGGTTGTTGAACAAGCAGATTCCACAGCAGATTCCACTAATGTGACGATTCACAATCAATCAGCAGTCGTCCCAGAATCGTGTTCTTGGTTGCAATATGCAACTTGTTATGTTAAAGAATGCTGTCCAAACGCAATCACCCAGTGGATTGATACAAAATACTCCAATCAAAATCCAATCTGGTTTGGTATGACTATGCGTTATAATCATATCAAGTTTCTAACGAAAAATCAGCTGCAAACGAAGTTTTCATCACTCAAACCAGCTGCAAATCGAAAATTCTGTCGAATGCACAACATCAGCAACGATGACGATTTGATCAGGAAGTGCTACACACCGTACGAAAAAGAGAAAGAAGTACTCCAATCGTTGATCAAAGAATCGTTGAAAAGAACGCAAAATGAGTACGAGATAGCCGATTCATTGATGTTATCCATAAAAGACGTCCCAATCCACAAAATTCAAGAATATTTTAACAAACCAAGTGATCCAGATGAAGACCAATTTGTACAGGATTTGGTTAATAGACGAATGATAACATATTAAGCAAACATAAGAACACATTAGAATTAAGTTAAATTTAAGTAAAATTTGTTGAACATAATAATTTTTTCTAATAAAATACATTAAAAAAATACATTTATTCTATTTATTTCAATTTTTTTTGCGTTTTTCATGCATTTTTGATCGAGTTGTGTTTTTCTAATGATTTTGTAATAATTTTATGTTTTTTGTACATATTGTACACTCTGTTCTTTTTTTACAAAAAATTAACATAAAACGATGAATCGCTAAAGTTGTTATAAATTCAATAAAAAAGGATACATATGAATACTGAGCCAAATAGTATGTAACTGTTGTCACAAAAATGGTCAAAAAGTGACATAAATATATTCACTCATTTAGTGTGTAATTGTTGTCATTAAATTAGCTAAAAAAGACAATTGAAGTACAGTCAAAGGCTTCCTAGTATTAGGAGAATCCTTCATTACACGTATGATTTTTATCAAATCAAAAAACTAACAAAAAGTAACGTAAGAATACTCATCCATTTAGCATGTAATTGTTGTCATAAAACTAACTAAAAGCAACATAAGAATACTCATCCATTTAGCATGTTTATATTGCACAATTTTCTTAAAAATTTGACTATAAAAATAATAACAATATTTTAAATAAAAATAAATTGTCGAAAATTACTAGATTTGATTGAATATCGATATTTCTACATTCAGTCAAAAAAATTAAAAAAATTAACAATGGAAGCAAGATTCCGTTAACGTGACGACTGCAGTCACGATCCACGTTGGTTTGGTATAACGATGAAGCGCAACCACATCAAATTCATGACAAAATCCGAATTGCTGTTGACGTCGATGATGAATACTGCCAAATATCAGAAGTTCCGTTCCTTACACCACGTCGACGACTTTGACGATATATTTGAAAAATGTTACACTCCATACGAAAAGGAGAAGGAGGTACTTGAAAGCATGATCAAAGAAGCGTTGAAGCGAACACGAGATGACTGTGTGCTGACGGATCGGTTGAAATTGTCCACAAATGACGTTACAAATGATGAAATTGCACGATTTACCGATAATTCAAACGAACCAGACGAAGATGACGATGAGGTTGCGAATCATCCCAATAGGATGATTGAAAATTAAGTTAAAATTAAGTAAAACTAAGTAAACATGGTTATAAGTAATGTAGTAAACAAAATATTTTTTTCTAATAAATATCTATAAAAAAACAACATTTATTCTATTTATTTAAATTTTTTCACCTATTTTTTTGAATTTTTGAACGTACAATGTTAGTGATTAACCAACCAAAAAAATTGGCACAACACCATGATTATGAAGAAGGATTGAATCAATCATGGGTTCAAACATGCCAACAGCTAAAGAATAAGTAAAATAGGTTTGTGAAGACGTACACCATCCATTCGCAAAACTGGTTGTTACATACATCCAATCCACGATTCACAAGAGCAGACGACCGTTGTAAATTATAACAATGATCCGTCATTAATTGAACAAATTAGACGGTTGGAACATGAACGGGACTTGTATAGAAATGAAAATCAAGAACTGCAACTTGAATGTTACACAACTCAGTGTAAAAATAACGAGTTGGTAAAGAAATCTGAAGAAAATGACGTGGTAAGCAGAAGACAATTTCAGTGTTAGATTCTGTGATAATTCAGCAATTTTATAACGATGATAACAGGCCATATATCACATGATCACAAAAGGAACGATTTGCGTTGAAACGAACATGCTCATCCAGATAGGATGAATGAAAATTAAGTAAACATAGTGGCAAAGTAAAAAGGTATTATTTTCTAATAAAATTCTGTAAAAAAATTACCTATATTCTATTTGTTTTATTTTTTTCGTTATATTTTTTAGATTTTCTAACAAACTGTGTTGATATGTTTAGCCACTCCCACTTTACGTTGTCGAACGATCAAGCATCGTTACAGACAAATACATTCATTTTTTTAAGAAAACATTACACACTCGACGTTCCAGTGTGGATTGTGAATATTGAAAAATTACACCACTGAACCCTCGTTTGAAAAATCATTTTACCACTCTAGTGATGATTTTGTAAAAACTTGACAAACTCGACATTGCTTTTTGCAAAAACAATTGCAGTTTCATACCAATTTTGATCAAAACCAGACAATGATAACGTTCGATATTTGAGAGTTCCACTGGCGACTGATTTCAAATCTGCACGAAATGTATGAAATTGCTGTTTTTGTGTATGCAATGTATAGCGGATTAAAATTAGGATTAAATTGTATCATTGATGATTTCTTAAAAACCCTCTTACTCTAGAAAATTGTGGATTATTTTTGACCATTTTTTTGTGCAAACACAAAAATTTTAAAAAATTTTTCGATTTTGGCGCAAATTAAATGCACGGAGAATTTGGATTAAAATGTCGCTAAGAAATTAGGATTAAATTAGGATTAAATTGGATTAAATTGTTTTTGGATTAAAATTGCCATTATTTGTGTTTGCGTTTGCTTTTGCATTGCTTTTGCATTGCTTTTGCATTGCTTTTGCATTGCTTTTGCTTGTGTTTTCTTACTTTTTAAGTAATAAATTTATAAAAATATGACATAATGTGACATAATGTATAAAATGGTTTTGCGTTTGCAATTGATTTTGCATTTGCGATCGATTTGCATGCTATCTTGATTTGAATTCACACAAAACGTATGAAATTGCTGTTCTGGTGTATGCGTTCATACGATTTTTTTGAGGATTTTTGTAGAAAAGTGCAGGTTTCTGTTGTATTTTTGAAATTTTTCTTCAACAACAACGGACATTCATTTTTACGAAGAAACACTACATCTCTCACAGTGATCACAATCAACGATTGATCGTGCACACACAAGCAATGCTCACTCACACTCACAAGCAGTCGACTGCTAGCTAGCTCGTGCATCTTCGTTGCTGTGCACATGTTTCAAACCGAACGTCACACATTCACACATTCATTTTCAACCGTTCAACTGTGCACACACTGTCTACGATGCGCTATTTTGATATTTTGATATATAGCGTTGCTTCTTTCAAAAATTGTTAAAAAAATTGTTAAAAAAATAGTAAAATATGCATTATCGAACGTTGAGTTTGCATTTTCTGTTGGAAAAATTAAAAAATGTCCATTGTTGAGCGTTGAGCTTCTGTTCTCTAGCGTTGATTGAAACTGCTGAACGATCAAAGTGTGATAAATTTTGGATTTCGATACGTTTTGAGTGATTTGAAAAATAAGACATACTACCCCCTTTCTTGAATTTTCAATTGCACAACCTGTAACGATTTTTGCATTTAGTGACATATCCAACAACGATTTTTCGACACGACTTGTAATGAAAATGCCAAAACAGTGCATGAACGACAGTCAAAAATTTTGAGATTCGAAATCGAAGCCGTTTTGATATTTTACATAAACTGCACAGAAACTGTACAAAAAATGAATTTTCTGAACAGGTCTGACAGCCAGGGGTCCAGAATTTTTAATCCACAAATTAATCCGCTATAAATATATAGTATATATTTATAGCTTTGTACGTACCTCCCCGGCGTCTGAAAGGCGCAACCCATAGCTTATGGTACAAACTTTTTCAGTTATTTTATTGTTGTTATTTTACAGTGCAAAAAATCGAGGTTTTTGAACAGAAATTGAACAGAAATTGAACAATGAAAAAGTCAATGCTCGAAAATGAAAGTTTTTTGATTTTTCTAACAGGAAATGCAAATTCAACGCTATAGAATCGATTGTCAAAACATGAACGTTTTTTGATCAAAAATGAGGTTTCAATCAACGCTATAGAATCGATTGTCAAAAGCTGACTGTTTTTTGATCAAAAATGAGGTTTCAATCAACGCTATAGAATCGATTGTCAAAAGCT
>JAEIGA010020236.1_pt1 | contig 10146 bp, 18 predicted proteins | sample 9270691 | NCBI WGS metagenome assembly JAEIGA01 (sample SAMN17057246, study PRJNA624740) | gut metagenome | biome: biome; isolation source: fecal sample | host: Bos grunniens | place: China: Xizang | collected 2019
TCAGTCTGGATTTCAAGAGTAAGTCCAGTAAGTATTCTACAACTTGTACTCATTAGGTGTTCTCCTCTTTCAGTTTAGTTATCTTAGTCATGACCTGCCAGGAAAGGTAGTAGCAGGGGAGGTCTTCTAAGTGAGCTTCTTCTAAACGCGCGGCTTTACGCGAACACCGCTCGTAGATGAAGTCGAGTTCTTCTTTTGTCAACTCAAGGATATAGGTTTCTTCAGAGGTCATCTTAGAGTTCTCCTTTACCAGATCTTAATTGCTGCAATCTCGGATATTGCAATAGTAGTATGTCCGAAAGTAACATTCTGTAACTTAGGTTCCTTATGCCCCACACTATCTTCGACAGCTGTCTTCAGATGATAGCAGATAGCTATCATAGCATAGTCATCTTTCGAGTCTACCCAGACAGCATCTTTAACTACGGTGCCGGTCTTCAGGGCGCAGATCATTCGTATTTTCTTTTTCATTTTCTAAGTTCCTCCACTACATTAACTAGACTTTCGATCTTTCTATTCAGATGATCGGAATACTTTCTTTCAGTTTCAACCAGCTCAAGGAGTGCTTTGACTTCTTCACAGAGAGCATCATACTTCTCTGCTTTCTTTTCAAGAAGCTCAATACGATCACTGTTATATTCAATTACTGACTGGAAGACCCAAATGATAAATCCAGCAAAGTAGAGACCCGCAGTAATTATATTAGAAAGAACTGCATCAAGACCTTCGATAGTCGTAGTATCCGGGCAGGGTTTAAACATATAGACAAAAGCCATTATTAAACTGAAGAGCGCTATAAGCAATCTCCACCACTGTGTTTTAAAATAACTTATCATATTAGTAATCTCCTTATTACCACCAACTTCCGTAAGATACTCTACGGAAGAAAGCTTTTTCTTCATTAGTTTTTTCTTGGCAGACAGAATGTCCGCACTTACATTTTTCATTCTTTATTTTGTTCCCGCACTTGGGACACTTGTGAGGAAGTTCTTTTACTTTTATATTACATCTCATTTGTCTGCCTCTCCTATAATATAGAATTCTCCCTCTCCAAGTTTACCAAAGAGTTTGTTAGAAACAATTCTAACTGCTTGGGGACCAGTCTCTGCATATACCCTGACCTGGTATTCCTTTCCGCCAGCCTTCTTAAAGCCGATAATCCACTGTTTATAGTTCATACTCATCATCCTCCATAGTAGAGTTAATCATTCTTTTTCCACAGTGAGGGCAGAAGCGAGTATCCAAACTTCTTCCTACTCTGTTATGAAGAGCCGGAGAGTGACAGCTCGAGCAGGCATAAATAGGAATAGAATGATTTACAATAAACCACTCGGCTTTGTTCTTAGACTCGCCAGAATCTTCTGTATCGCATTTTGTCTCAGGGCCCTGTAAAGTATCAGCCCCCACTATCTCCTCGCGATAGGGAGAGTTTTTGGAAGCCTCGGAAGCAAGACCCTCAAAACAGTTCTCTGTAAATACACCTTCATGACCCTCAAGGGCGTAACAAGCGCTGCCGTAATCAAATCTTTCTGTAATCTTCGCAATAGAGCCTGCTTTCTCTGCGAGGCCACAACTTGCGGTAGGTGCGAGCTTATCTTTGAATCTAACGTAATCTCCTATATTATATTTATAAGTAATTTTTTTCATCTTTTGTAATCCTCCAAGTTTCATTTACAAATATATTATATTACATAAATATTACGAAAGTATTATATATTTGTAAATGAATTGTAAACAGTTTAATTTTATGTACGTCGACGGACGGTTATAACTTTAAGGGTTGAGTCATCAGTCAGAAAAGCCTGAAGCACTCTCATGTCTCGGTCAGCTTCTTCAAAGAAGTCATATCCCTTTGCTCTGTGCTTTTTCAGCTCGAATACCGGAAAGCCGCTGCGGCCCTGTCCCGCATAGAAGTACTCAAGGTCAGGACGAGTAGCCATAGTCAACTGAATTACATATTTAGTTGTCATCATTCTCTTCGTCCTCCTCAAAGAGTTCGTTAGCTTCTGCCATTTCTTTTACATCGTCCTCGCTCATCCACTTGAGAGCCATAAGAGCAACGTCTCTGGGATTAAGAACTCCCTCGTCAATCATCTCAAGTATCTTGTTAGTAGCCTTACGAGTTTCGTGGTGTCTCAGATCATAACTCCAGTGTTTAGATAAAGGTCTCATTCTTCTTCCTCCTCATCAAAATCGATATAGTCTTCAAGGTCTTCCTTACAGGTAATAGGTGTCGGGGTTTCGAGAGTTCCCATACTTCTATCGTAGAGATAGTAGCTGTCGTCAGGGCAGGCACTCTCATAGACGGCATTAAGAATATGTACAGCCATCTGAAGGTTCTCTTCGTCTATCTCGTGCTTAGCCATCTCAATCAGACCTTCTTCCGAGTGCGTGTAGCAAATGTTCTCATAAGCCCACTCAAGAAGCTCTTCAAAGCTCATGGCCTCAAACTGCTCTCTTTTCATTGTTGGCATCATAATTAAGTTCCTCCAAGTTGTTCTTACATATATATTATATCATGTTTTGTTCCATTTGTAAACTAGTAAAGCGCACAGACTTTAAAAAATTTTTCTGTGCGCTTTGTATGTTATGTACGTTATGCGAGGCCAGCCTCAAAGAATTCAAGATAGGCAGAAGGAATATGAGTTCTGATATTTTCTATGTCCTGCTTCTTTCCGAACTTAAAGCCATAGTTATCTACAAGGTCCCAGATGAAGGAAGTATCCGATACGGCATTACCCGAAGTACTAAGATACTTTGTCAAGAAAGCAGGAACCTTACCTTCAACCTTCTTGGGAAGAGAAACCTTCATACTCAGAGCCCACTGCATGGCATAACCATTTACTGTTCTCTTCTTAGAGTCTACAACTGTGGGTCTGTATTCGGTTCCGAAACGACCTTCAAAGAAACTAAGAAGATAGTCGGGCATTGCCGCAGAGAAAGTGCCGGCATTCTTCGCGAGCCAACCAAGAGAGCAGTAGAATTCGTCTACAGTGCTGATGGGTCTAGCGGTCTGAGAGAGTTCTTCAAAATCAGCAATAGCCTTTGCCTTTGCTTTCTGATACTTCTCTTCAGCCTTTCTTTCTTCTTCAGCTTTCTTCTTTGCTTCCAGTGCCTGCTGCTTGGTAATTTTATCAAGCTCTTTGAACTTGAAAGTAAGGTCAGTGTGGATTGCAAAGGCCTCGTCCCAAATACTACCAATCTCGAAGATGTCTTCGAACTTGATAAACTTTGCTACGTTAATAATATGGGGCAGGGAGAACTTCTTGGTTATAGTAGCAAACTCAACATCTACTATAATAGAATCAAGAGTCGAGCCGGAGTAAGCAACTACATGTCCAGGTCCGTAGGTCTGACAGCTTACTTCTGCTCCGAGAACATATTCGCCAAGAAGCTTGGCGAGTTCGAGTTCTACCTTATTATAAGTACCGTGTGCGGTCGCGAGATCGATTTCAGTATTGTTCTTAATTTCTTCAAGTCTTTCGTAAGTAGTCATTTTTGTTTCCTCTTTCGTAAAAATTATAATGTAGGGTATTTTGTCGTTTTGTAAGTTATTTCCTCCAACTTACATTTATATTATATCTATATTATATCATATTCGGACGGATTTGTAAACTGGCAAACTAACCGAAATTTTATTATTTTTTCCGGTTAGTTTGCATAGACAATTATTAATCAATACAGATTAACAATCTGCGAATTTACGAATTCAATCTGTTCGTCAATTTCAGTATCGTCCGGAATCAGAGCTTTCAGCTCGTACAGTTTCTGCAGAAGCTTTCTGAATTTATTCTGTTTTTCTACGAACTTATTAAAATAATATTCAGAATCGCATTCGTTCGGTTCGCCGTAATAAAAATCAATCAGATTCGGACCTAACAGTTCGTCGGTCGCGTTCCAATCAGCTTCAGTCGGAAAATTAAATACGACTGAAATATCGTATTTTTTACCGTCTGTACTATACAAATAACCAGCGTCAAAATTTTTAACCATAATAAATACCGTCCGTTTCAAATTTATTTTTATCAGTCAGTATTTCCGACTGACATATATATTATAACATGTTTTTGTCCAAAAGTAAACTGACAAAACTAACAAAGTTTTAAAAAATTAAAAAGAAAAACCTGTGCAGTTTATACACAGGTTTTAATAATTTATTAAATTAATAATTTATTAGAAATCAGGAGTAAGCTTATCAGTTCGGAAGTCTTTGAAGACAGGGAAGCGAAGTGACTCTCCGCCGTCCTGATTTGTTGTAGGCTCAAAATACTGGATCTCAGCTATCTTACCTATGAAGTCAGAAGGCTCGAGCCAGATAAGTGCTCTCAGTTCATCAGAGAAGCCAGAGCCGACTTTTACTATGTTGCCGTTCTTGTAACGGACGTGAATAGCACCAAGAGTACCGGCAAGTCTACCGCTTCCTTCCTCGTATCCTACGATTTCCAGATCCAGAGTATTCATCTTCTTGACCTTCATGAGATTCCAGGTTCTGCCAAACTCATAGGGAGCATCACAAATATTGATCATGACACCCTCTTCGTTACTGACAATCGCCTCTTCAAGAAGTTCAAGAACTTTAGAAGTGTCCGAACCCATATAAAGAATAGGAAGCAACTCAAAGTACGTAAGGTCATTGTTATAGAAAGCGGTCATACAATCGAGCATCTGTCTGCGCTGAATGTATGTGAGAGCACTCTGCTGAGTCTTCCAGTCACTAACAGACATTGCATCGAAGACAAGCATCTTGAGTCCGTGCTTCTCACCGTCCGCTCTTGTGATCTTCATTGCTCTCTTGTAAGCTTCCTTAGAAGGAATACCTTTATTATTAAGAATAGTGATCTCGCCATCAAGTACGATATTATCGGGGAACATTTCCGACAACTCCCTCTCAAGATCCACTAAACCTTCATACTTCTGACCGGCACGAGTGTAAAACGAAACCGATCCGTTTTCCTTTATGGCGATGATACGGCCGCCATCAATCTTAGTAGTGATCGCAAACGTCTTACCCTCAAGTCTCTCAGGCTTCTCAAAATACTTTTGGGCGAGCTGTACCTCAAAAGTAGGAATAAGACCGGGAATTACTGCATTAATAGTCTTCGCATCGCAGCCAATACTGAGATCCTTACAGATAAGCTTCTCAAGTAGTGCCGCAGCCTCTCTGTCATAAGCAGCGACGTTATTCAGAATCTCCTGACAGATACTTATATCCCGAGCAGAGCCGGTATTATGTACTTCGAGGTAATCAAAGAGGTCGAAGATAGAATTAATATTATCTATCTCGCTATCACCTACAAACTTATAGAGTTTCTTATAACTGATGCCATAGACAGTATAAGGGTTGAAGGCAATCTTCAGATACTCCTGAATTACTCTGTCATCTTTATATTTCTGCAGGACCTCCTGCTTATACTTTCTAGAATTAGAAGAACGAATCTCCTCATAAAAGTTCTTAAAGTGTAAAAGTGTGTTCATATATAAATCCTTTCTCCGTTTCTTTTGTAAACATTCCACTGACCGTCTTCGAAGATATAGATATACTCAAAGGCAGGCTGGTCAAAGAGTTCTTTCCTAGTATAACAAACAGACTGACAGCTGAGCCAGTCATCTCCACGGTCTCTATGATAGAAGACACAGACATCATCTTCAGGTTTCATAAAAGTATGTTCGCCTGTAGGCTCAAGCTTCTTCTCTATATAACTAGCATCTCCGTAGCTGATAAGCTTCGCAGCGAGTTCAAGAGAGTTATAGTTCTCTCTGAGTATAGGAAGCATTGTCTTAGGATGGCCGTCCCAATGACAGTAGATAGTCTGATAGGTATCTCCAGACCTTAAAGCAATTCCAGAATTAGTAGACATAGTTAATCCTCCTTAAATATGACCAAGCTCACCAGCTTCGCTGCGAGCTTCGAGCTCTCTTACTGCTTCTTCAATATCTTCTCTCTCGAGGTCATCATCAGTATCAAGGTCGTAGACAACAAGTTCTACATCTCCCTCTCCATAGGCATCCCAGATAACTCCGTCCTTAAGAACAACGTGAACGACATTTTTCATTTTTGTTTCCTCCAAAGTATATTTGATTTACTTACATATATATTATAACACATTTGGAGCAAAAAGTAAACCGACAAAACGCACAAAGTTTAAAAATTTTTTCTGTGCAATTCTGTCGGCTTTGTATAATTAACCTCTTTTATTATAATACCCGGAAAGCTTTGCGAGAGTATCGGTAGACTTAATTCGGCCGATAGCTTCGCTGCCGTCATACGAAACCCAATCAATTCCGATATAGGAAGTATGAGCAAGTATCTTATTCTTAAAGTTCTCGGCGTTCAGCGGGGACTTAAAGAGAGTAGCCATCAGTGATACAAAATAATCGAACTGAGTCATATCTACTTTAATCGTCCAATTACAGAGAGTGAAAGGAAGAAGCGGATTTTCCTTATGCTTCGTCTGATCGTAATCCGCGACTGAAGCATCATCAATCACAGGGTCACCAACACCAGAAGTTAGAGTAAGGTTTCCGAGACCCATCAGCTTATACTGAGTTTCTACAGGAATCTTAGGAAGATCAAAAATATCCCCAGACCACTTAGTGATTGCTTTGATTGTCGGACGATACTGCTGGTACTCCTGAATAGCGTAAGTAAACTTCATCATCTGCGGGGGAAGAAGCTTCCCCATACCGATGATATGATAAAGGTCAACCATGACTATCTTAGTCATGATCTCTTCTTCTGCCGCACAGAAACTCTTCAGGTCTATAGCTCTCGCAATAGAGAGCTTGCTAAGATCGTCAGTAGTTTTTATATCACCGAGATGAAGCTCGCAGAGTCTAATACGATCCGCGAGCGCATCCATGATTTTCTGAAATTCTATCTTTTCCATAAATCAATAAAAGCTGTAGCTTACCTTCTCCTTAAAGACTTGGGAACGCTTTGCTGCTTTCTTCTTAGCGAAGTATTCTACGTCATGCGTACCATCAAGTACCTGTCTTACCTGCGCTGCATTAAGACGGATCATCTTCATTGCCTTACTGTCCGAAGTAAGTCTTTCGAAGATATAATAATATGTACGATGGCCAGGCCTCTTACTTCTGACCTTCTTTCCGTCAGCTCCACGCTTCCGAGTAAGTACGGGCTGAACTCTCGCAACTCCTACATGCGAACAGAGCCAGTCTCCAAACTGCTTTCCAAGATATTTAGATTTTCTCATTTGTATATTTCCTCCTATATTAAAATACTTCATTCGAAACGCCAGTACAGATCTTCTGCTCAGGAAGCTTAGTAGCTGTCTGTGTAAACTTTCCGGGGTTGTAGATTCTATTAATTGCCCAAGTAGCATCCTTATAGCTATTAGTAGTTGCAATCTCAATAATCTTAAGTCGCAGAGCCTTGTCTTTAGTATACCCAGTAACAGTTTTCTCGAATACTTGTACTACGGCTTTAGTGAACTTACAGTTCTGTGCGTCGATCATGCCGTCGATCCAACGTTCGTAAGCTGCTCGAAGTTCCAGGTCATCTTCCAAGATCGCTCTCTTCATAGTTGCTTTAATCCCAGCTATCTTCGCTGCCTTCGCGTCTGCTGTAGTGCGAGAAGTTTTCTTAAGTTTCGTAGTATCCTCGTTAGTAATAACTTCTATTATTCCATGAACACTGATACAGAGTCTGTTAGGATCCTCAGGGTCCTTAATGATCGCACCCAAAGAAATAAGTTTCTCTTCGCACTTAAGCTGTTTAGCCAAAGTGAGTGTAGTCTCCCTCTCTACGTAATCTCGATCCAGAGTAAAGAAACCTTTCTCATCAGCAGTACTCTTCTTTACTACCTGTTTAAGAATACTCTGAAGTTCCGCCCAGTAAGCAGCTACCTCAAAGCCGGCAAGCTTCACAAGCTTTTTATTTAATCTTATCTCATCAAATAGGTCTAGGTACATTTAAATTCCTCCAGTATAATATACTATATAATACAATAAAGAAGAGGCCGGAATTAACCGACCTCCTGAATTTTATGCGTAAGTTGTTCGAAGCTCGGTAAGAGTTTTTTCAAGATAGCGATAAAGTTTCTGGTTCGTAGACTTATCAATTACGGCAAGAACCGAAGTAAGCTTCTTCTCAGAAATGTTGTAGCGAGACATAAAGTAATCCTTATATGTAGAAGGCAGCTTACTTACAATCTGTACCAACTTATAGGGCCAGAACTCAGAACTATGCTCTACATATCTCACAGTCTCGCCGTAAGAATTCTCGGTTTTGATAGTTTTCTTATAATGCTTCTGCACATCATTAAATGCGATATTGTCGAGCAAGATTGCTTCTATAATCTTATTACTGTTTATGTAGCTCTGCACCAACATAATCGCATCATCAGTGCTATGGTCATCAACAATCTCTTCAGACTCGATAGTATCACCCAAAGTTCTTTCACTATCTTCTTCTCCGTAGATAGGAGCATCAAGGCTGCTACAGAAGTTCGCAGTCTTATTCTTATCGAGACGAAGATTGTAATACTTCTGAAGTTTGATGGTATTGATGCACTTGTTAATGCACTGCTGCGCGTTAAGATTCTTAGAAGGGTCTCTCCAGCCTCTGTACTTACAAGCGTACTCTATTGCTTCATAGAGCCACCAGAAGAAATCTTCGTACTCGAGAGAGGGAGCCACTGTATTCGATCTGTACATCTTATCGATAGTATACCAGAATCTGAGAATCAGAGCCGAGATATAGATATTCTTAAGAGTTTCGTTATTCGAATCAACTGCATCACAGTAAGCATCTGCGAGTTCGTCTATCGAATAAGCTTCATAGGGTTTTACAAGCTTGCGGGCCTGTTCAATAAGATCATTTTTAGTATCATTTAGCATTAGTATATTTCCTCCAACTACCTTTAGTATCATACATTATAACACATTTTTAGACAAAAGTAAACCCCTTTTGACAGGAGTTTACAATTTGTTTACACTTAACGTTTTTCGTAGCAAGCTATACCATCGTCATAAATTATTACTACATAGCCGCTGTTAGGACGAGAAGCTACCTTAAGAAAAGCTTCCCACAAGCAATCAAGCTGACGAATCTCAGAACAGTCTACTCTACCATCACCTGTACAAGAGAGCTCTTCAAAGCCGAGATAACCAAGGTCATCCTGATACTGGTAATTAAAGTCTTCTACAGCCTTCTCCATCTCGACAACTTCGAACTTAAGGTTAGACAGTTCATCTACGTATTCTCTTATCTCATCACAAAGCTTATCGAAATCACGAACGAGCTTAGTAAACATCTGAAGCTCAAAACGATTTTCTTTTACTGTATATCCGTAATAACGGCACCATTCCTTGTACTGAGAATAATCATCATTATCAGTTATAGAGCAAGGAAGAACATCACCGCGGTTATCTTCATTATAAAGAACAAGATAACCACCGCTTCTTCCGTTAAAACCAACAACGTAGCCAGGATGCTCCTGCTCCCAGTCTTTAATCATCCAGTTGATGGTCTCATACTCTCCGTTGTTAAGAAGATTGAGGGCAGTCCAACAATCTCCACTAAGATTAAGTCTATGAACCTTTACATTGTTTGCGATAGAATAAACTCCGTTCCAAGAGTTCATCGTTGCATATCTGAAGTGGTCCTTCAAGAAATTGAACATCTGCTTATCGTTTGTAATATCAATTCCGTAAGTGTAAAACATTATGTATTCCTCCAAAATGTAATATGCGTTTCTTACATATATTATTATATCACAAAAAAGCTGATTTGTAAACTGACAAAACAACCGAAGTTTTCGAAATTATTTTAATTGTTTTTATGTAAGGTGCATAGATACAAATAAGAAGAGATCTGTAGGTAGACTTTAATTTTTTGAACGCAACAGCTATGATATAATTACTATCAGTTCTTCTTATTCATATCTATGTAGCGAGCACAGAAGGAGAAGGATTAACTCTCGAGGGATTTTAGGAGTCAAGGTAATTAGTATGAGGATTGTTGCCATGAATTCCTTCTGTGCTCTTCGTATAATGTTTGAAATAGTATTAAGGTTGTGTTGGGTAAACACGTGCTTTATTATATCACAAGTTGACTAACTTGTAAATAGCTTTTTAAATAATATGTACTCAATTAACCGCAAGTCCGATACCAGACATTCTGGA
>JAEIGA010020237.1_pt1 | contig 10146 bp, 9 predicted proteins | sample 9270691 | NCBI WGS metagenome assembly JAEIGA01 (sample SAMN17057246, study PRJNA624740) | gut metagenome | biome: biome; isolation source: fecal sample | host: Bos grunniens | place: China: Xizang | collected 2019
AAAGTAGATATAGTTATTGTTTGAAATAAAAGCAATTTTATGAAGTCAAAGCAATATTACATGTTAAGCAACGCTTTTAAAAAATTTAATTTCACTGGTGAATCGATAAGGTTGCGAACTATATCATACGTTTTATACGAACATTTCGTATTTTTTTTTCAAAATAATTGCCTAATTAATTAAATTTTATTGGTAATGTTTACAGTATATACTATGTTTCCAATAGTATTCTCTTTTTTTATGAAATTTCTTTTGTAAAAATTGTTCTACTTCTGTAAAATTACTTTAACTTTATAATATTGCTTTTATTTAAAACAAAAAGCTTATAAAATTTGTAATTTAAGATAATATTAAATTAAATTTTTTAAAATATAAAATAAAGGTTTAAAAATGAGAGATTATTCTATTGAAGAGGCAATTGAAATAATTAATTCATGTGATGAATCGTTCATGCCTGATACTAAACATTTTGATGTTAGGAATATTCAACGAATTGGAGATTTTGGCTTAATCTTTGAAACGTTCTTGCACAATCCATTAATGGGGATTATCAAACAAGATTACAATAAATTTAGATTATATTTTGAACACAATCAGAGACCTACAAAAGATATATCATTAGTGATCGGTATAAATGATAATAAAGATGTGAAATTTGTAACTGTTATGGAAACTTATAGAAATCAAAGGGTGAGAAAATGAATAACAAAGTAGTATATGATTATGACCGTCAAGGGGACTCATTATTCATATATTGTGTTGATGATTATGAATATGAAGTTTCACTTGAATTGGACAATGATGTGATTCTGGATATTGATAAAGATGGTAAACCTGTGGCATTTGAATTTTTAAATGCATCTAAAATATTCAATTTGGATAAAAGTCATTTTAATAATTTAACTAAAATTACTATTCAATCAATCATCACTAAAGAATCTATAAATTTAAAAGTCCAATTAGCAGTTCCGATTCATAATAAAACACAAACTTTTGGAATGAATAGAATCACAACTAATTTAAATGGTATTCCTGCTATTGAATCTGAACTGGTTACAGCATAACATTATTCATTACATCTTAACAAAATGATTTTTATAATTATTTAGAAAATAAATTCTGTATCAGAGTTTCAGTGCTTAAAATCGTTAAGTATCGGAACTTTTTTATAAGTTTTATACGAACAGTTTCAAAAGTAGAAAATAACCATCTAAAATTTATTCAGTTCTTCCCGTTAGCTATTAAAGTTAATAATGCTATTGGAGAGATTTTAATAATTGGTGGTTTTGATAATTAATGAATATTGAGTATCTAATCGATTTCTGATATAGTGAAATTGCTGTGAGTTAATTAAAATCATAGCAAAATACAAAAATAAATACAATGACGGATTTCTTAAAGCCTTCCCAAACCCGTCTTTTCATATTATTTTTAAAGTGAGGATATTCATCCCCACCCAAGGGCATACCATGAACATATGACCCCTATCCTGCGATAAGCAGAAATATATTTATTACTTTCAAAACAGTATCAGATAAACTATTTTTGTTAATTAAACAAGCAATACTTACTAAACTCCTAATTATTAGGAGTCCAATCTTATAGTTTAAAGCAAGCCTATAGATACTAGAATAGTATTTTATTGGATATTGATTAATCCCTAACTTTCAAAGCCCATCAAATTGAACTTGTCCAATACAAGAACGATTATTATTGGAATAAGCATAATAACAAGATTCATTATAAAAGCAATTGGGTCAAGTCCGGCTCCCCCAACTCCTTGTTGGATGCCTAATCCTATTGCAAGGAATGAAAAAATGTTATTGACGGCATGCATTGCTGATGAGACTTCCAAACCTTGAGCGTACCATGTTATCAAACCGTATACTATTCCGGTACAAAGCACGCTTAACAATGAGAAGAAGTGGTAAGGATGCATCACGGCAAATATTGCTGCCTGAAGGATAATTGCTATAATAGGTATTTTAAACCATGAACCGAAGGTTTGCATCAATAGCCCACGGCATAGGTATTCTTCTGCAAAGCCTTGGAATATAGGCAGAATCAAACACAATAAGAATAGGAGTATAGGGAGATTATTTGAAATCTTCGCTCCTGAAGCTGAAATATTAATAAACATGATTATTGCATAAACAATCAATGCAATGACAAATACCTTAACGTAAATGCCCCAATTCCATTTCCTGACCGGAGCCACCTGTGTGGAAAATGGAATTTTATATAGCAGTTTAGTACCGATATAAATGCCCGGAATCATTGCTATGACGGTGATTGCCGTAATAATAAGTCCCATTATGTTGCTTGATCTAGGATCTACTCTTAAAATAGATAATGCGACAAAAGATATTGCTAAAGAAACTATTGCGGCTATAATTAATATTAATATTGGTTTATACCATGCATAAGTTTCTAGATTTGTTGGAAAGGTTGTAAATTCCTTGCCCTCACTTTTTTTGAATAATTTTGAAATTTCCATATGTTAAACCTCTTTTTCATTAGTCAAAATGCAATATAGTTGTTAAATTTCACTTAATTTAAATTCTTTAATTCAAATTTATATAAACATTACTATTTTAGCCAAGCGGCTATGTAAACATATTTTACCTTGTTTTCAGATATAATAATAGGAATCTGACATTCATCACAAGCAGCATTCTCCGTATCTTTTTAAAACCCTTAAACATTTTCATTGATTTCAGTTCTCGAGTCGATGCCATAAGTATATGAACTATTTTATTCTGTCTTACACGATTATTCGTTATAGCAGTGAGTTTTTCAAGCAGGCATGGTTATTAAAGTAAGTGGCATTCGTGCCACATTAACTTTTTATTTAGTAAAATTAAATTTTCAACTGGTGATAATTCATGCCTGTTATAAGTTTTGATATAGGAGAATTAACAAAAGAGCAAAAAGAAATTTTAGCAAAAGAATTCAGCGAATCCGCTTCAAGAGTCACAGGTCTTCCAATAGAAATGATATATGTGCTGTTCAATGAAAGGAAATTTGACAATGTTGGAGTCGGCGGTGTTCTTCTAAGCAATCAGGAATGAAAATGGATTTTTAAAAATCTACTTTTTCATTTCAACTCCAAAATTTCCTTATACATTTCTTTCAATTCTTTTTTTTCATATTCCGAATAGTGTTCATTGTCAACATCAGTTTCAAGAGCAAACAGTAACAGTTCATAGAATACCTTATTCAGCGATCTTCCCTTTGAAGTTAGGAAATACTGGGTATTTTTTGAATCAGTTTCTTCGTTTGCCTTGTAGATAAGACCATTATCCTGCATTGTCTTAAGGCATCTTGACAGTGCTTTGTTGTCCAAGGAAGGTCTGTTAACTTTAAATTCATTGAAATGACTTTTTCCTAAAAACAGATCTCTTAAAACATGAAGTGTCCACTTGTTGCTCATGAATTTGAGAGTGTCTTCCAAGGGGTTTCGTTCATATTTTTTTTCATAATATGCAAGTTTTTTGGGATTTAAAGTCATGTTTATTCTTATATCTGTTTTTATATTAAGTTTTTTAGATGTCATTGATGCCACTTTATCTTTAAATACTCTATTTTTAAAATATTTTATTAGAAAATTTTAATTGGTGCGATAATATGGATGATAAAGAGATAGCTATGACTAAATTCTTGGCGATACTGTTTGCTGTATGTTCAGGTCTTGCAATAGGTAACCTGTACTGGGCCCAGCCTTTGCTTGTCCAGATAATGGATGGTTTCGGTCTTCCTGCAGCAAATGGCGGACTGTTGGTTACTGCAACCCAAATAGGGTATGCGATGGGCATTCTATTTATTTTACCTTTGGGTGATTTTGTTCGTCGAAAACGCATGATATCCATCGTAATGGGCTTGTCCGTATTGGCTTTGGTCTCCTGTGCAATATCACCTTCATTTATCATATTGTCATTGTCACTCTTCAGTATGGGGATTGTAACAATTTCCGGTCAAATCATATTGCCCCTTGCAGGTGATTTAAGCCGTGAAGATGAACGTGGACACATTGTTGGAATCGTATCATCTGGAATAACAACAGGTATTCTCTTTTCAAGGTTTGCAAGTGGTATTATTGCGGGATTTTGGGGATGGAGATCAGTTTATGTTATCGCAGCCGTTTTGAATCTTGTCATGGTTTTGGTGATGATTTATGTATTGCCGGAAATTCCTGCAAAGAACAAGTTCAAATCATATGGAAAACTTTTGACAAGTGTTTTCACAACTTTTAAAAAGCATAAGACCTTGCCAAACATATTGCTGCATTCAGGTCTTATATTCGGTTTGGTTTTCAACATCTTCTGGACTTCATTAACATTTCTGTTGTCCGCAGAGCCATTTAACTATAACACATTCCAAATTGGGCTTGTAAGTCTGGCAGGTCTTACAGCTGCGGTATTTGGTGTTGGAATTGGAAAATTGCAGGACAAGGGCTTGAGCATACCTGCTCTTGGTGCTTTCATCGTTGTTTGCCTTATTAGTATGCTATGCGGATTTGCATTTAGTGATTCAATAGTTGCCATTGTGGTTGTTGCTGCTGTACTTTCAGTTGCAGTTCAGGGAATAAGCGTTTTGACCCAGACAAGGTTGTTTAACCTATCGCAGGATGAACGCAGCAGATTGAATACTGTTTTTGTTGTGAATAACTTTACTTTTGGGGCTGTTGGAAGTGCTCTTGCATCTATTCTATGGGCATTGGGAGGATGGTCATATGTAATGATTGCAGCAAGTGTGGTTTCTGTTGCGGCATTGATTGTCTGGTTGTTTTCAAGAAACAACTTTAAATATGCAGATGAAGCATTGAAAAATTAGATTTTTTGTTATAATGCCTAGAATATTTTAAATCAGTCATTTAATTGTAATTACAATATTGTTCAAACCCAATATTGTGAATAATCGGGATTTTAAATTTTTTCTATTGTAGACTTTTTTCATCAAATCTTTTCTTTATTCTTTGTATTCTTTGTTTGGATTAGATAATTGGACATTATAATTCGTTTTTAAAAAAATCTATTGTATAATTTTTTTACATTTTTCATAAAATTATACTCTCTAATTCACCTTTATTCTACTTGACAATGGATTTTATTAGATTTTTTAAGTTAATTATTTATATATGGTCTTATATATTACAATTATGTAAATTAGGGGGTTGTGTATGAATAATAAGACATTATTTGCATTATTTTTAGTTTTAATAGTATTTTTTTCAGTCGGTTCTATTTCTGCAGAAGACATGAATGAGGACTTGACTGTTGCAAATTCATATGGTTTAGTTGAAAGTGATGATTTATCAGTTTCTGAAGATGATGTGAATATATTAAGTGATCAAAATGAAGGTCATTCATTCAGTGATTTAAATAATCTAATTTATTCTGGAAGCGGTGAAATAAATTTAACTGCTGATTATACATTTGATGAAGAAACTGATGATAATTTTATCAATGGAATTTTTATTAATGATGGCGTTATCATTAATGGTAATGGCCATATCATTGATGCTAAAAATAAAAGTAGAATATTTTATGTTAATCAATCTATTAATAACGCCTTCAACAACCTTGTCCTTAAAAATGCAAATGATTGTGCCATTATTCTTAGGGGTGGTCTAAATACAACTAATGTGGAATTCATCAATTGTAGTTCTGATTATGGTGGAGCAGTATACATGTATGGTTCCAGTTATATAAGTAATAATGACAGGTTTGTGGATTGTTATGCTTCCAATTCTGGTTCAGCCATCTGGGGGACAGATTCTTATATAGAAATTACTAATGGAACGTTTGAAAGTGCAAAGGATGTAATGTGGAGTTTAATTCACGTGACTAAAAATGCAGAGTTGAATGTTATAAATTCTACTTTTGAAAATACCCGTTCCAAGTATGCAACGGCGATTTATTGTGAGGATGTAAGTGGTGTTATTATCAAATCCAAATTCCTTAATTTATATGCAAATCATACCGCAGGGGCGATTGGATTTAAACTGTCCAATAATATTACTATAATGGATTGTGAATTTATAAATGTTTCATCCGCTAAAAACGGTGGAGCAATTTTCACTGATTTTAAAGACGAAAATGGGACTATTCTCATAAATAATACTTTGTTTGAAAATTGTTTATCTGAATTTGGTGGAGCTTATCTTCAATTGGGCGGTGAAGTGTTAATTAATGCTACCAATTTCACAAATAACTTTGCAGAGTATAATGGGGGAGCGCTTTACTTTTCATATGCCACTTCACTAATTGATAACTCTACATTTAATGGTAATAAAGTTAATACAACATACGAAGATTATCCAACTTATGGTGGTGCAATATTCGCTGATTTAGGAACTATATCTGTCGCTAATTCTAAATTTGACAATAATTCCGCTATAAACGGCAGTGCCATATATCTTTATGATGAAAGTTATTCTCTTTCTGATTTAGAGTTTAACGGGAATGGCAATAATGCCGTTTGCACATTTTTCGACGATGACCTATCATTAACATTTAATCTACATGGAACTGACACAATATCCAGAGATGATTTTGATAATAAATATTATCCTAGTGTTGTCGAAGGTAGTGGAATGGTATTGCAGCTTCTCAATAACACTCCAATCATTGCAGAGCTTCCGGCCAGGTATGATTTAAGGGAGGAAAGGTTAATCACACCTGTTAAAAATCAAGGCTTTATGGGCGCTTGCTGGGCATTTGGAGTGTATGGATCTTTAGAATCAGTATTATTGAAAGCGATGAATTACTCTTCAGATTTTTCAGAAAATAATATGCAAAATTCAATGTTAGTATATTCACCTTATGCTTTTAAAACATTTTATGACGAAATACCTTCTGAAGGAGGATTTAATTCAATGGCAATTGCATATCTCACAAGTTGGTTAGGTGCATTTCCACAGGATTATGACAGCTATGATGAGCTTGGAAAAATTTCACCATTACTAACTACCGATGAAGATGTACATATTCAGGATGTAATTCTCATGAGATTTGAACCTGGAAAAAGTGATAAAATTAATAATCTTAAAGAGATGATTTACAAACACGGTGCAGTATGTGCTTATTTACTTTCCAAATCCAGTGCTAGTGATACCGGACCAGCAGAATATTTCAATGAGAATACCTCTTCACAATATATTCCAGTTTGTCCAGATGAACTTAATCATGCGGTCACTATAGTAGGATGGGATGATAACTTCTCTAAAGATAACTTTTTGATTACACCTCCTGCTGACGGAGCATGGATTGTTAAAAATAGTTGGGGGGATGATTGGGGTGATAAAGGATATTTCTATCTTTCATATTACGACCAAACATTAGGAGGGAATGTAAGTAAAATTTATAATCATTTTTGTATTCCTATAATTGAAAATACAGTTTCATATACCAAGAATTACCAATATGATTTTTCAGGATTAACCTCTTTCTATTATAAGGATGATATAGTTTATGCAAATGAATATGAGTCTATTGGGGATGATTTGATAGCTGCTGTTGGTACTTACTTTGATAAAGAAGGCGTTGAATACCAGATTATTATTGATGTGAATGAGGAGAACATTTATAATCAGACTGGAATTTCTCCATTTTACGGATATCATACAATCAAATTGGATAATTATGTTTCAATTAAAGAGGGCGATAAATTTTCAGTTGCAATAATTTCTAATGCCGTACCTCTTTGTGAGGAGAGTAGAGTTCATTATGAAAATAAATCTTCATTTTCAATCTATGGGGAAGAAGTTGAAGATTTATCTGTATCCGGCACTGTTGCATGTTTAAAGGCATATACTTTGGAAGATGATTCATTCATGGTTCCGCTTGGTAATGTTTCAGACGAATATGAACCGGGTTCATTATTTGCCGTAATTGTTGTAACATCTGACGGCCATCTTGTTTGCGGAGCTCCTGTCGAATTCACAATTGGCAATGTGACATATAAGGTCTTGACTGATGAGGAGGGTGTTGCAGTTTTCGAAATACCTATGTTAAATCCTGGAAACTACACATTGACTGTAGCCTATAATAATCAAACAATTAATGTCATTGTTGTTGCTAGTGAAATCAGCGAAAACGATACTGAAGAACAACAATCAGATGAGGTTGTAGATTCAAATGTCACATTACATCCTACCGGAAATCCAATTGTAATGGCAATCTTGGCAGTCATGTCAATTGTCCTCATTGGAAAACGTTCATGTAAAAAATAAAAAAATTTAAAAAGGAGTTTGATTGAAAACAAGAGCAGCATATGGCTCTTGATATAATTTTCAGGTGGGTTCGTTCAGTTTTCAAATTCCTTTCTTTTAGCTATTTTTAATTTACTGACTTTTATCATTATACATATAACGATTTTTGCAGTCATTGTATGATAAAAAAAGTTAACATTAACTATAGAAATCGATGAGTATCGAACTTTTTTTATATGTTTGGCACGAACACTTTATGGGGGGTTGTTGGAAAATTTTATCAATGCCATTTAGGCAATGCTAAAAAGATAGCTATGTTTTCAAGTAAATACTCTCTTAAACATATTATTTTTAATAATGGCTATTAATTATCATTTAATTTTTTATTTTAAGATGCAAGTGAGTACTTACACTCGAAAAACTATTTATATGTCCTTGTTTAAAGTATTAAGTAGGTGTGATGTCTTCTACAAAAATTTAAAGTAGAAAACATCAAGACTAAAAATGATGATTGATGTGATAATATGATTGACAAGTGGACAAGAGATCTTACTCAATAAGATTTGGTACTATGATGTTGAACTTAAAACGATTTGGATGTTGAATTGTGATTTTGGAAAAAGCTATTTGGTTATTTTAAATCATATGGATATTATTAAGTAATTAGGATATATTTGTAAATTAACTTATGGGAGGTGAAAATATGGAATGGTGGGAAGAACTTGAATATTGCTTTTCTTATGGTTTCTATTAATTTAGTTTAATTATATCCGGGGTGTGATATTGAACTATAATATTTGCAGAAAAAAATATTCTTAAGGGCGTGAAAATGCGCAAATCAAGATGAATGAACGAAATATAAAATTAATACTGCCTGTTTAGCATTGTTTTAGCAAAAAGAGTCTAATCAGGTAGTTTTTCATTGCTATTTTTTTTAATCAATATTCTTCTCTAATGGTATTCAGGTAATTTTTCCAATAAGTCAAAAACATCCTATAATTATCTGTCTCCATTTGCAAAACTATGTTTGGCCTGACGATACAGGATTGTTAAAAATGCTGAATAGATAAATACAACAACCGAGTTTTGTAATTTTTTATGATTTTGAAATAATTTTCATAATTAAGACTAAATACTAATGTTTATATTAGGTCTATTAAAATTCTTTACAGATTCAATTTTTGTATTAATCTTCAAAATTCTTTCTTTTATTAAATCAACTTTTTTTATCATGGAAAGAAAAACTATACAATATACAATAATTTTAAATATGATTTTATTATTATCTATTAATAAGGATATGTGGAGGTGAAAATATGGATACTGCAAAAATTCTTGTAATTATTGGTTATATTCTTGCAATATTAATCCCTTTAATCGGTATAATTTATGGATTAATATTATATTTCGTTAAAGGCGATGACGAATATATTAAAAAACATGCAAAATATATCATCATTGTCGGTGTAATAATATGGGCATTTTCATTAATATTAATGGTAGTGTTTGATATATCTGCTGTTGGATTACATGTATTAGGTGCCCCATAAAATAATAATCCTCAACTTCGATAAGTTGAGGCTTTCTATTTTTTTTAAGTTAATTGTTCTATTTAATTAACAATATAATATAGTAATATTGAATTATATGCAGTTTATGATGCATATCAAAAGGTCAAAAGGTTAAAATTATATTTTTAACTATCTTCTTTTTTAACTATAAATTTCATATCCCTAAAAATAATCTAAAAGAATAAGTAAATAATAATTGAATTGTTTTATTCAATTATCATTGTTTCATTATATGTTTGTGTTTTTCCGCTGCTGTCTGTAAATTCTACTGTTATTTCGTGTTTGCCGAGGAATTTTTCGATGATTTCAAAGATTACTTTTGATAAATCATCGTCTACATCACCGTCAAATACGAGTATGCCG
>JAEIGA010020238.1_pt1 | contig 10145 bp, 9 predicted proteins | sample 9270691 | NCBI WGS metagenome assembly JAEIGA01 (sample SAMN17057246, study PRJNA624740) | gut metagenome | biome: biome; isolation source: fecal sample | host: Bos grunniens | place: China: Xizang | collected 2019
ATGAGATGCTGACATTTGACTTCTCAGGAAGGTTATACTCGGCCTCGAAGAGGAAATGGTCTCCGGTCCACACTCCATAAGCCATCGGTTCACCATCGTTTCCGATGTGTCTGCGCATCTTGTCTGTTGAGAAACTGCTCTTGTTTACTGACCAATACTTGATGGAACCTTTTCCGAGAATCGAAGTAAGTAAGCCGTTACCGTATCCTTCAGCAGTGACATTTTCTGCCTGATAGAAACAATTAGGATTGGTTGTGTCTCTGTTGATGTCTTTCAAGAGAGGTGATGATGTCCACGCAACGAAGAGATCAGAGTCTGTTCCTGTTACAGGGTCGTCTGATGGTTCGTCTGAGCTCTTTGCAAACTGAGTGATCACCATAGTCTTTTCTACAGGTCCGGCTTTGAATGTAATGACGGCAGTTCTGCCATCGGTCTCTTCGTTCTCCTCAGCTGTGATTGTAACTGTCACCGGCTCCTCTGAAGCCGTACCCTGTGATGGAGTGATGGCTGAGATCCAATTCTGGTTTGCCTGAGCGTTCCAGGTTGTGTTGGAAGTGACTTCCACTGTAATGGCACCGCCATCGGCAGCGATTTCAGCAGCAGTCCTGCTGACGTTCAGTTTGGGTTCAAGAGGAATTTCCTCTTTACATCCCACGGCAGCTGCCAATGCCAGCATGCCGCAAAGAATCGATTGTAGTTTCATATTGATGTTATTAGGTTTATTAGTTTGTGTCTCTGATACGATTAATAAGACAATTTCTGCGTGAAATATGCTAGCGCTTTTTTTTGATTTTTGTATAATTGCACATCAAACCACACAGAATGATGAAACGGATATTCAATTTTATAGCATTTGCAGCCTTTGTTTTTTCGGCATGTAATCCTGCGGGGCTTGCAGAGGAAGATGTCAAGGATCCTTTGCAGAACTATCCGGATGATCACATCAAGATCATGAGCTTCAACATAAAAGTGGATAACACGGACGACCAGTCCACTCCGAACGGCTGGGGCCTGCGCAAGAAGGCTTGTGTGCAGATGATGATGGACCATTATCCCACTTTCATAGGTCTGCAGGAGGCTACATTTACAAACCAATGGACCTGGCTTAAGAATCAGCTGAAAGAAAATTAGGAATCAGGTCGAGAAACTCGCTGACGGCACGTTCTGGCTTTCGGAGACACCGTCTCCGGTGTCGACGGGCTGGGGCGCTCAGTACAATCGTACAGCCACCTGGGGAATCTTCCGGCATAAGAAAACGGGTAAGAAGGAGGCATTCTATCATATCTCATCGTCTATGAAGAACACCCGATCTTCGGCTCCTGAGGGGCAGACTGACAATCACACTACTTATAATAACTGGAAAACCACTACCAACTCCATAATTGATCACATCTACGTATCAAATGAAGTGGAAGTGGTTAACTATCGCACTATATATCAGTCGTATGTGGGTCTTCAGTTCCTTTCAGATCACTATCCTGTCTGCGCTTTGGTGAGGATAAGATAACTATGCTTTGCAAAGCGGCATGCCGTTGGTCTTCATGCGAACCTGTTTCTTGACTTCGCTGATTACAGCCTCGTATGCCTCGCGTCCTTCCTCTGTCTTGCCGGCAATCAGATCAAGGTTGGCTGCTGCGTTGGCAAGTACCTTGTCAATGAGGTTCACGATGAACTCCATATCCTTCTCTACGAATCCACGTGAAGTGATTGCTGGTGTTCCGACGCGGATACCCGAGGTCTGGAACGGTGAGCGTGTGTCAAACGGCACCATGTTCTTGTTGACTGTGATCTCAGCCTTTACAAGCTCCTTCTCTGCGACTTTTCCTGTAAGTTCAGGGAACTTGGTGCGGAGGTCGATGAGCATGAGGTGGTTGTCTGTACCGCCTGAAACGATCTTGTATCCCCTTGAAACGAATGCCTCAGCCATGGCGTTTGCGTTTGCTACAACCTGCTTCTGGTATTCCTTGTATTCAGGCTGGAGTGCTTCGTAGAATGAAACAGCTTTTGCTGCAATGCAGTGCTCGAGCGGACCGCCCTGTACTCCCGGGAATACGCTTGAGTTGAGGATCTGAGACATCTTCTTTACTACACCCTTAGGAGTCGTAAGACCCCATGGATTGTCGAAATCCTTGCCCATGAGTATGATACCTCCACGTGGACCTCTTAGTGTCTTGTGGGTGGTAGATGTAACGATGTGAGCATATTTTACAGGGTTGCTGAGGAGACCTGCTGCAATAAGACCGGCTGTGTGTGCCATGTCCACCATGAACAGAGCCCCAACCTTATCGGCAATCTCGCGCATTCTTGCATAATCCCATTCACGTGAGTACGCAGATGCACCGCCGATGATAAGCTTTGGCTTGAATTCAAGCGCCCTCTGCTCCATCTGGTCATAATCAACCATTCCGGTCTTCTCGTTGAGGCCGTATGCAACAGCGTTGTAGAGAATTCCGGACATGTTGACTGGAGAACCATGAGTGAGATGTCCTCCATGTGCAAGGTCCAGACCCATGAATGTTTCTCCCGGCTTGAGGCAGGCCATCAGTACAGCCATGTTCGCCTGTGCACCTGAGTGCGGCTGAACGTTTGCATATTCTGCGTCGAATAGCTCGCAGAGTCTGTCGATGGCAAGCTGCTCGATCTGGTCAACAACTTCACATCCGCCATAGTACCTTGCTCCCGGATAACCCTCTGCATACTTGTTTGTACAGATTGATCCCAGTGCCTCAAGGACCTGGTCGCTTACATAATTCTCGGACGCGATGAGTTCGATGCCCGATGTCTGTCTGTCTTCCTCTTTCTTGATCAGATTGAATATTTGGAGATCTTGTTTCATAGGGTGTTTTTTATTTCGGCTGCAAAAGTACGTAATTTTTTGTTTTTTCGGAAATGAGTTACCTTTGTGAGGTAATTTTTTCCTATGCAGAACAGAAAACTGTTGAATATAGAGCTGGGACGAGTCTCGGCTGATGAATACAAGGAACTGCCCGAGTCTGGAATCGTGGTGGTCCTGGATAATGTACGCAGTGCGCATAATGTCGGATCTGCTTTCCGTACTGCAGATTCCTTTAAGATAGACAAGGTGTGGCTTTGCGGTATATGTGCAGTACCTCCTTCAGCTGAAATCCATAAATCTGCACTTGGGGCGGAGAACAGTGTCGTATGGGAGCATGTAAAGGATACAATGGACGCCATCCGCCGACTGAAAGAGGAAGGGTATACCATCGTCAGCGCCGAACAGACGGTAGGTTCGGTGATGCTTGATGAGTTCGTGCCTGAAAAAGGACGCCGCTATGCTGTGGTCTTTGGAAATGAAGTCGCCGGAGTTTCTCAGGATGTTGTCGATGCTTCCGATTTCTCCCTTGAAATCCCTCAGTTCGGCACCAAGCATTCTTTAAATGTGTCAGTGAGCGTAGGTGTGATTCTCTGGCATTTCCGCCTTAATTTAAGGTAGTTTGGCGCTTTAGCGAGGTGATTTTAGGAAATTTATGCAAAACTTTATTAACTTTGTGAGTTGTACTGGACCTGAAACCTGGTAAAAGCAGTTACTAACCTTACGAAACTACATGTATTCAATCATTGTATGCTCGATTCGCCCTGAGGAATCCGATGCTTTGCGTGAGAATATCGCACGGACCATCGGTGAGGGCGTACCATTCGAGTTTATCGCATATGACAATCGCGGCACGGGTAAAGGTATATGCCAGGTGTATAATGAGTGCGCAGAGCGCGCAAGATATGATTATCTGTGCTTCGTACACGAAGATGTTGAATTTCTTACGGAGGGGTGGGGAAACATCATATCCGAAAAGTTGACGGAGTCTGACTGCGGTCTTGTGGGTTTTGCTGGAAGCATGCTCAAGGTTAAAGCCTGTACCGGCTGGCATTCTATCTCACGTTATGGCGTCTGTCTGAACTATGTCCAGCGTCAGAAATCTCATGATACGGGTGCGGTCGAGGATGTGATGTGCGTGTCAAACCCCAAAAATCTTTCTTATTCTCCAGTGGTGCCATTGGATGGCATGTGTCAGTTTGTCAGAAAGGACGTGTGGAATAAAGTGCGTTTCGATCAGGAGTTCTTGAAAGGCTTTCATTGTTATGATGTGGATTTCAGCATTGCTGTGTCAGTTGCCGGATACAGAAACTGGGTGTGTCACAAGGTGATGATCAAGCATATGTCTTTCGGTGGATATAGTACCGAATGGTATGATGAGAATGTCCGTATGCATAAGAAATGGGAGGGGGTTCTTCCTTTATATGCGGTGGATGAATTGACGCCATTCAGAAAAAGACGTTACGAATTCCTCGCGGAAGTTGAACTGATGCGGTTTATGATAGCCAGAGGCCTGGTAAGAAAGTGCAAGCCTGTCTACATATGGTATTATTGGGCTACTCATATGTTCAACAGAAAGGCATATGACCTGTTGAGAAAGTATTATGGAAAACAAGAAAATGAATAGTGAAATGAAGGAAACAAGATTATTGGTGACGTTTCACGTATTTTATCACGACCAGGTTGATTATTTCATCAATAAGTTAGGAAATATATCGGGCTGCAGTTGGGATCTTGTGGTTACATATGTGGAGCATTCTCATAAAATGGAGGATAAGATCAGGAAGTTCAAGCCTGATGCCCGTTTTTTTGAGGTTGAAAATATGGGGTATGACGTATGGCCTTTTATCAGAGTAATAAGGGATGTGGATTTTCTCCAGTATGACTATGTCCTGAAACTCCACACCAAAAGCATTTCCCGACAGGGTAAGGATAGGGTTAATTCCATCCTTGTGAATGGAACCGTATGGAGAGACCTTCTTGTTGACGCCATACTCAAGAGTCCCTCGAGATTTCAACGTTGTCTGGATATATTTGCAAAGAATCCGAAGTGCGGCCTGTTGTGCAGCTACGAGTTCTGCAAGCTGATAGAACCGATCCTTCCTGAAGAAACCTTCCTTCTTGAAGAAGAGGCTGAGCGCATCGGAATGGAGATAATGTCCAATAAGTTCTGTGCAGGTACAATTTTCCTTGCACGTCCGGCTGCGCTGGCTGGTCTGCTTGATATATCTTTTACTACTGAGATGTGGATTGGAGAACTTAAATCTGCTTCAAGAGGTACTCTGGGGCATGTTTATGAGAGAATCATCAGTCTCATAGTATATAATGCCGGCTATAAAATGGTCGGTATACCGGCTCATATGCGTTCGGCGTTGAAGGCATTTTTTAATAAGAATACATCATCTTTGTCAAAATGGATTTTCTCCATGGGGCGTGTGCGTGAAGGAAAAGGCGCTGACGGGGGATGTCCTAAGTATTTGACTGTATTTGGGTTGAGGTTCAAGATTGATGAAGGTAAAGGAGTGAATATTTAAATAAAATCAAGTTATATGAAAAAGATAGCAATTCTCATGGCGGCTTGTGCTGCCCTTTTCTCTTGCTCTCCCAAGAGCGAGGTGGTGCTGCTTGATGCAGCTGCTTTTGAAGGTGAAGTTGATGGAAAATCTGTGGCACTTTACACTCTCCAGGAAGGTGACCTTACCATGCAGGTGACCAATTTCGGTGCGCGCGTAGTAACTCTCTGGACTCCAGACAAGGATGGTAACCAGGAAGATATCGTTCTTGGATACAATAACCTTGACAATTATGTAAACAACCCTGGCGAGCGTTTCCTCGGAGCTGTCGTGGGACCATATGCTAACAGGATCGCTAACGGAACCTATACAATCGGTAACGAGACTTATAACTTCCCTCAGAACAATAATGGCCAGACCCTTCATGGTGGTCTCAAAGGTCTTGATATGGTTGTCTGGGATGTTGATACCGTGACAGCTAATTCAATCGTTCTTTCATATCTTCGTCCGGACGGACAGGATGGCATGCCTGGTAATCTGAAGATTGTGATGACCTATACCCTTACTCCTGAAAACGAGTTCAAGGTTGACTATCTGGCAGAAACAGACAAGGCTACACATGTAAATATCTCACATCACTCTTTCTTCAATCTCAAAGGCGAGGGCAAGGGCACAATCAATGACCATGTTCTCTATATCAACGCATCTAAGACCACTCCGGTTGATGCTGTGCTGATCCCTACTGGTGAGATTGTGGAGGTTGAAGGCACTCCTTTCGATTTCCGTGAGCCAAAGGCAATCGGTCAGGATGTGAATGTTGAGAACGAACAGCTTAAGAATGGTGCAGGATATGATCATAACTGGGTTCTTGACCGTAAGACTGAAGGTGAGCTTGAGCTTGCAGCATCTGTTCTCGAGCCTGCTTCTGGACGTTATATGGAGGTTTGGACAGATCAGCCTGCACTTCAGTTCTATGGAGGAAACTTCTTTGATGGCACTACATGCGGAAAGTATGGCCGTACTCTCAACTATCGAGAGTCAATCGCTCTGGAGACTCAGAAATACCCTGACACTCCAAACAATCCACACTTCCCGTCGACCCTCCTGAATCCTGGCGAGAAGTACACCCACGTGTGTGTATACAGGTTTTCAACAAAGTAATCTACGTTTAATATGACAAAATGTCAGTCTTTTGGGGCTGGCATTTTGTTTGTCTTTATATCTTATCCAGAGCTCCGCATGCCATCCAGAGCGGAGAATCTTTAAAAGAAAAATGTAATATAAAACCAACTAGTATTATGATCAGACCATTAGCAGATAGAGTGGTAATCGAGCCAAAGGCGGCCGAGACACAGACAGCGTCAGGACTTTATATTCCTGACACGGCAAAGGAAAAACCCCAGCAGGGAACAGTCATCGCTGCCGGGCCTGGCAAGAAGGATGAGCCTATGGAGGTGAAGATCGGTGATGTTGTCATCTACGGAAAATATGCAGGAACAGAGGTGTCGGTTGATGGAAAGGACTACCTCATAATGAAACAGTCGGATATTTTAGCAATACTATAATTATGGCAAAAGAGATAAAATTCAATATGGATGTGCGTGCGCTGATGAAGGAAGGCGCAGATGCACTTGCAAACGCAGTGAAGGTTACCCTTGGTCCTAAAGGACGTAATGTGGTGATCGAGAAGAAGTTCGGTGCGCCTCAGATAACCAAGGACGGTGTGACTGTGGCAAAGGAGATCGAACTCGAGGATAAGTTCGCAAATATGGGCGCCCAGATGGTTAAGGAGGTTGCCGCTAAGACCAACGACCAGGCAGGAGACGGTACAACTACGGCCACTGTCCTTGCGCAGGCAATCATTAACGTCGGACTGAAGAATGTTACAGCTGGTGCGAACCCGATGGACCTCAAGAGAGGAATTGACAAGGCCGTTGCTGCTGTGGTTGAGAGCCTTCGTGCACAGAGCCAGGAGGTTGGCGAGGATTATGCAAAGATCGAGCAGGTGGGAACCATCTCTGCTAACAATGACAATTACATCGGAAAGCTTATCGCCGATGCAATGGCGAAGGTGAAGAAGGACGGTGTGATTACCGTGGAGGAGGCGAAAGGAACTGAGACTGAGGTTAAGGTTGTCGAGGGAATGCAGTTTGACAGAGGCTACATCTCTCCATACTTTATGACAAATGGTGACAAGATGGAGGCGGTTCTCGAGAATCCTTATGTGCTCCTTACTGACAAGAAGATTTCTGCGATGAAGGATCTTCTTCCTGTGCTCGAGCCTATCGCTCGTGAGGGCAAGTCCCTTCTTATTGTTGCTGAGGATGTGGACGGCGAGGCGCTGACAACGCTTGTTGTCAACAAACTTCGCGGCACCCTCAAGATCGCCGCTGTGAAGGCTCCCGGATTTGGAGACCGTCGCAAGGAAATGCTCCAGGATATCGCAATCCTTACAGGTGGTGCGGTAATATCTGAGGAAAGGGGATTCTCTCTTGAGAATACCACTCCGGACATGCTCGGAAAAGCTGAGAAGGTGGTCGTAACCAAGGATAACACAACAGTAGTAAATGGAGCAGGTGCTCCTGAGGCAATCGCCGAGCGTGCTGCCCTTATCCGCAAGCAGATAGAGACTACCAAGTCTGACTATGACAGGGAGAAACTCCAGGAACGCCTGGGTAAACTCGCCGGTGGTGTGGCTGTTCTCTATGTAGGAGCTGCAACTGAGGTTGAGATGAAAGAGAAGAAAGACAGGGTGGAGGATGCTCTCAGTGCAACCCGTGCAGCTGTCGAGGAAGGAATCGTGCCTGGCGGTGGAGTGGCATATATCCGTGCATCAGCTGCTATCGCAGACCTTAAGGGTGCAAATGATGATGAGACAACAGGAATTCACATCGTGGCACGTGCCATCGAAGAGCCTCTTCGTCAGATTGCTGCGAATGCCGGTGTCGAGGGTAGCGTGATCATCAACAAGATTCGCGAAAATGCAGGTGACTTCGGTTACAATGCCCGCACTGACGAGTATGTGAATATGTTCGAGGCTGGCGTCATCGATCCTACCAAGGTTTCTCGCGTGGCTCTTGAAAACGCAGCGTCAGTGGCTGGAATGTTCCTTACAACAGAGTGCGCTATCGCTGAGATTCCAGAGCCGGCAGCAGCTCCGGCGATGCCGGCCGGCGGAATGGGCGGAATGATGTAAAAAAGAGAATGTCGAAAATTTAAAAAAATGTCACATTCTGTGCAACATATTGAAACCGGTCTGCATCTATATGTCAGGTTTAGGTTTTAGTACACGTTTAGGAGTCGTTTGCAGTGATGCAGCGGCTCCTTTTTCGATTGTGACACATCCAAGAGGAAGGGTCACCTGATCCCCAACCGGTTTTGAATTATATCGAATTTACGTTGAGCCGTTCAAATGTTAGTGCTTTTGTTAGCACCATAAAGAAAAAAGCACTTGCGAATTTCTTCGTAAGTGCTTGATTTTGAGTTGCTCCCGAACTTGGACTTGAACCAAGGACCCTCTGATTAACAGTCAGATGCTCTAACCAACTGAGCTATTCGGGAATGTTGTTTCAAACGTTTTGTTTTCGTTTGGGATTGCAAAGGTAGGCAATTTTTCTTTACTTCCAAACTTTTTTGCAAAAATTTTAACATTTTTCGTAACTTTGCAATGTTTTCAGATAAATATTTGCCCCCGCCGCATTCAAATTACGTGTTTTATGGATGTAGATCTGTTGTCTAAAATAATAAAGGAACTGATTCTGGATCAGGATAAAGTGGTGCTTCCCGGTCTCGGCTGCTTTGTGGCTGAGATTGTTCCTGCTACATTTTCTGATAAGGGATACACCATAAATCCGCCTTACAGGAAGCTTTCATTCCGTTCTAAGCCCGATATGGGTGATGAACTCATTGATTTCTATGTTGAGGCCAATGGTCTTGACAGAGATATGGCCTGCCGTATTCTCGGAGACTTCATTGCTGAACTTAGACAGGTTATCTTTACAAAGAAGGTTGTGGTGCTGCCGGGACTTGGCCGTCTCAGAGCTACAAAGGAGAATAACCTGTTCTTTATCCCTGATGAGGATCTCGACATATATCCTGCTGGTGTGGGGCTGGAGCCGATTTCGTTGAAGACCCACGTGGAGACTCCGCAGGAGGTGGCGGCAGCATTGTCTGACCTCAAATCCATCATGGAGGAGCCGGTCGAAGAACCTGCTGAGGAGGTAGTCAAAGAACCTGCTGAGGAGGTGGTTGAAGAGATCGTGCAAGGAGAAGTACCCGAGCTGGATGAGCGGGTGGAAGAGCATCCGACCCATGAGGATTCTGTGGTGCGGCCGGAGACTATGGAACTGAAACCAAAGCTTTCGAATTTCAAGCGCGTTCTTGTCGCACTGGGAATAATTCTGGCAACGGCAGCAGCATTGCTGGGAATATATGTCGGACTTTCGAGATTGACTCCGGATATGTTTGATTCGTTGCTTTATACCCCCGAGGAATTAGAGATTCTTAACTATAAGAAATGAATAAATTAGTAGAACATTACACAATACCCTGCTATGACACCGACGCTTCTTGGAGACTGAAGCCGGTGTCTTTTATGAATTATGCGCAGGAAATGGCAAATAGCCATGCCGTAATTTTAGGATTCGGTTACGATGATCTGATCGTTTCCAAGACAGCATGGGTGCTCTCAAGGATGCACATCCGCTTTGTGAAAGCACCGTTGTGGCGCGATAAGGTGACTTTGACCACATGGCATAAGGGTCTGAACAGACTATTTTTCCTCAGAGATTTCCAGATGC
>JAEIGA010020239.1_pt1 | contig 10145 bp, 7 predicted proteins | sample 9270691 | NCBI WGS metagenome assembly JAEIGA01 (sample SAMN17057246, study PRJNA624740) | gut metagenome | biome: biome; isolation source: fecal sample | host: Bos grunniens | place: China: Xizang | collected 2019
AGTCTTCCTAATACTAGATCAGTTGCGTCAATCACCAACCACTCTTTGGTTACGGTCTGTGCATTTGCCGACACTGTCTTGTAGCTCTGATAGTCCACTGTGTTGATTTTTAAGTTAATACTAATTTTTGTTGCGATTTTCCCCTATATAAGGGGGTGCAAAGGTAGTAAAAATTTTTAAAGTGCCAAAATATGAGCGATTTAATATGGTTTTTTGTATTTTTGCACACTATTATATACCGTATAAAAATGAAGATCGGAGATTTGGATTTGGGGGAAAAACCCCTGTTTTTGGCCCCTATGGAGGATGTGACCGATGCATCCTTCAGATATATATGTAAAGAGTTCGGCGCAGACATGATGTATACCGAGTTTGTCTCTTCAGACGGACTCATAAGGGATGCAAAGAAGTCTTTGGCCAAACTTGTTACATTTGATTATGAAAAGCCTATAGGAATCCAGATCTACGGACACATCCCCGAGGCAATGGTGGAAGCTGCCCAAATGGCAGAGAATGCTGCTCAGATAGCAGGTGGCGCAGGTCCGGATATCATAGACATCAACTTTGGCTGCCCGGTAAGCAAGATTGCCGGAAGGGGGGCAGGAAGCGGTATGATGCGTTTTCCCGACAAAATGGTGGAGATAACAAAATCTGTAGTGGAGGCGGTTAAGCTTCCGGTTACCGTAAAGACCCGCCTGGGATGGGATGAGGACTCAAAGATAATAGTGGAGCTGGCCGAGAGGCTGCAGGATGTGGGAATCAAGGCCCTTACAATCCATGGCAGAACACGTTGCCAGATGTATAAAGGTGAGGCGGACTGGACCCTTATTGGAAAGATAAAGGAGAATCAGAGGATGCACATACCTATTATAGGTAACGGTGACATAACAGATGGCCCCGGTGCTGCAGCAGCATTTGAAAGATACGGTGTAGACGGTATAATGATAGGTAGGGCAACATATGGCCGTCCTTGGATCTTTAAGGAGGTGAAGCATTATCTGCAGCACGGTGAGCAGATGCCTCCTCTTACAGTGTTGGAGAAGGTGGCTCTTGCCAAAAAGCATTTTGCAAAATCAATTTCAGTAAAGGGTGACAGGGTTGGTGTGCTTGAGATGCGCCGCCATTTGAGCAACTATTTCAAATGTCTTCCCGATTTCAAAGAGACACGTCTGAGACTGGTTACAGAAAATGATCCGGAAGAGGTTGTGAAACTTCTGGATTACGTAGCTGAACGCTGGGGAGACCTATAGCTCCAGCAGGTTGCTGCAGTGTGGTATGGTGCGTACCTCAATTGGGATATAGAAGAGCCTCTTCTTCAAATCTTCAGACAAATATGGGTTGCTGATAAGCCTTTTGCTGTCTTTCTCTGTAGTGTATACAACAGCAGTGGGGTATTTTGCAGCCCAATTGTTAATCTGTCTGATATCGCTTTTGCTGAAACTGCAGTGATCCGGAAATTTGATGGAGTCCTGAATCTTGTGCATACCCATGATATGGTTCCTGAATTCTGTGTCGGAAGCTATTCCTGTAAAAAATATTGCGCTTCCTGCGTGCAGGTATCTCAAATCCGCTTCTGATGATACTGCAAGCGGGTTGCCATAGAATATGCTTGAGAAGAGGAGTTTCTGGTCATCTCTCAGCTGCAGTTTTTCTCTCCACTCCTTTTCAACTGGGGCAACCTGTACGGCTGCAAGCTCCTGGTCTATGAAACCGTCATGCTCACCAAACAGCGGAGATTTTGTTACAATGACAGTCTGTGCCCTGCGTATCTGTTCAGGGAGGTCTCTCAATTGCCCCAATGGGAGAAGGTTGTCATTGAATATGGGCCTGTGCCAGTTTACAAGCACTATTGAGTGCGAAGGTTTTACACGGCGGTGCTGGAATGCATCGTCGAGAATAATGACCTGAGGACGGAAAGGGGATTCTTTGCCTGCTGATGGTTCTGGCAGGGCAAGGAGGTTGTCAATTCCAGTGCAGCGGTCTTCACAAACGGCTACGGTAATGTTGGGGAACTTTTGCTTTATCTGAAGCGGTTCGTCCCCAATCTGGGCATAAGTGTCACCGGGTGCAGCAATCCTGAACCCTTTTGTTTTCCTTTTGTACCCCCTTGAAAGGACAGCAATGCGGTATCTGCTCTCCAACATGCGTATCAGCATCTCGGTGTGAGGGGTCTTGCCGGTACCTCCAACAGTAATGTTGCCAAGGCAGATTACAGGAATGGGGAATGTGCGGCTTTTCTTTATCCCTTTGTCGTAAAGGAAATGTCTTGCTTTAAGGGCAAGCCAATATGGGAAAAGGAGTATTTTGCTCTTCAATGGTAACATGAACGCAAAGTTAGCATTTCTAAACTAATGTCCCCCAATTTTGTTAGTAACTCTGAGATTAAAAAATACTTCTTATGATCGGGTTTAAATCTAACGTGTTCTACAGGGGTGCGGCAATGGTGCTGCTGCTTCTGTGTGTCCCATTGTGGGGCTATCCGGCAGAAATTTGTCGGGAAGAGATTACGGTTAAAGGAAAGGTTACTGATGTGGCCGGTGAGCCTTTGGCTGGAGTTACTGTGATGACTGTGGGGGAGCAGGCAAAAATTGCAATTACAGATATGGACGGGTTCTATGAAATTAAAGTGCCGGAGGATGCTGTTCTGGAGTTTGCCCTTGTTGGAATGGAGAAAAAAAGTGTGCCGGTAAACGGCAAGGCGGTTGTGGATGTGGTGCTGCAGGATGAGAATGTGGTGCTGGATGAGCTGGTGGTTGTGGGTTTCGGCTCACAACGGAAGGAAAACCTTACCGGTGCGGTCTCTACAGTAAATGTGGCCCGAACAATGGAGGGCAAGCCTTTTACAGATCCTGCCAAGGGGTTGCAGGGAGTGGTCCCTGGACTTACTGTAACGTTCTCAAATGGTGCCATCAACAAGGCTCCTGCCATAAATATCAGAGGTATGGGTTCTCTGAATGCAGCTGATGGGGGTTCGCCGCTTATTCTGGTAGATAATGTGGTGGTAGATGATATCTCTCTTGTAAATTCAGATGAAATTGAAAGTGTCTCGGTTCTTAAGGATGCAGCATCCACTTCAATTTATGGTGCCAGAGCTGCCTTTGGTGTGATTCTGATAAAGACAAAGAGCGGCAGAATGGGGAGCAGGTTTACAGCCAGCTATACCAACAACTTCTCGTGGGGAACCCCAACCGTATTGCCAAAGTTCCCCAAAGATGCAATAGCTGAAATTTCCGCAATGGATGCCGCAATGGCCAGAGGAAAGCAGGCTTTTGACATGTTTGGAATGAAGGCACAGCCGCTTATGGATGGTATTGCCAGATGGAAGGCCAATTATTCCCACAACAGGAGGGGGCATGAGATGGTGATGGGGGAAGATTTTGAAATTCTGGATGGTGTAACATATTTCTACCGTCTGTGGGATCCTGTGAAGGAGATGTACCAGAAGTGGACACCGCAGCAGAGCCATAACCTGCAGGTAGCCGGAGGTGGTGAGAAGATTAGTTTTGTCCTCAGCGGGGGATACCAGTATCAGGAGGGTATTATTAAGATAAAACCTGATATAATGAATAAATATAACCTCTCTTTGAGCGTGAATGCAGTGCCGGCGCAGTGGGTTGAACTTGAGACCAGGATGAATATGAGACAGATGGATTTTGACACCCCGTACCAGTATCAGGATCCTTACTACTACATGTGGCGTTGGGGAACCTACTTCCCTTATGGAACCTATACAGATGAGAACGGTACCAAAGCCTGGTTCAGACATATTCCCGGCTATCTGCATAATGCTTCATACAGTACCAGTAGGGAGACATACCAGAATGCCCAGATTGCTGCAACTTTTCACATTTGGGAAGGTCTTGACCTGAGAAGTGAGTTTGCATACTCCACCACCCACGGCAGCAAGCACCAGACTGGAGGATATGTGCCAATGTGGGATTTCTGGGGAGGAGGCCTCACCTACAACACCAAACTTCCGGGCAGTTCGGCAGATGAGGTTGACTTTACCTCTTCCTTGCGTGTTCAGAAAACCTTCAATACCTATGCAACCTATACCGGATCAATTGAGGACCATAATATAAAGGTTACTGCAGGTGTGAACGTGGAGAGCGGAGAGTATACAATGCAATATTCAAAAAAGATGGGTTTGATGGACAAGCAGTTGGGCCAGCTTCCCCTTGCAACCGGTGCGGCAACTGTGAACGGTAGTGCCAGCGACTGGGCTGTAGTGGGATGGTTTGCAAGATTGAACTACAATTATAAAGGAATATATCTTGCAGAGCTCAACGGCAGGTTTGACGGTTCTTCCAATTTCCCTGCCCATTCCAGATGGGGTTTCTTCCCTTCATTCTCCCTTGGATACAGAATCTCGGAGGAGCCGTATTTTGCCCCTTTGAAATCTGTGGTGTCGGACTTGAAATTGAGAGGTTCATACGGACTCGTGGGAAACCAGAATGTGGGTGCGGACAGGTTTATCCCTACAATGTCTACAGCATATGCGTCATGGCTTGTGGATGGTGCCAAGGTGCTCTATACAGGCCTTCCTGCCAATGTCTCCAACAGCCTCTACTGGGAGGATGTGGCAACACTTGATCTGGGTTTGGATGTAAGGTTCCTTGAGAACAAATACGGGTTGAGCTTTGACTGGTTCCAGCGTACCAACCGCAATATGCTCAGTGTTGGGGAGACACTTCCCGAAACATTCGGCACCTCTGCCGCTATGGTAAATGACGGACGGCTCCGTACAAGGGGATGGGAGATTACCTTGGATGGCAGCCACTCATTTGCCAACGGCTTGAGCATATATGCCAATGTGAATATCAGTGACTATAAAAGCGTAATCACTGAGTGGAATGCCAACTCGGGAAATCTCCTTACAAGCAACTATAAAGGCAAGGCAGTGGGTGAGATCTGGGGATTTGTAACAGACAGATATTTTACATCTGCGGAGGATGTGGCCAATTCTCCAAGCCAGGTGGGGTTGCAGACAGGAAACTTCGTTTATGGCCCAGGTGATATAAAGTACAAGGACCTCAATGGAGACAATGTGATTGATGCGGGAGCTTCAACCCTTCAGGATCACGGAGATCTTAAGGTGATAGGAAACACCACTCCGCGCTACCAGTACAGTTTCAGGATTGGAGGTGCCTGGAAAGGGTTTGACGTGGATATGTATTTCCAGGGAATAGGCAAGAGGGATCTTTGGGCAACCGGCAATGAGGCTATACCATATTATAGAGGTGCGGATGTGATGTATGAGCACCAGATGGATTTCTGGAGCCCAGAGAATCCCAATGCAAGATATCCACTCCCTTATACAGGCAACGGCTCAACAGCCATAAGCGGTATCAGGTATATGGCCAATGCTGCTGCCAACTCCGGCAACAACTTTTATCCGCAGACAAAATATTTGCTGAACCTCTCTTATCTGAGGATGAAAAACCTTACAATAGGCTATTCTTTGCCTCATAAGATAATCAGCAAGGCAAACCTTACCAAGTGCAGGATTTACTTCAGCGGGGAGAATCTGTTTGAGTTCTCGCAGAAGAAGATACCTATAGATCCTGAGATAACAGCCGGCTCAGAGACTTCAAACTTCTACGGCCGTACAGCTCCTTTTGAGAGGATAATCTCCTTTGGTGTGCAATTGGGAATGTAAATTTATTCAGATATGAAACAGATACACAGATATATTGGCCTTTTGGCCTGCACTGCAGCCCTGTTGCAGGGTGCTGCTTCCTGCTCGGATTTCTTGGACCGCGGTTCAAAGACCGTGTTTGAGGACGGAAATTTCTGGACCAGCGAGAATAATGTAAAATCCTATTGCTGGGAGTTCTATAACCTCTTTACCGGTTTTGGTACAGGTACAAATGGAGATTTTTATTTTACAACCTTTACAGATGATCAGGCGGCCCGTGGTATGGATCTTTTCCCTACAACCGCACCGGCATCCAATTCCCACTGGGACTATACCTACATAAGAAAGGCCAACCTCCTTCTTGTGAGGGTGCCTCAGATGGGTGGTGTGTTGAGCCAGGAGGCTGCAGGGCATTATCTTGGTGTGGCAAAGTTCTTCAGGGCCTATGAGTATGCCAATCTGGTGCGCCATTTTGGAGATGTGCCATACATAGACAAATATTTGGACCAGAGCGATATTGATGGCATCTATGTACCCCGTACCCCACGCGGGACGGTGGTTGACAGCATAGTGGCAGACCTTCAGTTTGCGGCAGCCAACCTGAGGACAATCTCCAGAAGCAAGACTCTTGGGGATGCAAACGTAGTGAGTGCGGAGGTGGCATGGGCTTTCCTTGCAAGGGTTGCCCTTTATGAGGGTACCTGGGCCAAATATGTTGAGGGGGATGCTGCCAGAGGTGAGCTGTTGCTGCAGATTGCGCTGGAGGCGGCTGGAAAAGCTGTCGGGAATAACAATTTTTCCCTTACTCCGGTGTATAAAGACCTCTACAGTTCTTTGGACCTCTCAAAGAATCCTGAGGTGATGCTTTATAAATCATACAATTCCGGTGTCCTTACCCATTCGGTAATTGGCTACACCAACAGCAGTACCATGATGGACGGCCTTACCCTTGATGCTGTGAACTCATTCCTGTGCTCTGACGGACTGCCAATTTTATTGTCGGGAATGTATGCCGGCAATGGAAGCATTTCCCAAACCTTGACAAACAGGGATTTGCGCCTTGTGCAGTGTGTGGAGGATGAGCTTGCATACATAGGAAACCCTAACGAGAAAGGATTCACCTCCAGCACGGGATATGTTATAACCAAGTTTAATAACCCTTTTTTGGGGCCTTCTGAAATACTTGCTCCCAATAATCCCACCGATGCTCCAATCTTCTGGCTGGCAGAGCAACTGCTTATCTACGCTGAGGCTGCGGCAGAATTGGGAGTGATAACCCAGGGAGATTTGGATGCTACAATCAACCTGTTGAGGGGCAGGGCAGGGGTGGCCCCAATGGTTCTGGCTTCTCTTCCCGACGATCCTTTGCGTGATCCCGATGTCTCCCCTCTTTTGTGGGAGATACGCCGCGAGCGCCGCAGCGAACTCATTATGGACGGTTTCCGTGAGTGGGACATCCGCAGATGGGGCAAGCTGGAGTATCTGAACCCTGCAGTGAAGCCTGCAATTTTCCAGGGGGCACGGCTCTCTGCTGAAGAGGTTGCTCTTGCGCAAGGTGTTGCTGTTGATGACGACGGTTATATCCTTCCATACGGAGCAGGGGCAGAAAGGCCGGTTGAGGTTCCAAAGAATTATCTTGATGCCATCCCAACGGGAGAACTTGCCCTTTATGGAATCAAGGGGGTGGAGTTCCCTCAGAATCCAGGATGGTAGCGTGAGCCAGTGTGTTGAAGTGCCCTTTAGGACGTCGTCCCAATGGGCACTTTTTTTGTTTGAAAAAATAGTGTTATCTTTGGTTGGATTGAAAAATTACAACATTATGTTTGCAAAAGAGATATACATTAGCAGACGTGAACGTCTGATGCAGAAAATGGGTAAAGGCCTTATCCTGCTCCTTGGCAATAGCGAGGCTTCAACCAATTACCCGTCAAATACATATAAGTTCAGACAGGACAGCACCTTCCTGTATTTCTTTGGACTGAATGAGCCTGATTTGGCAGCAATCATTGATCCTGAGACAGGTGATCAGGTGCTGTTTGGCAACAATGTGGATATGGATGACATCATCTGGATGGGTCCGCAGCCTACAGTTGCAGAGAAAGGTGCCAAGGTGGGCATTTCCCATATAGAACCTTTTGCGGCTTTGGGAGAGTACCTGAAGACGGCGCAGCAGCAGGGTAGGAAAATACATTTCTTGCCGCCATACAGAAACTACAACAAGATATTGCTCCACTCATTGCTTGGATTGCCGGTGGCATCATTGAAAGAGGAGTCATCATTGGAACTTATTAAAGCTGTAGTTGACTTGAGGATCATTAAGGAGCAGTGCGAGCTTGATGAGATTCACAAAGCATGCGACATAGGATACCAGATGCACTACACTGCAATGAAAATTGCCAAACTTGGAATGGTAGAGCAGGAGATTGCAGGTGTAATGGAAGGAATAGCACACTCAAAAGGTGCCATGACCTCCTTCCCGACAATCCTTTCCCAGAATGGAGAGACCCTTCACAACCACTCTCATCACCAGATTCTTACCGACGGACGTCTGATTGTAATTGACGCAGGTGCAGAGAACAACATGAACTACTGTTCGGACTTTACAAGAACCATCCCAAGCAGCGGAAAGTTTACCCAGCAGCAGAAGGATATCTACAACATAGTGGCAGCTGCCAACAACAAGGCACAGGCTATTGCCCGTCCGGGCCTTACCTATAAAGAGGTGCATCTGGACGCATGTCGTGTACTTGCTGCGGGCCTTAAAGAGGTTGGCCTGATGAAAGGAGATGTAGACGAGGCTGTAGCAGCAGGAGCACACGCTCTGTTCATGCCTCACGGCCTTGGCCACAACATGGGTCTCGACGTTCACGATATGGAGGACTTGGGCCAGATCTACGTTGGCTATGATGAGCAGACCCGCCCTTCAACTCAGTTCGGCCTTGCAAGCTTGCGTATGGGCAGGGAACTTAAGGTTGGACATGTAATCACAGTTGAGCCAGGCTGCTACTTCATCCCTGCACTTATAGACCAGTGGGAGGCAGAAGGAACCAACAAGGAGTTCATCAACTTCGACGCCCTTAAGGCTTACCGTACATTTGGAGGCATAAGACTTGAGGATGATATTGTAATCACCGAAACCGGCTGCAAGATGCTTGGCAGCAAGCGCCTTCCAATCACTCCGGAGGAGGTTGAGAAGGAGATGTTGGGATAATCTTCCCTGCAAGATACTGAAGGGGCAGCAATAACGCTGCCTCTTTTTTTGTTTTTTGCCCATTGGGACGACGTCCTAATGGGCACTTTTTATATATTTGTACTATTATGGTACAGTTCAAAAAAGCAGACATCACCCTCGTTCCCACAATAATGGAACTTGCGCAGGAAATATTCCCCGCCACCTACGCCCCCATCCTGAGCAGTGAGCAGATAGATTATATGATGGAGTGGATGTACTCCAGGGAGAGCCTTGAAAAGCAGATGGAAGAAGGACATGTTTACCATATTGCCCTTTTGGACAACGTCCCAGTGGGCTATTTTTCGGTACAGATGGTGAAAGAAGGGGTGTGGCATTTGCAGAAGATCTATCTCAAGCCGGGGTTGCAGGGGAAATCTGTCGGGAAGGAAATGTTTCTGAGTGCTGTTGGATATATTAGGGAGAATTCACAGTTGCCATGTGTTGTGGAGCTGAATGTGAACAGGAACAATACAAAGGCAATCCGTTTCTATGAGCATATGGGGATGCACAAGGCCTCACAGGGTGATTTTCCTATAGGGAACGGATATTATATGAATGACTATATTATGACATTGGAGGTAAAATGACTAAAATTTATAAAAGGCCGTTCAAAGAGGCTGTTACACTCAAATTGGTATTTGAGATGTTCATAGTGCTGTTGCAGATGTGGTTCATATGCAAATACTTTATCTTTTCCAGATTGCTGTTGGTGGCAGATATGGCAGGCTGGATTGCATTTGGAGTGTTATTGTTCCTTGTGCTGGCTGTGTGCTGTTCATTTTTTGTAAAGTACTTCTTTATTGTACTCCATGATAACAGGATTGTTGTGCAGAACCGTTTACTTCCTTTTTTTAAGTTAAGCCGGAACTATGCGGAAATCGGAAGAGTGAGATTCTGGATGCCTACTCCGGGCAGATTCCCGACAGATTCAATTGAGATAGTATGGACCGGAAAAAAACGGGGAGGATTGTTCTTTGGAATTTCTATGGTAGATCCTAAAGACTTGCCCGAAATTGTATCTTTTTTGGAGAGCAAGGGAATCAAGGTAGATACGTATAAAGAACTTTCTCCCAAACAGTATCGCGAGGTGGACAGGAAGATCAGGAAAGGAGAACTGTAAGGACGCTACCAAATAGAAAAACCCTCTCAGAGATATCTCTGAGAGGGTTTCAAGTACCCAGAGCCGGGGTCGAACCGGCACGGGTCGCCCCACTGGTGTTTGAGACCAGCGCGTCTACCGATTCCGCCATCTGGGCCTTTCATTTGCGCTCCCTA
>JAEIGA010020240.1_pt1 | contig 10145 bp, 8 predicted proteins | sample 9270691 | NCBI WGS metagenome assembly JAEIGA01 (sample SAMN17057246, study PRJNA624740) | gut metagenome | biome: biome; isolation source: fecal sample | host: Bos grunniens | place: China: Xizang | collected 2019
ACACAAACTCTTGGCCACAATCCTTGCATACCAGTGTCTTGTCTTCGTACATTTGCCATACCTCGTGTTTTTTAAAAATCGCCCAGAACGGACTCGCACCGTCACCCTTTTTAATCTGCTGATCAAAACGCTCTCTTTAAGCTACTCGGGCATATAAGCGATAGTTGTTTAAGAAGGCTTTACAAGCTTCTTTCTTGCGCGGAACAAGGTGTTTTCCACGCTTTTCTGTTCCCGTCCCAAAATGCGGGAGATTTCGCTTACCTTTTTTCCTTGCAGATGCAGACCGAACACCTTGCGCTCCAAAGGGGAAAGGTTGCGGTTTACCTGCTCGAGAAGGGCAGCGAAGGTTTCTTTTCCGATCAGTACCTCTTCAGGGCGGTCGGAAAGACCTGCGGGGATTTCCTCGGTGGGAATCTCCAAAGAGGGCATACTGTTTTCCTTCTGATAGCGGCGCAGACCGTCGGAAATACCGGAGCGGATGCAAATACCTGCGAAGGTGGAAAAGGCGGAAATAGAAGGATCGTAAAGGAGAACGGCTTTATAAAGACCGATGAGTCCTTCCTGATAAAGGTCGTTTCTGTCTTCCTCGGGAACGTTGATGGGGGACAGAATGCTGAAAATAGCAGCCTCGTACTTCTTGGCGAGAGTTGCAAAAGCGGCATGGTCACCGTTTGCGGCACGGGAAACCAAATCAAGGTCGCTGAGTGCTTCCTTGGAAATGCAATCGCTCTTATCTGCCATGAGTACACCTTTCTTCATATTCCTAGAAATCATTATATCATCGAAAAGAATTTATGTCAAGCATTTTAATAAAAATTGGATAGTATGAAACATTTTGGATTCATATTTTAATCATAATCCCCAAAAAAGGGTATGATTTTGTATAAAATTCTTGCGAAGGGCGGGAGTCTATGCTAGAATAAGAGAAAAAAGCAAAGGAGAAATGATATGATTCGCCATATCGTTATGTTCAAATTCAAGGAAGAAGCCGAAGGAAAAACCAAAAAGGAAAACGTTCTTGCCACCAAGGCAATGCTGGAGGCACTTCCTGCAAAAATTCCCCAGATTCTTTCCAGTACTGTTGAAATCGGCGCAGAAGGCGCAAATCCCGAAAATGCAGATTTGATTCTGATTTCCGATTTTGAATCGTTTGAAACGCTGAATCAGTATATCGTTCATCCCGATCACAAGGCTGTAGGTGCCTTTATGCGTCCTCTGCGCGAAAGCCGCGCGGCAGTTGACTTTATCGTATAACTTTTACAAGCACGGCGTGCACGGCGAAGCGGCGGTCTCGACTGCCGCCTTCGTTTTTGCAGGTGGAAAGCGTTAAAAGGCGGGTATCTTTGTCAAAGGTGACGTCACTCTGATAAAGGGAGAGGAACGCCATTTGCTCGCAAAAGGTGAGGAATTCTTCATCGTTTGCAAAATCCGTTTCAAAGTAGTTATCGTAAGCGTCGGATTCGTGAGCGGAAAAGGGCTTGTAAACGTAAATTCCGTCCTCGGTGGCAATTTCAATGGTTGCACCGTGGAATAGGGTGGCGCTGGAAAAATCGTGGAGAGAGGCAAACATACTTCCGTCACTCATATTGTGTCCGTAAATGACGGTGTTGCGGTTTTCCGCAATGCGGGGGGAGTTTCTCTCATCGATATAAATCGTTCCGCTTGCCAGCGTTTTTCCGTAGAAATCGTGCTTGAGGTAATAGTTTTTGATCTCAGACCATACGACGGGGTAATTGACGACCGTTCCGTCAATGGTGATCCAGCCTGCGGTATCCTGATTGATCTGCTTCAACTGATGCAGTTTGTTTACCAGATTCTGCTGTTCTTCGGTATAGGTTTCACCGCCGGTGGTTTCTTCTTTTTTACCGTTGAGAATATCCTGGGGTGTCAAAGAATTGATACAAGCGGTATTCTTTTTCAGATACTCGCCCTGGAAGCGGTCTACGGATTTGATAAGTTCCTGCAAACGGGTATTGATTACGTAGGTGCGGTGATAACTGTAGATTTTGCCGAATACGAAAATGCCTGCGGCAAAAAATCCGAAAATGCAAAGGAATAAAACGGCATAGCGCAACAGTTCAGTAGGCGCAACCCGCTTTTCGGGTGCCAGGTCGGGGTCACGGTATACACCGTACATTCCGTCCAAAGAATCACGGATTTGCTTCTCTTTCTCTTCTTTTGTAAGAGGTTTGGGAGGCGCTTTTTTTTCTTCCTCCACCTTTTTTACGGGAAGCACGTTGAAGGGGAAAATTCCCTTTTTTTCAGGTCTGTTTTCATTGGAAACAGGCTTCTTTTTTTCGGCTGTTTTTTTCTTGGGCCGCTTTTTCGGCATGGATTCGGGATTTGCCAACGGACGGCGCGCGGGAGCTGCGCCTGCTTCTTTGATCAGGCGCGGACGGTCCGCGTGTTCCATTTTTATTTCTTCGGAGTCACTATCTTCGTCGCCGGTTACTTTATCTTCTTTTTTCTGCTGCTCTTGCAGATGACCGAGAAATAAATCGTCATCGTAAAAGTCACCGAATTTTTTTCTGCCAAACATAGCCGTCCTCCTTTTTTAGTAGGGCAAATCTTTTTGCCGTTGTTATTTCCAGAATTGATTGAGTTTGTTTCTTAGTTCCGCTTCACGGGTGATAAGCTCCGCATCCTCCCAATGCTCGGGGAAGAGTTCTTTGATGTCTTCTCCGAGGAAACGCAGGTCGCACAGAATGAGAAATCCGCGGTCTTCTTCGGAACGGATCACACGGCCGGCAGCCTGCAAAACGCGGCTCCAACCGGGAAGGGTGTAGGCAAAGTTCTTTCCGTCCATTTCCCGCTTGTAATAAGCAGCGCATTCCGCTTCTGCTTCGGGAGTGGGTGGGGGAAAGCCGGTGCCTACGATGATTTCGCCCGAGAGTGCCTCGCCTTTCAGGTCAACTCCCTCGGAGAAAATACCGCCCATTACGCAAAATCCGATGAGCGTACCATGCGGCTCCTTGCGAAATTCCTCCAGAAAAGCGTTTCGTTTTTTCGGTGTCATCACACGGTCCTGAATCAGAATGCGATGATCGAAGAAGCGCCGTTTGTATTCCTGAGAAACCAAGCGCAGATATTCAAAGGAAGGCAGGAATACCATGTAATTTCCCTTCTTTGCGCTGACTGCAGAATGAATGATACTGCAAATTTTGGGCGCGGTTTCAAAGCGCTTGGAATGGGAAACGTCCACACCGCAAAGTCCCACGAAAAGGTTGTCCCGCGGGAAGGGGGAGGGGAGAACGAGAAATTCATCACCGTCTTCCCCTGCGAGCAGATCAAAATAATAGGCTTCGGGAAGAAGGGTCGCGGAGAAGAAGAGAACGGAACGCCAATTCTTGGAAGCCTCCAGAATCTTTGCCCGTGGGTCTACCGCGTAAATACGGATGCCGCCTTCGGGCGGATAAATGGTGGCGAAATTCTCATCGTATTCTTTACAAAGGCGAACGAATTTTTTCAGCTTTACAAAAAGCGCTCGGGTGTTTTGCTCCGTTTCCTCCGTCAAAAGCCCAAAGCCCTCGCGAAGGGTAAAGGAAACCTTGGGAAGAAGAGAAGTCGCTTCTTTCGCTACGTTTTCGTGAAATTCAAAGGAAAAATATTCGTGCGTATCCTTTCGCTTCTGTTCGATTTTTTGGAACAGCGCAAGTAAATTGCCGAAATGTTCCCGCAGCATCACCGCGGGGTGAGACGTATCCCGAAAGAAGGGATCAAAATCCGCAGGTGACAGGGTTTCCGTGTTGTTTTCGCGAATCCGCGCGGGCAGGTTGTGAGCCTCGTCTACCAAAAGCACAGCGTCCTTTTTCGGGGCAAAAACTGCGCGGGTAGGATCGAAAACGTGATTGTAATCTCCGATGATTACGTGGCAGTATCCCGCCATTCTTTTTGCCAGCGCAAAGGGGCAAATGCCAAAATGCTCCGCGGCGGAAAGCAGTTCCTTCTCCGTGATGCAGGAAAAGGCGGTCAGGAAGGAAAGCGCGCGGGGGAGCTTTTCGCTGAAATTCTCGCGATACGTGCAATCCATTCCTTCGCACTCTTCCAGATGCTTCGGGCAAAGCGCCATTTTTGCGGATAAAACGATGGTACGTAACCCCCGCAGCTTTTGCAGGGATTCTACGGTGGCGGCGGCTTGCATTTTCAGCGTGTTTTTCGGCGAAGCGTAAAACACCTGAGAAGCCTTTCCTTTTTCCAAAGCGCGTAAAGCGGGGTACAAAACTGCCGCCGTTTTGCCGATGCCCGTAGGGGCGCAGGCGTAGAGCTTGGTAGAGGCGGTGATGGCATTCCACGCGGATTGGATCAGTTTTTTCTGTCCTTGTCGCAGTGCTTTATGAGGGAATTCAATATTGGTATCCGGCTTTTGCCACAAGGGAATCAAAGAGAACATTTCCCGCGCGTGCAAGGTCAAAATATCGCTGAGTCGATCCTTGTCAAAGGGGAATTCTTCCCGCTGGACTCTGCCTTCTGCATAGACGGAAAGGCGCAGAATCACGTGGTTTAATTTTTTTGTATTGCACAGCGCAAGTCCCAAAAGCTGTGCCCGTAAAAGAGCCTGATCCCGACAAAGGGAAAAATCCACACTGCGCTCCAGCGAGGTCTCTTCCTCGATTATGTATTCTTCGCCTTCTTTGTGAATGCGATGGGCAACGCCCTCTAAAGAAAGTGAACCTTCTCCGTAACCCAATTTCAAGGAAAGCGGCGTATCGGGGTATCCCCAGAGAGCGCTTTCTCCCAGCGCTTCTTTGCGCATTACTTCCGTTGGGCGACGGCGATTTTCCCCGTTTTTGGTGGGGCAGAGCAAGGTCAAAATATCATCCAGACCAATGGTGAGATTTTTGTCTTTCATAGCTCCTCCGTAAATAAAATCTCTGCCAGAGAAAGGGCGAAGCCCGTGGCAAGATTTTTATACAGGCTGAAATTGCGATTGAACCGTACCTTTTTCTCGAAAGGCACGATGCTGTGTCCTCTCAGATGAATTTCCCGCTGGACACATAGCATGGCTTCCTCTTCTCCGATGCTGGAGAAACTGACCGAATCGGAATGGGACATACCGCCGGTCAGCAGGATCCCCCGGCTTGGGATTGCAAGAGAATCCGAGGCTCCCGGAATCAGGAAAACACTTGCCTGATAAGGCAGTTGATGAAAATGCTTTTTATCGGAAAGGATCAGATCGTACCGAACGGATCGGCGGACGTTTTCCACGACAATTTTTCCACCGAAGGGGTATAAAATTCGTTCCGATTTTAACTTTTCACTCAAAATGGGGACTGATTCCAGTAAACCGATTTTCATAAACGCCCTCTTTTCCTCGCTTGGTCCTATTAGTATGAGCGAAAAAGAGGGGAACCATACCCAAAACGGTTTATTCGTTTTCTTCGTAGGCTTCTACGGTGGTTTCAATCAGTTTCCATACGCTTTCCACACCGTAGCCGCTGAGGGAGGAAAAAGGAAATACGGGAGTGGGAAAATACCGATCCTGCAATTCCTTGAGATTTTTTGCTTGATTCGTTTTGTTCAGTTTATCGAACTTGGTTGCCACGATGACAAAGGGAATACCGACCTGCTGCAGGTAATCGATCATTGCCTCGTCGTCGCGGCTGGGGCCGGTTTTAAGATCTACCAGCTGCAGCACCAGAGAAATCTGGCTGGGGTCCTGAAAATAGGAATCGGTCAGGGCAGACCATTTCCGCTTTTCCTGCTCGCTTCTTTGCGCGAAGCCGTAACCGGGCAGGTCTACCAGATACAGTCTGGAATCGATATCAAAGAAATTGACGGTAATGGTTTTTCCGGGGGTGGAAGAAACTCTTGCCAGACTTTTTCGATTCATCAGCTTGTTCAGAGCGGAACTTTTTCCTACGTTACTTCTGCCGGAAAAAGCGATTTGACAGCGGCCGTCCCGAATGAGCTGGTCCCGTCTGCCCGCGCTGATGGTCAGGCGGATGTTGTTTTTGTTGATTGGCTTCATTTTGCCTCCAAAGCAACTTTCAATACGTCGTCTACGGTTTTGCAGGGGATGAAATTCATCATCTCCAGCGCCTTGGGATCTACGTCCTCAAGGTCTTTTTGGTTATCAAAGGGAATCAGAACGGTCTTGATGCCCGCACGAAGCGCGGCGTTTGCCTTTTCGCGCAGTCCGCCGATGGGAAGCACCTTTCCGTGAAGGGTGATTTCACCGGTCATAGCAACGTCGCTCTTGACTTTTCTGCCGCTGAGTAGGGATGCCAGACAGGTAACGAGGGTAACGCCTGCGCTGGGGCCGTCCTTGGGGATGGCACCTTCGGGGAAGTGAATGTGCAGGTCGCGATTTTTATAAAATTCGGGATCTTCCAGTCCCAGTTCTTTTTCTCTTGCACGAATGAGGGAGAGGGCGGCAGAGCAGGATTCCTTCATCACGTCGCCCAAGGAGCCGGTCAGGGTGATCTTGCCGGTGCCGGGCAGATTCAAAGCCTCTACCTCCAGCATTTCACCGCCTGCCAAAGTCCAGGCAAGACCGTTGACCACACCGATTCGGGATGCCTTGGGAAGGGTTTCGGGTAAGTACTTTTCCTTGCCGAGGAAATCGCTCAGATTCTTTTCCGTAACGGAAACGCTCTGCGCTCCGTCCACGATTTGCTTGGCGCACTTTCTGCAGATTCTTGCCAGTTCTCGCTCCAGCTTTCTTACGCCTTGTTCACGGGTGTAGGAGCGGATGATCTTGCGCAAAGCCCCTTCGCTGATGCGAAGATTGCTTTTCTGAAGACCGTGCTCCTTTTTCTGCTTGGGAAGGAGATGGTTTTTGGCAATGGCGCATTTTTCACTTTCGGTGTAACCGTTCAGGTGAATCACTTCCATTCTGTCCAGAAGGGCGGGAGGAATGGTGCTGATTTCATTGGCGGTTGCCAGGAACATACAGGAAGAAAGGTCCACGGGAAGTTCTACAAAATGGTCGCGGAAAGAATGATTCTGCGCGGAATCCAATACCTCGAGCAATGCGGAGGAGGGGTCACCGTGGGAATCGCGGGTGAGCTTATCAATTTCATCCAGACAGATCAAAGGGTTCATCGAGCCGGCTTGAATCAGCGCGTTGATGATACGTCCGGGCATCGAGCCGATATAGGTTTTTCTGTGACCGCGAATATCAGCCTCGTCACGGACACCGCCCAGAGAGACGCGGACGTATTTTCTTCCCAATGCTTCCGCAATGGAGGAGGCAACGCTGGTCTTACCCACACCGGGTGCGCCTACAAGGCAAATGATCTGTCCTTGCACCTTGCCGCGGAGAAGGCCGGAAGCCAGAAATTCAATGATGCGCTCTTTGACCTTATCCAAGCCATCGTGATCACGGTCAAGGATCTTTTGTGCTTTCTCCGTATCGATCTCGTCCTCGGTAAAGGTTTTCCACGGAATCTCCAGACAGGTTTCGATATAACCGCGGATCAGCGCGGATTCCGAAGAACCGAAGGGCATATGGGGAATTTTTTTGGCTTGAAGAATCAGTTTTTCACGGATGGCATCGGGCAGGTCCGCCTTCATGATTCTTCCCATCACGTCGTCTTCCTCGGGGTCACCGATGGAGTTGGGGCCACCCATTCCCAGTTCGGACTGAATGGCGTGCAGCTGCTCGCGCAGATAAACCTCGCGCTGCTGCTGATTCATGTGATGCTGAACCTTGCGGGAGATCTTTTGCTCGATTTTTGCCACCTGCAATTCTTCACCCAAAATCTCCATCAGGCGCAGGGCGCGATCCAAGGGATGGAAGATGGCCAGAAGCTCTGCTTTCTGCTCGGTTTTGCGCAGGAGATTGGTAGCGGTGTAATCCGCAAGAAATCCGGGGTCTTCAATGCTTTGCAAAGCGGCGGTAATTTCATCGGAGAACTTGGGCAAAAAGGCGGAAAGCTCTTCGATGCTGTGAAGCAAGCTTCTGCGGTAAGCATCGGCTTCGAGCGGGTTATCTACAACGATATCGCGGCGGAAGACCTCGGCAGTATACGCGCCCGATTCCAGACGGAAAATATTCTGGATTTCACCGCGGGCAACTCCTTCGGTGATGATGCGATAGCTTTTATCGGGAAGTCTGACGGACTGCTTGATGTGGGCGATGACGCCGACACGGTGCAAATCGGCAGGCTCGGGATTCTCAACGCTGGCATCCTTCTGAGCCACGAGGAAAATAAAACCGTCTGCCTTCAGAGCCATTTCTACTGCGCGTACGGTCAGGGGACGAGCCACCTCGAAACTGGTATCAATACCGGGGAATACCACCAGTCCGCGGAGAGCAATGACGGGCAGGGCTACACGGTCAAGTTTTTCTGCGAAATAAGACATGAATACGATTATCCTTTCAAAAATGCTGGTTAAAAAAGGGTATGTATACCCAATATTAAGATATTATAACACACTTTTTTCAAAAAGGAAATTGTTTTTTCGATTTTTTTATAAAAAAGATTCCTCTTTTGCTCCCCGATTTCTTGCCTTGCGGGAAATGATGTGCTACAATATCGGCATAATTTCAAAGTGAGAGTAGTGATGACCGTGGAAAAACAAATAGAAAAATGGATGGAGACGTTGCCGTATCCTGCCGTAGCCATATCCGCTGAGAAAAACGGAGTGAGCCGAAACCGCCTTGCCCGTAGGCTTTTGCCTCCCGTGTCCAGACTTCGCGGACAGCTTCTGAGCGGCTCCGAGGATTTTATACGGGAAATGCGCCTGGACGGCATTGCCTATACGGTACTTACCTTGCCCGCAGGGGAAGAAGAACGCTTGTTTTGCTTTTTCGAGCATTTTTTGCCGCTGGAAGAAGCGTTTTCACGTGCCATCGTAGGGAAAATGCAGGATTTCTTCTGGTCGCTTTTGAGCAAGGAGGGAGAGTTCGACTCCGAAAGTCCGGTTCGTCTGGATCGGATTGCTGCTCGCGTGTGTTCCTTGCGGATGCACGGTGAGAATTATTTGCGGCTGATCAACAAAGGGGAAATCCATGGAACCGACGAGGCGAAAACTTGCTCGCTCGGAGGCTTTTTCGGCCATTTGCATAAGGCTTTGGATGCCTTCGGTATTCCCGTTTCCTTTCGCGCTTGCGACGAGGTGACCGTGTATTCGGAAAGCGCGGTGCTGTCTTTTCTGGTGCTGAATCTGATCCAATTCGCCCATCTTTTTGAAGCGGAGAAAGACCTTTGTCTGGAGGTGTCGGAGGAAGGGGAAGGCGTTCGATTTTCCATGGAAATTTCCGACCGCGGTGAGGTGAAATCTTCGCTGGAGAATTTGATTCTTTGCGGAAAAGAGAGCGAAAAGATCTTATTTACGCTCCCCATGCTTTGTGTTTTGCGGGTTTGTATGGAAAAAGGAATCCCTTGGAGCGTTACCGAACGGGAAGGAAAAATAACGTTTTCGTTTTTGATGGCAAAAGGCGAAGGGGAACCCGCACTGTTCCTTTCCGATGCAGTTGCCCCGGAGGTTTCCGAACTTTTGCAGATGATCAAAGTGATGTTTTCTTAAAAAACTGTGTTTTCATCTTGTCAGAATGAGAAAAAAATGCTATGATACAATCAGAGAAGATTTGCGAATCAAGAAACAAGGAGAAATACTATGGCAGAAATGAAATTTAAACGAATCGGAGTCATGACGTCCGGCGGCGATGCCCCCGGTATGAATGCCGCAATCCGTGCGGTGGTTCGCTCCGGCTTGTATCACGGTTTTCAGGTGTTTGGAATCCAGCGCGGCTACGAAGGACTTTTGGACGGCGGTATTTCCGAAATGAATAACCATTCCGTTTCCAATATCATCAACCGCGGCGGCACCATCCTCAAGACGGCGCGCAGCAAGGAGTTCAATACGCCCGAAGGCGTTCAGCGCGGTAAGGCAATGGCGGAGATTTTCCGTTTGGATGCCATTGTGGTAATTGGCGGTGACGGCTCTTTCCGCGGTGCAAGAGACCTGCACCGTATCGGCATTCCCGTTATCGGCATTCCCGCTACCATTGATAACGATATTGGTTGCAGCGATTATACCATCGGCTACGATACGGCGATGAACACGGTAAAAGAGGCGATCGACCGTATCAAGGATACGGCATATTCCCACGAGCGCTGCAGCGTGGTGGAGGTAATGGGCCGTAACGCAGGCTTTATTGCCATCAATTGCGGTATTGCAGGCGGTGCGGAAGCTTG
>JAEIGA010020241.1_pt1 | contig 10145 bp, 3 predicted proteins | sample 9270691 | NCBI WGS metagenome assembly JAEIGA01 (sample SAMN17057246, study PRJNA624740) | gut metagenome | biome: biome; isolation source: fecal sample | host: Bos grunniens | place: China: Xizang | collected 2019
ATTTTTGTATAATTTTTTAAAAAAATCTGCTGTTGGGTATACCATATTATAAATCCATAGATTAATTATTTTTTAATTTTAGTTTTTACTTTTTTGGAAATTGAAATAGTTGTTTCATCTTTAAATAAAATTAATAACAAAACGCCTACAATCGCAAAAACAAATGCAGTTAATATTACAGGAATTCCAATTGAAATAAATCTGTGGTGTCCTGCAAATGCGTTAAGCAAAATTGGGCGAAGGTAATAAACTGGAATTGTTGCAATTACTGAAAAGGCAATCATTTTTAGTATGAATAAAATCATTTTTTTGATAATTTTTTTAACATCCATTGCCTGAAGTTTTTTCATAAAAACAAAAAGGAATATTGTATTCACTGAACTTGCAACAGTTAAAGCAAGAGCAATTCCGTTTCCTTTTAATGGCCAAGCTAAAATTAAAACTAAAATGATATTTGAAGCAAAGCAGATAATTCCTGCCAATGTTGGTAATTTTGTGTTCCCTTGGGCGTAAAATGCTGGTGAAATAACTCTGTTTACAGCAATAAAGAATAATCCGATTATGTGGAATCTAAAAACTTGTAATGTAATTGCTACAGAATTATCATCAAAGTTTTTTGATTTGTAAACTAAACTGATTATGTCTTTTCCGCAAACTAAAGAATAAAAAGTAACAGGAATTGTGATTAGCGCAATAATTTTTATTGCTTGAATAAGCATATTATTGAATTCTTCCCATTGTTGTTTTTTTGCCAAACCTGATAAATCTGGTAAAATTACAGTTCCAATGGAAACAGCAAAAATTCCTAAGATTAATTCTTGAAGGCGTAAAGAATATTGCAAACTACTTACAGTTCCTGTGCCGATTTTTCCAGCAACAGCAGTTGAAACTAAATCGTTTAATTGGTATGCAGCCATTCCCACGATTGTTGGAACGATTAACGCAATTACTTTTTTTGTTCCTGGGTTTGAAAATGCGTTTTTTAATCCTGTTAATGTAGTTTTCCAGCCAGTCTTTTTTACAAAAGGCCATTGGAATAAAACTTGAAAACATCCACCTGTTAATACACCAAAAGCCATTGCACGAGCAGCTTGTGCTTCCATTGGTAAATTGTTTGGATTAGGAAGTTGTGGTGTTAAGATGTAAGTTATTGCTACAACAATTATATTGAACAAAACTGGAGTAAAACCAGAAGGCGCAAATATATTACAACCGTTTAAGATTCCTTGTAAAAAAGCAGCAGCAGAAATTATGAACAAATAAGGGAACATAATTCTTGTTAATAAAGTAGCTTCTGCAATGATTGATGAATCAGTTCCTCCGTCGTAAAAAAATGGAATAATCAAAGGTGTAATAATTATTCCAAGGACTGTAACAATTGCAGTTAAAAAAGAAACAAGTGTTAATGTGGAAGAAACAAATAATTGAATTGATTTATGTGATTCTTCTGAATTATCTTCTTCAAGATATCCTCTGAATGTAGGAATAAAAGCAACGGAAATACTGTTTTCTGCAAATAATCTTCGGAACAAATTAGGAATCATAAATGCAATACCGAATGCGTCTGCGTATGCACTTGTTCCTAGGAAAGCAGCTTTTGTCATTTCACGAACTAATCCCATAATTCGTGATGCAAATGTCATTAGTGAAAGAATTAGACCAGATTTTAGAAGTGATTTATTTTTTTTCATATTCTATAGTAGAATATCTAAGTTGAGATTTTTGTTCAATCTACTTATAATATAAATGATATTTTAAACTTTAATTGAATAAATAAAATATAAAGTTTATATTAAAACAATATTGTTTTGCAAAATGCAAACTGTAATTTCTACTAATAAGGTGATTTATGGAAAGTCAGAGTTTAGCAAAGGATATGATTCCTATTAGAGTTGGTATTGATGTTGGTTCAACTACAGTAAAAATTGCAGTTATAGACGATGATGATAAAATTATCTATAGCGATTATCAACGCCATAGAGCAGATATTCGTAGTACGATTATTTCTGTTGTAACACAGGCTTTTGATGAGCTTGAAAAAACACTTCCTGCTGGAAAAAATCAGACTTTAAGTGTAAAAGTAACTGGTTCTGGAGGATTGTCTGTTTCACAATGGCTTAATATTCCTTTTATTCAAGAAGTTATTGCAGCAACTACAGCTGTAAAAAAATTAATTCCACAAACAGATGTTGTTATTGAACTTGGTGGAGAAGACGCAAAAATCACATATTTTGCTGGTGGCGTTGAACAGCGCATGAACGGAACTTGTGCTGGTGGTACAGGTGCGTTTATTGACCAAATGGCAGCGCTTTTGGAAACTGATGCGGCAGGCTTAAATGTTTTGGCAAAAGATGCAGAAACTATTTATCCAATTGCAGCTCGTTGTGGTGTTTTTGCAAAAACTGATGTTCAGCCATTAATTAATGAAGGTGCTAGAAGAGAAGATATTGCAGCTTCTATTTATCAAGCTGTTGTAAATCAAACAATTTCGGGGCTTGCTTGTGGAAAGCCTATTCGTGGTCATGTTGCATTCCTTGGTGGACCTTTGCATTTTATGGACCAACTTCGTGAACGCTTTATTGTTACATTAAAATTAAAAGATGATGAAATTATAGTTCCTGAAAATTCACAGCTTTTTGTTGCAGCAGGTTCAGCTTTTTCTGCAGATAGAAATTACAATTGTTCAGAAGAAGAAAAAGCAAAGGCATTCCCTACAATTGCAGAATTTAGAGAGCGTCTTAAAAATCTTGTTGATGCAGAACTTAGCGAAGTTCAGCGTCTTGACCCATTGTTTAATAACGCAACTGAATTAGATGAATTCCGTAAGCGTCACGCAATGGAAAAAGCTGCACGAGGAGATTTGAGTTTAACTACAGGCCCTGTTTTCTTAGGGCTAGATTCTGGTTCAACTACAACAAAAGCAGTTTTAATTGACCAAAAGGGAAGAATTATTTGGGATTTCTACGCATCAAACCAAGGAAATCCTGTAGATTTAGCAGTAAAAGTTCTTAAAGATTTATATAAACAATTACCAAAAGATGTATATATCGCTCGTGCAGTTTCTACTGGTTACGGGGAAGCATTGTTCCAAGCGGCGCTAGGTGTTGATGCTGGTGAAGTTGAAACAATTACTCACTTTAGAGCTGCTGACTTCTTTGTTCCTGGCGTTGAGTTCCTTCTTGATATTGGTGGACAAGATATGAAATGTTTGCGCATGAAAGATGGTGCAATTGTTTCTATTCAGTTGAATGAAGCTTGTTCTTCTGGTTGTGGAAGTTTCTTGGACAACTTTGCTAGAACAATGGGAATGGATGTTCGTGAATTTAGTAAAATTGCGTTGCTTGCAGATAAACCTGTAGATTTAGGAAGCCGCTGTACAGTATTTATGAACAGCCGTGTTAAACAAGCACAAAAAGAAGGAGCTTCTGTTGCAGATATTTCAGCAGGTCTTTCATATTCTGTAATTAAAAACGCTTTATTCAAAGTTATTAAATTAAGAAAAGCTAGTGATATTGGTTCAAAAGTTGTTGTTCAAGGTGGAACATTCTTTAATGATGCAGTTTTGCGTGCTTTTGAAAAAATCGCTGGTGTAAATGTATTCCGTCCTGATGTTGCAGGTTTAATGGGAGCTTATGGTTCAGCATTAATTGCTTACGACCAATGGGTAGATTTAACTACTCCAAAACCAGGACAAGAACCAATTGATCCATCAGCTGTTCGTTCTGGAATTGCAACATTAGAGCAGTTGGAAAAATTCCATGTTGAATTGGAATCTCGTCGTTGTGGAAAATGTCAAAACAATTGTCTTCTTACTATTAATACATTCAGCACAGGAACAGAAAACCGTGTGTTCATTACAGGAAACCGTTGTGAACGAGGTGCAGAAATTGAAGGCAATGTAATTGATGCAAGTAATAAGAAAAATACTGGCGTTGAAGATGTTGGTGAAAAATTACCAAATATGTTTGAATGGAAGTACAAACGATTGTTCAGCTATGTTCCATTAAAACCAGAAAAAGCACCAATGGGCGATGTGGGAATTCCTCGTGTTCTTAATATGTATGAAAATTATCCATTGTGGTTTACTTTCTTTACAAAATTAGGATTTAGAGTTCGTTTGTCACAGCGTTCTTCAAGAAATGTTTACGAAAAAGGAATTGAAACTATTCCTTCTGAATCAGTTTGTTATCCTGGAAAAATTTCTCATGGTCATGTAGTTTCTTTGCTTCAGCAAGGTGTTAAATTTATTTTCTATCCTTGTGCTCCTTATGAATTGCAAGAAGATAAAGGCGCAGGAAATAATTACAACTGTCCAATTGTTACAAGTTATCCTGAAGTATTGCGTAACAATGTTGATGAACTTCGCCAAGATGATAGTATTTTATATATGAATCCATTCTTGCCAATTTACGATAAAGAACGATTGGCAGAACGATTGTGTGAAGAACTTGTTCCTCAGTTCCCTGCGCTTACAGAAAAACAGATTTATGATGCTGTTGATGCCGCTTGGGAAGAACAGCAAAAATTCCGTGATGATATTCAAAAAGCTGGTGAAGAAGCGTTGGAGCGTGTGATTCGTGTTGGCGGAAACGGTATTGTTCTTGCTGGCCGTCCATATCACCTTGACCCAGAAATTAATCACGGTATTCCAGAAATGGTAAATGCTTTGGGATTAGCTGTATTTACAGAAGATAGCGTTGCCCATTTGGGAAGTATCGAAAGACCGTTACGCATTATGGATCAGTGGGTTTATCACAACCGCCTTTATAGAGCTGCTTCCTTTGTTGCGGGAATGCCAAATTTGGAAATGCTTCAGCTTACTAGTTTTGGTTGTGGTCTTGATGCTGTTACTGCAGACCAAGTTGATGATATTATGCGTTCAAAAGGAAGAATGTATACATTAATCAAAATTGACGAAGGTTCCAACTTGGGAGCTGTTCGTATTCGTATTCGTTCTTTAATTGCAGCTGTTCGTGAACGCCAAAGACATAACAGAAAACCTGTAGTTAAATCTGCAGCTTATCAAAGACAAGTGTTTACAAAAGAGATGAAATATTCTCACACAATTATTGGGCCACAAATGTCTCCAATTCACTTTAGAATTTTGAAACACGCATTTAATGCTTGTGGATATAATTTTGTGATTCTTGATGCTGTTGATCCAAAAGCTGTTGATACAGGTTTGAAATATGTAAACAACGATGCTTGTTATCCTTCTATTATTGTTGCGGGGCAGATGATTGCGGCTCTTGAATCAGGAAAATACGATGTAAATCACACTTCCTTGATTATTACTCAAACTGGTGGTGGTTGTCGTGCTTCTAACTATATTGGATTTATTCGTCGTGCGTTAACAGATGCAGGTTTTGATAAAGTTCCTGTTCTTTCTTTGTCTGCACAAGGTTTTGAAAAAAATCCAGGATTTAAAATTACTCCAGGCTTGTTACATCGTTTGTTAATGGCTGTTATGGTTGGAGATGTTTTAATGCGTGTTCTTTATAGAACTCGTCCTTATGAATTAGTTCCTGGTTCCGCAGATGCACTTTATGAAAAATGGAATGCAAAAGCAGAAAAACAAGTGAAGTCACTTTCTTTAAGTGGATATCACAAATTGCTTAAAGGAATTGTAAAAGATTTTGATAATTTGCCACTTAAACCAATTAAAAAACCTCGTGTTGGTGTTGTTGGTGAAATTCTTGTAAAATTCCATCCAACTGCAAATAATAAAATTGTAGAAACTATAGAGCGAGAAGGGGCAGAATGTGTAATGCCTGATTTGGCTGACTTCTTCTTCTATTCATTTGCAACTGGAATTTTCCGCCACGAAGAACTTGCATTCCCTAAACAGACAGAACGAAATGCAAAATTGTTTGTTTGGTTTATGGAACTTTATCGTAAAAAGATGAAGAAATATTTGAACAACAGTCGTCGTTTTGAAGCTCCTTCATCAATTTATGATTTAATGAAAGGTGTTGATGATATTGTTCAGTTAGGAAATATTACTGGTGAAGGTTGGTTCCTAACAGCTGAAATGGTAGAACTTATAAAAGAAGGTGTTCCAAGTATTGCTTGTGTTCAGCCTTTTGCTTGTTTGCCTAACCATGTTACTGGAAAAGGTATGATTAAGGAACTTAGAAGAAGATTCCCTGGTGCAAATATTAGCGCAATTGACTATGACCCAGGTTCTTCAGAAGTAAATCAGCTTAATCGTTTGAAATTATTGCTTTCTAATGCTCCTGCTGGAATGCATCCTGATGAAAATGATGATGGTGTAATTGTTAATCCAGATGGAACAACTTGCAAACCAGAAGTTCGTCTTGCAGAAGGTTCAGTTGCTTTTACAGACACAGAACCCGTTGAAGATATGCCAGTTGTGTAAGGTGAATTGATTGTTAAATGCGGAGGTACGAAATTAATATGAAAAAAAATCTTGTTACAAAATTATGTTTATTCCTTTTTATATTTTCTATCGTACCTGCATTTGCTTCATATAATAGATATGGAGTACCTGATTCATCTGAAATTAGAAAAGATTTAATAGAAACTTGGTTTGAAGCACCTTTGCTAAATGTTAGATTAAATCGCCCTGAAATTAGAACTAACAGAATTGGTGAAAAATTTCAGATTCGATTGGAAGAAACAGATGATTATTTTACAATTTTTGTTTCTCCTCATGCAACATTAGAAGTAGATGTTTATTCCGACAAAGGAAAGTCTACAGAAATGCAAGATATTTATCCTGGTGATGCTGTTGGAAGTTGGATTTTAGTAAGAGATAAAAAAACTGGAAATCCAATTCGTATTCGTTATTATTTTGCAGAAGATAGTGAAGTGTATGTTCAGTTTTTTCCAAATAACAAAATGGCTTATGCTGACCTTGTAATTTACGGAAATTATGCAGCAAAAGGTGTTTCTACAGGTGTTCCTTTTAGTAGATTTTTTACTTCATCTTTTGAAAATGTTGTAAAATGGACTTCTAAAATGATTCCGTGGGAATACACAAAAATTTATCGTGATAATTATCCTTCCACAATAAGAATGATAAATACAATTCAAGAAAAAATGAAAAACATTGTGTTTACAGAAGATGCAATGTACGACGAAAATATTGAACCTGTTTATATTTCTTCGGGAAAGCCACGAAAAATTGAAAAAGAAGATGTTGGAAAAATAACTGTTTCTGGTGCAGGATTTTTAAAATGGATTGCAGATGGAATTATTGAACCTATAACAGGCGGAAGATTAAAGCGAGAACCATTAATTGTTCAAACTGTGGAATATAAAGATGTTGGCTATCAAGGAATTCTTTCTGAATCTTATGCTTTGTCTTTTTCACTTGATTGGATTAGAAATTTGGCGTCTGCAATTGTGTCTGTAAGAAGTGGGCATAATTATATGTTCAATGAATCTGGTGTTGATGTTGATATAGAGCCATTCGCTGCAAGATTTACAGAGCAAGGTATAAAAAATACAGAAGGATATATTCATGACTCTGGATATTCTGTTCAATCATTAAAAGCATTGCTTTATGTTTTGGCCGCAATTGAACCAGAAACTTTTTACTTTGGTGCAATTCGTGAAACTCACAGAAAAACTCCAGAAGTAAAAGTTTTTAATGAATGTGTTGCATTGTTCCCATATTTTGATTCCAAAGGTCATTTTCAGTTAGTGATTTTTAAAGACGGAGCAATAATTTCTTATGATGAATTTTTTAATCGCTACTGTTTAGATACAATTTCCCTAGTAAAAGTCCGAGCCACAAACGAATTTTACCCTGATTAATTAAATTTGATTTAATTTGGTTATTCTCAATTTCCAATGTTGTCATCTGTTTGCGTTTTGGTGTATAATTTTAAACGATTATGAAAAAGTTTGTATCAATTCTTATATTTTCTTTTTTATCAAATTTTTTGGTTTGGTCTTTTGAGACTGATATTTCTCTATTTAATGAAATGACATCTGCTTATAATAGTGGATTTTATCCAGGTGCAATTCAGCATGCAGAACGATTAATTAAGAATTTTCCTGATTCTGTTTTTATTGCAAATGGATACGCTGTAAAAGGTGAATGTCATGTTCGTCTTGGTCAATTGGAAGAAGCTGAAGATGCGTTAAAAAATGCTCTTGTTGTAACAGAAAAAAATAGCACTTTGAATTTGGCTTGTGTTTATTGGCTTGCACGAACTTATGAATTAACAAAACGATATGAAGAAGCATTATCTGAATATCACTATTATTGTAAATTTGCTACTTTAGGTGGAATTTACTATCCAAATGCTATTGTTAATTCAGGAAAAGTTTTTTACCAATTAAAAGATTATAAAAACGCAATTCCTTTGTTTGAATATTGTGTTTCAAATGGTAAAAAATATACTGCTTCTGTATTTAATGATGCTTTATTAAAATTGGCTGATTCTTATAACAAAAATGGAATGCCTGAAAAAACTATTTCTTTGTTTAATAAAATTAACAAAGATGATGTTGGTTCTCTTCCATATTATTTGCTTATGAGTTATACAGGCGACGCATATAAAGATTTAAAAGAATATAAAAAAGCTTATGACTTATATTGTGAAGTTCTTTCATCTGGTGAAAAATCTTTATCTGCAAATGCGCTAAAAAAAGCATACAACATTTCTGCAAGTTATAAATCACAAGTAGGAACTGACCCTGGTGATGTTCTTCAAAATGCTCAAAGTTCTTTGGAAGATTCAAAAGATTTGCTTATTGAATTTTGGACTAGAATGGGAGTTGACGCTTATAACCAAAAAGATTTTAGAAAAGCTATTAAATATTTTGAAGAAGCAAAAAAAACTGATAATACTGAAATTTTAGAATATATTGCAATTTATCGTTCTTTGATTTTAGCTGGTGAAGAAATTTCTGTAGCATCTGCCCATAGCGCTCAAAGTTATTTGGAATCAGTTGAAACAGAGTTAGGATTAAACGAAACTAGTTTGTATTTTCAGGATTACAATAAACTTCATATAAAATATGATGTATTCAAGCAGAATTATGAAAAAGCAATTAGTAGAGCTGCAAAAGTAGAAACACTTGATAGCGAAACTAAAAATTTCTTGGGAATTGCCTATTACAATTTTGGTGATTTTATAAAAGCTTGCGAAATGCTTAGCGATTCAGATTCAGTTTTGTATGCGTTGTCTTTGGCAAAATTGCAAAAATTAAAAGAAGCGGCAAGTGTTTTTGCTCGCGTAGAAAAAGCACAAGGCTTAGATGATGATGCTCGTTTGGATTATGCAAAAGTATTGTTGTATTCTGGTCGTTATACAGAAGCTCAAATTGAATCTGCAAAATGTAAACAAAATGAAGCAAATTATATTCTGGGTTTGGCACAATTTAATACTCGTTCTTGGAAATATTCAGAACAAAGTTTTACTAAATATATTAATAAGGCAAAAGCAGATGAAAAATCTTTTTCTTATGCTTTGTTTTATCAAGGTTATTCCCAGTATAAATTAGGAAAAACAAAAGAAGCTTATACAAATCTTGCTAATTTTGTAGAAAAATATCCAACTCATGAATTAAGTTGGAATGGATATATGGCTGCTGCAAATGCTGCTGTTCAAGACAAAAAATATGATTTGGCAATAAATCAAGCTGAACAGGCAATAAAATACGCTGCTAATAATGACGGTCGTGCAGAAGCAGTTTTATTGTGTGCAGAAATTCATTCTGATGCGGGTCAATATGAAAACGCAATTAATTTGTTGTTGCCTTATTCAGAATTAAAAAACGACTTTGGAATGAAGTGTATATTCCAAATTGCAAGAATTTACGAAAGACAGCAAATGCTTGAAGCCGCTGATTCTAAATATAAAGAATTGGCAGCAAAATTTTCTGGAAATGCTCTTGCAGAAGAAGCTTTATATCGCCGTGGAGAATTATTTTATTCTGCAAAAGATTATAAAACTGCATTAAATCGTTTTAATGAATATTCAAAAAAATATCCTGCTGGTTCCTTTGTTGATGCGGCTTGGTATTTTGCTGCTGATTGTATGGCTCGCACTCAAAATGAAACAAGAGCAATTTTGCAACATAAAGCATTGATAAAAAATTATCCTGATAGCACTTATGTATATAGTTCCGCAAAATCTTTGATGGAATTAAATCGTAATAACAAAAAC
>JAEIGA010020242.1_pt1 | contig 10145 bp, 9 predicted proteins | sample 9270691 | NCBI WGS metagenome assembly JAEIGA01 (sample SAMN17057246, study PRJNA624740) | gut metagenome | biome: biome; isolation source: fecal sample | host: Bos grunniens | place: China: Xizang | collected 2019
GAGATATCATTCGCTCACGCACTTTCGACGCATTCTTCCCATTGATTTTGGTAGCCATTGTCTATTTCATTCTGGCATGGCTTTTCTCCAAAGTATTGGATATAATAGGCAACAAAATTCAAGAATACAAACATATCAAATAATTTTATGACAAGACTCAAAATCATACTACAGTCTATTTGGCAGACATGGCAACAAAGTCATTTGATGTTGCGCATTTTGATAGGCATTATCATTGGCTCTGTACTGGCACTTATAGTGCCTGGAATAGGTGCTATATCTGTGCTCGGTGACCTGTTTGTAGGTGCCCTCAAAGCTATGGCACCTGTGCTAGTGGCCGTGTTGGTAATGGCATCGGTGGCCGCTGCGGGAAAAGGATTGGGTAGTCGTTTCCGCTTGGTCATCACCCTCTATATGCTCACAACCTTGATTGCCGCTGTAGTGGCAGTTGTGGGTAGTTCGCTATTTCCTATTCATATCGCCCTAACCAATGTACAGGGGGCTACCGGAGCAGCTCCGAGTGCGTTGGCAGATGTGTTTCGAAATATCGCGCGGGAAATCATGAGCAACCCTATTACGGCTATTGCCAATGCCAACTACCTAAGTATCCTTTTCTGGGCAGTAGTTATCGGTTTGGCGCTCAAAGCAGTGGCTAGTCAGCAGACCATAACCAGTCTGCAACATTGGGCGGATGCTGTATCAAAAGTAGTGGGATGGATTATCCAATGTGCACCATTCGGTATATTGGGATTGGTATATACCTCTGTGTCTGAAAGCGGTTTAGAGATATTCACAACCTACGGACAACTACTCCTTCTGCTCATTGGCTGTATGTTGACCGTATCGCTAATAATCAATCCGCTAATTGTCGGTTGTATTCTTCGTCGTAATCCATATCCTTTGGTTTGGCATTGTTTGAAAGAGAGCGCAGTGAGTGCGTTTTTTACGCGTTCGTCAGCGGCGAATATTCCTGTGAATATGGAGATATGCAAACGTATGGGATTGGACAAAGATTTTTATTCTGTAAGCATTCCGTTGGGCAGTATTATCAATATGGATGGTGCTGCTATCACCATCACCGTCATGACGCTCGCCACCTGTCATACATTAGGTATTGATGTGCCTCTAGCTACTGCATTGCTACTGAGTGTAATCGCCACATTAGCAGCTTGTGGCACTTCGGGCGTAGCAGGTGGATCGTTGCTACTCATTCCAATGGCATGCTCGCTCTTTGGCATTAGCAATGATATTGCTATGCAGGTGGTGGCTGTCGGATTTATCATTGGCGTGGTGCAAGATTCGGTAGAGACTGCCCTCAATTCCAGTGGCGATATGCTATTCACTGCCACGGCTGAATTCAAAGAACGACTAAAACGAGGAGAGAAAATAGAAATTTTGTAATTGCAATACGATAAAAAATGTTGAATATGAAAAAAAATGTGTTGATAGGATTCGTCGCTATCTTAGGTAGTGTCTTGTGCTTTGGTTTAACTTCATGTGTGGAAAAGCAAAAAGATTACAATGAAACAACTTTAGAGTTGATTAACTTGGTGGAAAATAATGACGATTTGAAAAAATTGTTGACCGAAGCTATTGAAAAAGGAAAGCTCATCAATCCAAATAAAAAAACGAACCCAGTACAATCGTTAGAAGAGTATTACGATTTTATCGACTATTCGCAGAAAGTGATGCCTTGGGATGTGATTCTTTGTCCAGGACAGCCTACTATTTTTGGACGCATGTATCAAGCCCTCTGCTATTGCTACTTTATCAATTGCATGCCTTTGGAGTCTTTGGAAGGGCAAAATTTCTTTACTAGTTCGGTACAATATGTGGAGCCATATCGTAGTTGGCTTGTCAAATATTGCGACTCATGGGGAGAGTATCTTTCTTCTACCGAGTCATGGAACAAGGACTACGAAGAGTTGATGATGGTACAAGAGGAACTAGGTATGACCAAAGGTTGGTACGAAGATCCATCTAATTGGCATTCGTTCAATGATTTCTTTGCTCGTCATCTAAAATCTCCAGCAGAGCGACCAGTGGCGGAACCAGACAATGCATCCGTAGTAGCTTCGCCTTGTGATAGCGAACCACAAGGTGTCTGGGCTATTGATGAAGATTCGTATATCGTCACAGATGACAAGATTGCCGTTAAGTCGCGTGTGTTCAATTCGGTTCGTAATTTGATTTCACCGGAGAGTCCATATTGCGATGCCTTTGCTGGTGGTACCTTCTATCATGCGTTCTTGAATGTTAATGACTATCATCGCTATCATTTTCCTGTGGGCGGCGTGATAAAAGAACTACGAGTTATACCAGGAGATGATGCTTTGGGTGGTAGCATAACTTGGGAACCAAAATTAGAGCAATATGTAGTGGATTGTTCTGTACCAGGATGGCAGAGTGTGGAGACGCGTGGATTGGCTATCGTTGAGACCGAAGAATATGGTCTTGTAGCTGCAATGCCTATCGGTATGTCGCAAGTCGCCTCTATCAATTTTGAAGAGCATTTGCAGGTTGGTGATACCGTGCAAAAGGGTGACATGCTGGGGTATTTCTTGTTTGGAGGTTCTGACTTTGTCGTGGTTTTCCAAGAAAAGGCGGGATTCAAACTTACTGCACCAAGCAATACCCACAATACATGGGAACATATCTTGATGGGCGAAAAACTAGGCGAATTGACCAAATAGTACCATGATGAGTGAAATCTCGTATGCTATGAAAATTCCCCTAGTGATTATAGGACTATTGGTTTTAAAATAATTATGTAACATCTCAAAGATGACTCATATGAGAAACAAATTAATTATCGTCGTTGCACTATGTATGTTTTGGACATTGTTAACGGCACAAGAGTATGCCGCAGCAGGTAAGTATACTGTTTCGCTGCATGCTGGCTATGGTCATAACCTGACATATGGTTCTTTTTCTATTTTTGATGTGGATGCTTATATGCCTATTAATCAGTATTTTGAGGCAGAAGCAAATGTTCGCACAAACACCGCTAATGTTCATACTATTGGCCTACAAATGCGTCCTAAGTTTGCCTTGCCAGTAGGCGAATTATTCCTTGAAGACCGACTGATGGCAAACTTCATTGCACGCGATCAACTCAATGAGTTTATCCATGCCATATCGCTGGGCTATCGTATGCAATATGTGAGCGCCCAATTGGGACTATTCTCTCGTGTGATGATACCACAACCATATAATAGAAATAGCGATAATGCCCGCATTTCTGAACCATTCATGTTACTCTATCGAGTAGAGGCCTTTGTTCGTCCTGAAAGCTCTTGTTGGAATTTGGCTATTGCAATATCTAATGTGGATGATCATATGATGGAACGCCCTTGGAATCCAGCGCTCTATCTTAGAGGATGGTATGATGTCAACGAGCATTGGCGTCTGCATTTAGCAGGCAAATATAAGAATGCAGGTATGTTCCATATGAACGCACATTATTATGCGTCCGAAGTGAAATTGGGCGCAGAGTATAGGTTTTAGTCGTTAGTGATAAATGATGAGTTATAAGTTATGAAAAAGAAAATCAAAATATGCATTTGTTTTTTGCTCGTGGTGGTTATTGGCTCATTTGTGGCTTGTGGCCCTGAGTTTCGTCTAGATTTAGTAGGAAATATCGTGGGTACATCGCCACGCATTGACCAACGTTTGGCCGACTCTGAGAAGTATAATGCTACGCATCCTTTTGTGACCTTGCAAGCCCCAGAGGAAAACTACCATGTATATGTATGCACTGATACGCATATTACCACGGAGGTGGGACGCTGGCAATCGTTTGTAGATGCATATCGTCAAGATATGTTGTGCCCCGTAGCTATTCACTTGGGTGATATAGTGGATGCACAAAATCACTTTGACGAAGTGTACACTGCTTTTGCTCAGGTGCCATATAATCCATCTAAACCAGATACCATGATGGTGGTAGCCGGCAACCATGATATTTGTTTCAGCCAATGGCCTGCTTTCTTGGAAACATTCAAGACTAGTACCTACTACTTTATCGTAGCTACGCCACAAGGCCAACAGGATTTGTATATCATGTTTGACTCTGCGGATGGAACTGTGGGCCGTAAGCAACTGGCTTGGCTCAAAGAAACATTGGAATGGGCTGCAAACCAGAACTTCCGTCATGTGGTAGCATGTACTCATACGCACTTCTTCATGCGTGATGGTTCACAAGGTATTGCCACCAATTTCTCTATTGAGGAGACCTATTCGCTGCTAAATCTCTTTCAATCCTATGGTGTAGATATGGTATGGACTGGACATGACCATTCTCGAGAGGTTACAGAGTACAAGGATATGACATGCATTATTGTAGATTCGATGACAGCGGAGGATAAATCGCCGCATTATATGCTTGTCACAATGGGAGATAAGATAACTTATGACTTCATTCCTCTCAATGCCGAATAATCTTTATTGTGAAATTTGTGAACTATGAGGGCGTGGAATTCTAGCATATTAAGTATTGCTATTACCCTACTACTAGCGGTAGTAGTGGTGGTTAGCTCTTTGACAACCACTTATATAGTGCAGCAGTTTGAGAACGAAGAGCAAAAAAAAATTGAGTTATGGGCAGAAGCTACTAGAAAACTAATTTTGGCTAACAATGATGATGATATAGGATTCCTTCTGAAAGTCTTAGAAGGCAATGTGACGATTCCTGTGTATATGGTGGATACCAACTATAACTATACGGGTTCGCGCAATGTGAAGGAACCAAAGAAAAATGTAGAGCTGTTTTATGCGAATAAGATAGCTAAACTGCGTGATTCGCAAGAACCTATTGAAGTGCGAGATGGCGAAGTGGTGATGCAATATATCTATTATGAGCCATCTTCTACATTACGCTGGTTGACTTATTTTCCATATATCCAGATTATCGTGATGATAGCGCTGGCGAGTTTAGCCGCAATAGCATTGGTGATGATGCAGCGCAGCGAGCAGAATAGTCTATGGGTGGGTTTATCCAAAGAGACTGCTCATCAGTTGGGTACTCCCATTTCTTCACTTAACGCTTGGAACGAACTGCTGAAAGCCACCTATCCTGATGATATGCTATTGCCTCAGATGGATGAGGACATTCGTCGGTTGCAGATGATAGCCGAGCGCTTCTCTAAGATCGGTTCGCAACCTACATTAGAGCAATATGAGGTGCGGCCTGTGCTGCAATCTGCGATGGATTATATGCGCGTTAGGACATCCAATAAAATAGAATATCAATTATTAAGTGATGACGCGCTGACGCAAGATGGCAGTGAGGCGAAAGCCATGCTGTGTGCGCCACTCTTTGAGTGGGTGGTAGAGAATCTATGCAAAAATGCAGTAGATTCAATGGATGGAAAAGGCAAAATTACGATTAAGATGAGACGAGATGGAGATAAGGGGAAAAGACGAGAGGAAACGATTGTGATAGATATTACTGATACAGGCAAAGGTATTGATCGCAGAAGATTTAAGACTATCTTCCAACCAGGTTATACCAGCAAAAAACGAGGGTGGGGATTAGGATTGAGTCTTGCCAAGCGTATCATTGAAAATTATCATGGAGGCAAACTCTTCGTCAAGCAATCGCAATTGGGCGTCGGTACGACCTTCCGCATCGTTCTCAAACAAGCCAAAGACTGTCGATCCTGAGCCAGACATGGCTGTATATTCAGCGCCTGCATCTTGTAGGCGCTTTTTTATGGATGCTATCTCTGGATGAATAGCAAATACTGTGTCTTCAAAATCGTTGGTGAGGTCCGCAAGGACTTTAAGATCGTTATAGACTTTAAGGACTTTAAGGTCTGTAAGGGCTTTGCAACTGCCTTTGGGCTTAATGCCACCGTATGCTTCTTTGGTAGATACTCCGCATTCTGGCTTAATCATTATCAATTGCAATCCGCTCAAATCCAATGAGATAGGTGTTAGCTTGTCGCCAATGCCTTCGGCATAACAAGGGCTGTTGTAGATAAAGAACGGACAATCAGCACCCAGTGGGCGTACCTCCTGAGCTAGTTGTTCTTTTGTAAGTCCTAATGCAAAAATCTCATTGAGGGCAATGGCCATATGTGCTGCGTCGCTGCTACCTCCTCCAAGACCAGCACCAAATGGAATATTCTTTTTGAATCGAATGCGCACATCGCCTATCTGCGGGTATTTTGTCCGCATAAGCTGATAACATTTGATGATGAGATTATCTTCCGCAGGACAATCCACTGTCAATCCCTCTTGAATAAAAGAAAATCCGATACCCGACTCCCGATTCCCGATTCGCGATACTCGATTTACCTCCAACTCATCGTGCAAGCCATATATTGGATAAAAGATGGTCTCTAAATCATGATAACCATCATCACGCTTGCGTACTACACGCAAACCAATGTTGATCTTGCAATTAGGGTATAATACCATCTTCTCTTAACACTAAACGGTAGCGTAGCGTCCACTAAACACTATACGGTATCCATAAAGGATTTTTGCACCTTGTTGAATACCACGATACCAACGCCCAATAGCACCACCATAAAGGCAAAACTATATCCTAGCATCCACCACTCATGGTTACCCACACCTAGCATGCCGTATTTGAAGAACTCAACAATACCTGTCAAAGGATTAAGCTGCATGACAAGACGCAATGTCTCATTGTTGATTGTAGATAATGGATAAATCACAGGTGTAGCGTACATCCATAAGCTTACGAAGAAACCTAGTAGCAATTGCAAGTCACGGTATTTTGTGGTCATACTTGAAAACAAGATACCAAATCCCAAAGCTAAGCCTGCCAACATCACTACTAATATAGGTAGCATAAGGGCATACCAGTTGGTATGTATTTGTACATCAGTAAATAACGCATAATATGCGTACACGATGAGGAATAATGCAAATTGAATTCCGAAGCGTACAAGGTTGCTGATGACATCGCTAAGAGGGGTCACCAAACGAGGAAAATAAACCTTACCAAAGATGGCAGAGTTGCTAACAAATGTGTTGGAGGTCTTGTTCAAACAATCTGCAAAATACTGCCAGAAGCTGATACCGGCTAGATAGAAGAGAGGTTGTGGAAGACCATCCGTAGAAATCTTAGCAATACCACCAAAGACAACCATGTACATGACCGTAGTCATCATTGGTTGGATGACATACCATAGAGGTCCTAAGACCGTTTGCTTATATTGAGTGATAATGTTTCGTTTTACAAATAGCATCATCAAATCTCTATAACGCCAAATCTCTCCGAAATCTACTGATAAGAGTTTCTCTTTTGGACGAATCTCCGTCGTCCATTCTTGCTCAATTTTTGTCATAATTCATAAAATAGGCTGCAAAGGTACAAATTTTTTTGTATATTTGCAAATTTATTTGTATCTTTGCACCGAAATTAACGAACCCCGCTCGAAAGGGCGTAACTATTTAGAATTATGGCAAACGAAAAACAACAGTTCGTGGACGAACTAAAGGAATTACTACAAAAGAATGTAGCGGAAGTGAAAGAACAAGTAGAAGCGTTGAAAACACAATTCTACCGTCAGTATCATCAAGAATTGGAAGCAGCAAAAAAGGCAGCTCAAGCAGCCGCAGAGGCCGCAGGTGAGGTGCTAGATAATTGGTTGCCTTCGGTGGATGAGCTGGAGCAAGAATTCCGCGAACTGTTGAATCAGTACAAGCAACGCCGTGCAGACTTGCAAAAGCAAGTAGAGGAAGAGCAAGCACAAAACTTGCTCCGCAAAGAGAATATACTCACACAAATGAAAGAGATGGCAGACTCTGAGACTGCTGATGTGATGGATAATCTCAAAAAAATGCGAGAGTTGCAAGCAGAATGGAAGACTATTGGTCCTGTTCCTGCTACTAAGACCCAAGAGATTTGGAAGAACTATCAACAGTACCAAGAGCGTTTCTACGACCTTGTGAAAATCAATATTGAATTGCGTGACTTGGACTTCAAGAAGAATCTTGAAATGAAAACCTTGCTTTGCGAGGCTGCGGAGAAATTGCAAGAGAACCCAAATATTGTAGAGGCTAACCGCGCATTGCAACAATTGCATGACGAGTGGGCAGAGATTGGTCCTGTGGCTCGTGAATTGCGTGAGGAACTCTGGAACCGCTTCAAACAAGCTAGTAGCGTGATCAACAAGAAGCACCAAGCATATTTTGACGAGATTCACGCAAAGGAGAATGAGAACTTAGAGAAGAAGCAAGCATTGATTGAGCAATTAAAAGGTATTGATTATGCGGGCTTTAAGTCTAATAAGCAATGGGATGAGGCTACCGAGAAAGTTCAAGCTATCCAACAAGAATGGCGTACAGTAGGTTTTGCACCAAAGAAGCAAAATCAAGCAGTATATAATGAGTATCGCGAGTTGTGCGAAGCGTTCTTCAAAGCGAAAACCGCCTATTACAAAGGTATGCGTGATGAGTTCAGCGAGAATTTGAAAAAGAAGCGCGAACTAGTGGAAGCTGCTGAGGCGCTGAAAGATAGCATTGAATGGACTGAAACTACAAACAAGTTAATTGAATTGCAAGCCGAGTGGAAGAAGGTAGGTCCTGTGGCTCGCAAATATTCAGACGATTTGTGGAAGAAGTTTACAGCAGCATGTGATTCCTTCTTTGAAGCAAAACGCGAGGCTACCAAAGAGTTGCGCGAACAATATGCTCAAAAACGCGCAGAGGCGAAAGAGCGTTGGAATAAGAAGGTGGACAGCATGAACGACCGTCAAAAACTCGTTCGTATGTACGAAAACCTTGTGCAAGAGATTAAAACAGCTGAGAATAATATCCTCTTCTTTACTGGTAAATCTAAGACTGCTAACAAACTAGTAGATGACATGCAAAAGAAGATTGATACACTGAAAGCACAACTCGTTGATATTGAGAAAAAAATCAATCAAATGGACGCAGAGTAATGCGTTTAGTGTTTAGTGGACGCACCGCTGCTTTTTAGTGTTGAAAGAAACATGAAAGAACTGATTTCATATAAGGATGTTGAGATATGTCAAGATGAGCAAATCGTTTTGAAGGATGTTAACTTAGAGATTACATCTGGAGAGATGGTTTATTTGCTCGGTCGTGTGGGTAGTGGCAAGAGTAGTCTGATGAAGACTTTTTATGCCGAATTAGAGGTGGAAGGTACTGAGGCGCAAGTGTTGGGCTACGATATGCTGAAAATCAAACGCAGAGAAATACCATATCTGCGTAGAAAAGTAGGCGTAGTATTCCAAGATTTTCAATTACTAGTCGACCGCAATGTGGAGGAAAACTTGATGTTTGTACTCAAAGCGACAGGTTGGAAGGACAAGCATGCAATGAAGAACAATATTCACGATGTATTAAAGCAGGTAGGTATGGCGGAGAAAGCCTATAAGATGCCATATCAGTTGTCTGGTGGTGAGCAACAACGCGTGGTAATAGCTCGCGCTTTGCTAAATGCCCCTGGTTTGATCTTAGCTGATGAGCCAACGGGAAACCTAGATCCTGAGACTGGCAAAGGTATTATGGATCTGCTATATAGTATCAGTCAAGCAGGTATGACCGTGATTATGTCCACTCACAATCCTATGTGGCCTGAGCAATACCCAGGACGCAAACTACAATTTGCCGACGGCAAGATACAAGAGTTGTAATTCTTACACATAGTATACAAAATAAAAGGACACTCAACCGAGTGTCCTTTTATTATTCGTAATGATTTATTACCAACCAAATTTATAGGTAAGTAGAATTACATGTTTGTGCTTGTACTCGTGTTCAAGTGAGATATTACCGCTATCCAATATGTCAAAATTGCGGCTATAAACATAATTATATCGATATGCCAAAGTCAATGAATTCTTTTTATCTACCTTCCATTGTAATCCGATCTCTGGACGCAACTCGTTGATATACTGACCAAAATATTTTGCGTTCAAAGTATTGAAAATTTCCATTTTACCAATAATGCTAAGTGGCTGATTAGGAATAGAATACTGAGCTTGTAAGCGTGAACGCAAAGTGTAGTCTATGCGATTCTTCTCTTGCAGATCGAGTTCGCCAGCTTGCGCATCTAACATAAGTCGCTCACGTAGCGAGAGTTTCCATTGTCCTAATGATACCTGTCCTGTCGCATCAATATTTACACGATGGCGAAGAAA
>JAEIGA010020243.1_pt1 | contig 10144 bp, 12 predicted proteins | sample 9270691 | NCBI WGS metagenome assembly JAEIGA01 (sample SAMN17057246, study PRJNA624740) | gut metagenome | biome: biome; isolation source: fecal sample | host: Bos grunniens | place: China: Xizang | collected 2019
CGATGGGAATCAATGCTGACCTGAATCATTTTTCCTGTTCCTGGTAATAGCGCCATAGTCTTTTCATTTATTCTACCGCTAAGTTACAAAACCGGAAAAAGGAAATGAAGGACAAAAAAAAGGCGGGAACACCGCCTTTCAAACCACTACAACTCGTATGCGAAGTAGAGTTTCGTTTCGTCTATCGTTCCGGAATCCAGAGCTTCATCGTACTCGTCTTCGGACACTACCAGAATCTTGTTTCCTGTTATCAGGTCCTCCCGAATGGCTGCGTAATCTTCCTTCCTCTGATTGTCAGCGAGCACCCTCTGCTCTTCCGCTTCCTCCCTCAAGGCTTCGCTTTCAGTACGGCCAGCCTCGTTCTGCTGCCTTGCAGATTCCTGCTGCATGCGCAAGTCCTCCGAAGCGCTTCTTGCGCTCTCGGCCAAGACCCTTGCGGATTCCGCCGCCACCCTTGCTGCTTCCGCATCTTCCCTGGACGATTCAGCCTTCACCCTTGCTTCTTCAGCAGACTTGCGGGCCTGTTCGCCCTGCTGTCTTGCGGCTTCATCGGCAATGCGGACCGTTTCGTTATCCACGACTTCCTGGACGGCCTGTTTCTCATGGGACAGGTCAAGGATGGAATCCGTTACCCTGTCTGCGGCATCGGTCGCATTCTGTGCCGCCGCATACGCAAGCTGCGCTGCTTCGGACGCTGTCTGTCCGGCACTAAGAGCAGGTTCCTTCAGGGCGTTCATCTCCACCAGCACCTGCTTGAAGATGCCGCCCGACGTATCATAGCAGGGTATTGATGTTATACCCTCCAGATCAGCCTTGATATCGAGGCTCTCCACAGCCCTGGCTTTCGCTCGGATGGAGGAAAGTATTTTCGGCACAAGCCGTTCGACAAGCTGGTCGTCGTTTTCTATTGCCATACTCACTTATTTGTTAGTTCGTTGATGATTGCCCTCTTCACTCCTGCCAAAAATACACAGTCACGGCTCTTGACCATATCAATGATCTGTTGGGCGTGGATATCGTCCACTTCCATTTCACCGTCGCTATGATAGATGGCACGGGCCGTATCGTCCAAGCCTATATCGTTGGTATTGGTGTGAATATAGTTTCCCAACTCCTTGGCAAGATCGAGTTCCCTGTACTCGTCAAATGCCACTTCCACGCTGATGTTCTTGAAATTCGCTTTCATGATGTTATGTTTTTATGTTTTTAATCCCAACAGCAATAGAATTCAAACCATGCGGATCCGTTGCTGATGAACATGTATGGCCGATTCTCGAACGATGTTTTTGGTTCGGTCGATGTCGTGACGGTTGCCTTCGCTCCAATGAAGTTCGGAACGGTAAGAGAACCGCCGGATTTCTTTACGAAATAAATCTTTCCCGGACACAAGTAAGGGGATGGCAGTGTTACGGTTCCACTGGATACAGAGATGAAGTCGACATTGATGGCGGCTGTCCCCGTACTGGAAGAATAGTTCACCGCCAGACCGTGTATCTTCGTGATTCCGGATGATTGTATATGCGTAGAGCCACCCTCAATGAACAACCCGTAATCGTCGTCGGCCAAGGAAGCCCTTACAACACAGACATTATCATGCCTTCTTTGGTTGTCCAATTGGTTGTTCTTCACATTGACCGTCGTGAAGTAGTTCGTATCAACATCCGAAAAGAAAGAAACTCCGAACTGGCTTTCTATCTCATTGTTTTCTCCGGCTGTAACATTAATCCCCTGACCCGTCATTTCCAACAAATAAGACGGCGCGACAAAGCCTTGGTTTTCAAGCGACGTTGTGACCGTCAGTTTATCATTATGTATGGTAAATCCGCCTACCGTACCCTGGATTGCCTCAATGGTCTTTACCTTACAATAGTCGGTGTTCAAGTACCCTCCGGAAATTAACGTACTCCCACACAAGGCCGCTTCAACCACATCCTTATACGCCAGAGCCTTCAGTTTGGAAGAATCAGCCTTTCCACTGATGGCGGTATTCAATTCATTAACCTTCTGATTCAAGGATTCAGTGGAAGCCTTGGCGTTGATTTGAGTAGAAAGAGTTGTATTCAAATCGCTGATTGACTTGTTCAAGTCTGTCTGTGCGGCAGACAGTTCGCCATCCGTTGCATATCCTGTCAAAGTTGAATTAAGCGATGTGACAGTAACGAGGCCGCTCAAATCTACTCTGGACGCACTTATGGTTGTTGTGCCTTTATTGATAATACTAATGTAGTCGTTGGCACTCATGTTGATTTGGTCTGCGGAAATCTTAATCTTAGAGATACTTTCATCTACATAAGTTTTAATTTCAGCAGTTTTTGCAACACCTTGCGATGTAACCTGCGTTGTAAACAAAGATGCAAAGTTTGATTCCAATACAAGACCACTCTTACTAATATTGGTTACATTTCCGGCAGCATCCAAATTGATTTTCTCCACCTTAGCCGTAATATTGCCTACGGATATGGACAACTCTGACAAATCCTCACTAACGCCACCGACTTCCTTGTCTACATAAAGTTTGATTTCTTCTTTGGCCGCATTGAGTTCTATGCCCAAATCCGTCACGGAACCTTCCACGCCGTTTATCTTCTTGCCGAGCAGGGATATTCTGGTAGCGTCCTGCTCTATCTTTGTTTCGGTAGTGATTTTGAAGTTATCCAGAGGCTTGTCCGTAAGCGATAGCATATCCACGTACACATCCCCCGTAGAGATGATGGAGAAATCACCCGTACCATTCCAGATACCCGACAACTTGACTTCGTACCCGTCTTCCCGTGCCGTCACGTCCGAGCTGTAATGGAAGTCATTGTCAATGAACTTTCCGTCGGAACCGACAAATCCGAACTCCACCTTTCCGGACAAGGCTACATAGAACCTTACTGACAGATACAGCGTATCAGGCACCTCTTCGTATGTGTCGGTATAGGAGCCGTCCTGATTCTCCGTAGAACCCGTAAACACCTTATGTGTACCGGCCTTTCTGATCTGGGAATTCCATTGTGTGATACTTGACTTGTTCAGGCGCAGCATGTCACGTCCCTTCCACTCGGAGAGCCCTGCGTAAGTCTGTTCACTGGCAAGCAGGTCAAAATTGGAGGACTGCGGAAGCCCGTCCACAAGGAAGTATTCCGTATCGTCCGCACCGAGCGTCCAGTGCTCGCAATTGTTGGTCATCGACGCATTGGTAAGGAAATTCTGTTCCTCACTCATGTCATAGGTACTTTGCCTGAAATTGGTACGGAACTGTCCCTTGGCAATCTCAATGGAATCCGCCACGTTCTCTCCCGTATGGGCAATGACGAACTCACCCACCGCATAAAGGTTGGTAAGGTAGGCGCCGAATTCCTGAAGCCATCCGAACAGCGGATTGTACACGCCGCCCAAATTACCCAAACGGCCTTTCAAGGAATTGTCCGGGTCTGTTTTCGCACCATAGATGAAATCCATATACGGAGTGTCCTGACCCACGGACATGAGCTGTATGATACCCTTACGGTCAGCATTGGACAGGTTGTCAAGACGAACAAGCGTATCCCTTTCAGTAATGAGCGACTCACTACCGCCTTCCATCGAAGTCGTGAAGTTGCGGAAACGAACCCAGTCCAAACGGTCTTCGCCTTGTTCTCCTACACCAACTTCCGTTACAATGAACTCATATTGCTTGGTCACATAGTACCCGTTCTCTTCCGACGGATTTCCGCCGTACTGCTGCACAATGATGACATCATCCACCCGGAACGGATTGTACAGCTTGCCGCCGTCCGTCTTCAGGTATACCTTGCCGTCCGCTGCATCGTAGTGGTCCACCTCCATCATGCCGGTAAAGATACGGTTGTCGTTCTCACCGAGCATCTGCGAAACGATGAACTCATAAATACGCATGGAGCCCCGTACAATCAGGTCGTCAAACTCGGCAAGGCTTTTCTTCTCGATCTCCCCTGCGGCATTCTCCCACTCCTTCATGCGGATGGCCCAACCCTTTCCTCCAACGAATCCGGAAATGAATTCCTCGGAAGAAAGGTTACCCTTGAACACGGCATTGTTCTCCACAAGCAGGTCGTACACGTTGGCCAGTATACGTGCGACAATTTTGTCGGCTTCCACATACCAGTTCCCGTCATCGTCCTTCCTTGCGGCCCAACCCGCCTTGAGGGTATCCTTGACATAGTCGTCGGATGCCGCCTCGGTGGTGGTGAGACCTCCGAGCAGCTTGATATGGTGAGGGGTCTCGTCGGGCTTCACCTTGGAAAGGAACCGCTCGTCAAGGTCCTCCAGCCGGCTTTCCACATACTTTGAAGTGGCGAGGTTCTCGTCGCTCACAGGCACGTCCTCGTCGCTGTCCGTACTGCGCTTGATATCGGTCACCGGTTTTTCCTGTTCGCCGTTCTTGAACACGAATCCTCCGACAAGGGAAATGAATCCCTTGACCGTAAATCCCGAAAGCCAATGCTTGGCCTTGATGAGCCACGGTGTGCTGTGTTTGTCGATTTCCCACATTTCACCCGGACCCAAAGAATCTTCATAACCTTGGTCACTTTCGAGATAGCCGGTGTCGTAGATGATGTCACGGATGCTCGTACCGTCCGTGGAGGATACCTCACCGATTCGTATGTAGTAGTACAGGGTGCTGGCAGGAACACCTTCCGCAGAGCCGTCCACCTCATAGAGCACTTTCGAATAGACCACGAGTGCGGCGCTGCCTTCCTTCTCCAGGCGGACATAGATATAGTATGCCCCGTTGTCAGGGAACTTGTTGTTGTAGGCGGTCACCGTCCATCGCCTGTAGTTTCTGTCACCATCATTATAGGTGATGCCATGCGACGGATCATACACGGTAATGCGGCACGAAGACGAGGCGGAAACCCGGATAAGGTTCGCCCCATGCCCCGAATTCTCAACGAATGTGAGGGTTTCGGGATTGATATAGTAGGTACGGTTGTTGTTCGTCCGCGTAGCCATAGTCTTTTCCTTTATTTATACCGCTAAGTTACGCAATCGGGAAGCGGCAATGAAGGACAAAAAAATCGGAAACTTTTTGTCCTTCATATCACGGGTTGTTTGACATAACTTTGTATTGACATTGAAACTTAACGGACTAAAGATGAAAAGGCTATGATTACAGAATTGGACTGGGCGGGAATCATTACCGCTGTCGGTGCGCTGATTGGGGCAATCGGCGGTATCTACTCCATTTGGGCGAACTTCCATCAGGAGGAGAAGAACAAGATGACGGACTGGAAGATCGAGCAGTACCGCAAGCAGGAAAAGAAGCGCGGATTCCGCAGGGCGGAAAATACGGGCAAGGTACTCGGAGAACTTTCGCAGGTAATGATTTCCACGGGCGCTGACCGTGTTTATATCGTGCAGCCGCACCCTCTGGGGCATATCGCCTTCCTGTCAATCCAGTTCGAAGTCAAGGCCCGTGGCGTACAAGGCATGCGCATGGAGGTGCAGAAGCTGGAGATGAGCGAGGTTCCGCAATTCAGCAAAATGATGGCCGAGAAACTGTTCATGTACTTCGACGATATCGACAATCAGATGGAGGACCGTGTAGCCAAGTCGCTCCTTTCGAGCAACGGAACGGTGGCTGCCGCCATCAAGCGACTGAACTCCTCACGTGATTGGGTGGGAAGCATCTTCTGCGAGTTCATGGAACAGCCCAAGATTTCGGAAGAGGAAATCAAGGCTATTCTTCACGAGGCAGCCATCAACATACAGTTCAATCTTCCGGAGTTTCAAGAAGAAGACTAAACTATACTATAAAATATAACATGGAACTGAAACTGGAACGGAAATGGCCGAAAGCGGAATATACCGTGGGTAGGCTGTACATTGACGGGGAACTGTTCTGCAACACCCTGGAAGACAAGGTGGCGGACGTGAACCGCAACGGGAAATTTGACGGTACCGAGCGCAAGGTACCCGGAAAGACCGCCATCCCTTACGGGACTTACAGGATTTTCTACGGATGGTCACCGAGATTCGGACGCAACCTACCGAGGTTGCTGAACGTGACCGCATTCGAGGGCATCCTCATTCATCCGGGGAACACGGCGGAGGATTCGTCCGGATGCATCCTTGTGGGACGCAACACGGAAGTGGGACGTTTGACCCAGTCACGTCTGTATTCGGACGAACTGAACAAGCGCATTGACATCGCCCAGCGCCGTGGCGAGCAAATCACCATCGAAATAGTGTGACGCCATGGCTTACAAGGAATATAAGTACGACCCGTATGTGAGGGCATGGAACCGCATTGCCGACAGAGGCGAGGTATGCAGCGGAAACTTTGACCCACGCAACAATCCGGACGACCGCCGCAGGCTCATTGCCGGCATCGTGCTTGTCGTGGCGTTCCTTCTGCTGTTCGTACTGTTCAGCGGATGCACCCGAAGTGTATATGTTCCCGTGGAGCGCACCACAACCGTGACGGAGATTGTAAAGGATACGGTAGTGGAGGTGATACTGGAGGTAAGGAAGGACACGGTGACTGTCGAAGCAGCCGGAAGGGATACTACCTCATACCTGGATAACGGCACGCATTTCAGCCGTGCCACCTGGAAGGACGGAAAGCTCGGACATTCACTGGGTACACTTCCGGGGGCTTCGGTAAAGGACACCGTTCCTGTAAAGATGGTCATCATACGGGACAGCATCCCCTATCCGGTAGAGGTGGAAGTGGAGAAGAAGCTTTCCTGGTGGCAACGTCAGAAGATGGAATACGGCGGGATAGCCATCGGTGCAGCAGCGTTTTTCGCATTCGTTACCGGTATGCTATTGAAAGGCGCAAGAAAAAGAGATTAAATTAATACCATACAAAATGATCAAGGAATTCTGGACACTGGCAAAGATGCTGTTCACAAGCAAGCCAGGCGACATTGACGAAGTAAGACTGAAACCCATGGAGCACTTCCCGCTCGGCGGAAAGGACTACATGCCCTGGTGCGGCTACCTGATTTACCGCAAGGACCAACTGGCAGAACGCAGAAAGGATTGGATTACCAAGGAATACAGGGAACTCAAGAGAGTGGAGAACTACAAGCTGTGGTTTGCACAGCAGTCCGGCTCATGGCTGAAGTTCTACTGGAAGTGGTTCTTCGAGCAGTGCTAGTCCGGAGTACGAACGCATTATTCCCTCCCGGCGGCTTGGGACAAAAAAAGAAGCCGCAAACATCTTTTCAAATCGCATCCCCGAACAACACCCAAAAGGGGAACAATTCGCTAAGTCAGTTGATGTGCGGCTCATTACCTACAACAACTGAACTTAGCGAATTGTTTTTATGCGAGAGATTGTTTTTGGCGAATACCGCAAGGTGATGGCAGCCGTAAGCCGCCATTACGGAATGGAGGAAGAACCTCTTCTCCACTCCAACAGGGAAGAATGTGTGGACGCTCGTGCCACACTCGTGGGAATCCTCATTGACCGCGACCTTACCGAGGCCGAACTGGTACAACTCACCGGGCTGACACAGCAGTGCATCAACAAGCTGAAGAATTCCATCCGGTTCCGGGAAAAGGGATGGGCGTTCCGGGAAACATTAAAGGCTGTAAGAAGGGAGTTGGAGGGATAATTCCTCCAACCTCTAAAACGAAACGGGAGTGAATCTCAAGAAAGAAGCGCTCTCGTTTCCGGATTACTGAAATACTGCGAGCAGCAGAAGTTCTTTCGAGGCGAAAAATCCTTGAAGTCACACGAAGCGTAGTACTCACGGCGCATCGCCCAACGGGCAAGGTCCTTCTGCCATTTCGGTATCCGCTGTTCCGGGTTGTCCACATCACGGAACGGCTGCGCTACAATGCGCACCCTTCGGAACGTCTTCCAATGCGACAGACGGGAAACCGCTTCCTCGAAGTCACTGCCAATCATGGTGTACATCAAGTACGAGGCAGGCTTTCCCCGATAGCCGTCTATCAGCTTCATGGCTCGCTCGCATTCTACTATCTGTTTGGGCGTATCACAGCCGAAACGGATTTGATTCAGCCATCGACACTTGGCAAGGAGCTTCGCAACCTCGTCAGTTACCAGTCGGGCATCAAGCGCCTGATTGAAGTCCACCCGATATCCTCGCTCGGCTATCTTTTCTATCTGCTGCAAGCCGTATTCGCACGCAAGGATGTTGTTATCCATCAGAACTAGCTTGTTCCGACCGTCAGTAGCCACCTCGTCCACGTCCATATACGGGCGAACCGGACCTTCCTTGCGTGGTACTACGCACCACTTACACTTGTTCGGACAGCCACGGGTCAGGAATCCGTAGGCAGTCCGGTTGTCTATCTCGGAGTAAATGGTGTAATCGGGAGTGAGATACTCCATAGTATCGGGCAGACAGGAATGAATGTCGTACCCCGTACCGCCACGCACTATCTTGCCGGCATTGATCTCCCCTTCAAAGTCTTTGGTGTAGTTGAAAATCTTCGACATGTAGACAATGTCATAATACTGCGTCTTGTCAAGCCACTCTACGGTATCGCCTTGGTTCTTGTGGTATGCACTGATCTTCATCAGCGCCAAGTTTGGGTGTTTGGAGTCCACCGCAACAAGTCCTACTCTCATAATCCAATAGTTTTTGATTGTTTATGAGAGTGAAGTTCGGCATTCCCCTACACTATTTGAAGGACAAAAAAAATACCGGCATCTGCAATAGACCGGGTTCAAACAAAAAAAATAAGGTTCCAATTTGGAACCTTAAAACTTTGACTAATCTTCTTTCTTGAAACCTTTCACTTCCATTTCAAACACCGAATTGATTTGTCTTCCGGTTTCTCGACGAACACTTCAGCCTGAAGCATACCGATGGCATTTTCGAGCATGTCTATTTTCCGCTCCATCATTTCATCACGGTCGTTTGCATCGGCAAGAACTTCCTCTATGTACGCCGCAAGACGTTTCACTTCTCCTTCCATCTGGCAGTTGTTACATTTCGGCGCAGCAAGATATTGACGGACTGCCACGAATGTACACATGATGCGGATATTTACTTCAATAGCAGTCGGTGAGACGCATCTTGCCATCAGCGGCTCGAAGTTTCAACTGGTGACAGTTTGTCTCCGTTTCCGCACTTTCTTCTCCTCGAATACCTTGATTGCTTCTTTCTTTGTCATGGCTATTCCTCCTTTTCATCTAAGACAAAACGTGCTCCGCATTTTGGGCAGCGGATAGTATTAGTATCTACCGCGAACAATTCCTGTATCTCTACACCCAAAGCACCCGATACTTTCATTAATGTTTCATACGTAGGATTGCCATTCTCTCCAAGCATTCTACTGATACTTGTCTGAGTCGTTCCGATAATAGAGGCAAGCTCACTCATCGTCATTCCCCTCTCCTTTAAAAGGTCTTTAATTCTTGATTCCATATTTCCTCCAATTATTTATTTGTTAAACTTCGAGCACAAATATACAGCTTTATTTTTATACAATATACCATTTGAGATATAAACAAATGTTAAATATTACATTTATGATATATTTTCCTATTCTAAATCTTTGTAATTTATATCTTATACGCTATATTTGCATTGTAAATATAACATCAATGATATAAACTAAAGAATTATGAAAGCAACAGCCTACAATAAATCAGAAATCATGAGACAAGCATGGTCAATGTTCCGCAACAAGTTCTACGGATTCACATTCGCCGAAGCCTTGAAGATGGCATGGTACTACGCAAAGCAGGAAGTTGCACGAACCAAGCAAGTGGAAGCACGCAAGGAGGCACAGGCGGCAGCCGACGCAGAGCGTCAAGCAGCCAAGGTAGAAACCAAGCAGGACAAGTTCTATAAGGACTTCGGTAAGACTATGGCTGGCCGCTACCGCAACGTGACAGCAGGAAAGAACGACTGGCGTGTTTCCTACGGAAGAAGATATTACTAACTATATATAATAAGGAGGAATCATCATGACAACAATCAGACCTTACAACGTGGACGATATGAGAGTGAAGGCATCAGAACGTATCCACAAGATGTTCAAGGGTGCACCATTCATTTACATCAAGTATAAGGATACCTTTGCGGAAGGGTATTGTCAGTACAAGGACGGCATCAAGGCATTCTTCACCGTATGGTATCGTGACATGCTCGTACATACCAACGAAGAACTGAGCCCGCACGAAAAAGCATTGGCCTATGTGAAATCATTGGAG
>JAEIGA010020244.1_pt1 | contig 10144 bp, 9 predicted proteins | sample 9270691 | NCBI WGS metagenome assembly JAEIGA01 (sample SAMN17057246, study PRJNA624740) | gut metagenome | biome: biome; isolation source: fecal sample | host: Bos grunniens | place: China: Xizang | collected 2019
CTCCACTGCCTGGATTGGTCCAATTTCGTTCCACCACAGCCCTAATCTGCACCGAGGTGTTGTTTCCGCTATTCCAAATGCCACTCACGTATTCCCATTTGCCGTATTCGGTGCTGCGCAGTTGAAGTTCACCAGGGGCATCGTTCATATCAATGTATGCCCACGAACTATCGTCTGCTCTAAAAATATATCTGCTGTATTTGTAGTAGGTATTCTTCTTTACCGAAAGGGTAGAAGTGTAATTTGCCACCAATGTGCAAAGACCACGTCCTTTGCTGTGAAGCGATTTGCTTCCGCTGTGCGCCTTGCTGTTGTCAACGGCATTGCCCCAAGTCGCCCAATACGCCTCGCCTTGCTCAAACGAGTAGTTGTTTATCATATTATTGGCACTCGCCCAAAAACTCATGCCCAAACAAATTAGTGTAAAAAGGTATTTCATAGTATCGGTAAATTTCAATCTTACAATTATACAAAATTTTATGCAGAAAAGCAAATTCCCTAAGGGCCAAAAAGGGCTATGGTTTGCAACAAGTTTTTATTTTATTTTGTGTTGTTTTTAAAAAAAGAAGAAACATTTTTTATAAAAACCAATTATAAGTGGGCGGAATTTGATAAAAATATTCAAAAATCGCCCACTTATAACGTATAACCGGGCGGAATTTAAACTAAATTAACATCGGGCAACGATGCGTTCGTATTTTGTTTATAGGTTTTGCAAATTTCTACTTTTTTATATAAATTTTGGTAATTAAAAAATTTCTATTAATTTTGCATCGCATTAGGCGCTTAGTCTGCTCGTTCGGCAGATGAGTGAAAAGGGAATTTGGTGAAAATCCAAAACAATGCCTGTTGCTGTGAGTTCCTCCTTTTAAAAAAGGACAAAAAGTTTTTTACACACTTTGCCACTGGCCAAACGGCTGGGAAGGCGTAAAAAATGGAACGAGTCAGAAGACCTACCTAACGTACATATAGATTTATCACCTGCAGGATTACGGGTAAAGAATCACATTAAGCATATAAGCCACAATTTTTTCTTTGCCTTTTCTGTTTGTCATACTATTTAGTGGTATCTATTAAGGCAATTTTTATGTGTAGAGTGTAGTCTATACTGTTTTTTATAGCATTGGTAATATATGTTTATCGTAATTCGTTATCCGTTTCCTTGAGGCGGGGCTAAACCTTAAGCAAACCGGAACTTTTTACTTTAAATATGTATTATTATGAAAAGAATTAATGTTTTGTTATTGGCACTATGGGGAATAGTTTCCTTGATGAGTGCAAACGAACCAGCTCTTATTACCATTAGTTCTGATGGTTTGGAGAATTCTTATCTACTTGCATCGGTAAAACAAGTGGTTTTCAACGAAAGCCAGTATTCTACCATGAGCATAGAGAAGAAAGATGGTTCTGTGGTAAACGATGTGCGTACATTGCTGTTTGGTAGCATGCAAGATGTAACCACATCTGTAAGCGAGAGTGCAGAAGCCTTGGTGTATGTTTTCCCAAATCCTGTGGTAAATACACTTTATGTAGATGGAATTTCTGCATATGAAACTCTTTCTGTATTTAATTTAACTGGTAAGTGCGTGATCCAAACCACTGGCAACAAAGTAGATGTGCAAGGATTACCAAACGGAACTTACCTATTGAAGTTAAACAATCAATGTGTCAAATTTATTAAACATTAAAAGCTATGAAAAAGATTTTTACCCTAATATTATTAGTATTTAGTACAGTAGTGGCATTTGCCCAAAGTAATTTTTATATTTACAAAACCGATGGTTCGGTAGTAGAGTATGTAATTAGCGAAGTGGATAGTATTGGTTTTACAAAACCTACTCCAGCGGTACCAGAAAAAGTAACTAAGGTGCTTACTTTTGAAGATGCTGACGCTATGTTTCCTAAATATAGTCTAGATTATTGTGGTGTGGATGTAAACAAATGGTCGGATCTTATTCCTGCATCAGATGAACAAGCTTATGGTATAAGTTCAATGTTATATGATGTTAATTGGTCTGGAACTGCTATTTCTTATACTTGGTCAGATCTAGGTAATACAAATTTAGCTCATATCTTTTGTGATAGTCCATACGGAATGGCATTTTCTGGAGGTGGTATAGCAATTTCTAATATGACAACCACTTTAGAGGCTATGGCAGAAGATTATGATATTTATAATCATCAATTATCTATTGTTAATACATCTGGTTATAATGGTTCTTCAAATTATGCAATAGCATATAACGATTCAGGAATAGGAACTTCTGTTAAAAATAAATTGTTCTTTGCAGATGGAGAAACTCATACCATTAAGGGAATGTATGTTACTATTCCTGCTGTTACATTGTATTGTATGATAAATGGTAGTGGATTTTCTGAAGCATTTGATGATGATGATATATTAAAATTAATAGCCACTGGAACTAAGGCTGATGGAACTACAAGTACTGTAGAAATAGTTTTAGCAGAAGGTGGAAATCAAGATACTTGGGCTACAGATTGGACTTACTTCGATATGTCTTCATTGGGAGAGGTGAAAGAAGTTAGTTTCCATATGGTAGAAACACAAGTATCAGAGCAAGGTCCTTGGTATTGTACACCTTTTTATTTTGCATTTGACAATGTTGAAATTGAATTATAAAATATTAAATTTATTATTAGCGATTTTATTCTTGGGACTAATGGGATGTAACTATGATGGTGAAATCCCAGAAGGTCCGAGTGAAGAAGATAAGGAGTTGCCTGTAGAGCCTTCTAAGCCTACAGACAAACCTGCGGATACGCCTACAGATACTCCTACAGAAGGACCTTCTACGGGAACTTCTGGAGATTCTGTAATAGTAGTAGATCCTACATTGCCAGATATGACCTATTATAGGCCTAACACACAAGATTCTGATGCTAATTGTAATGTTGTGTTAGAATATCTGCCAGCTCCAGGACAATTTATAAATGAATTAAAGGCTGGTGGCTTTGATGGCACACAACTTACCATGCAAGCAGCAAATGAGTATGCCTTAAATCGCCTTAATATGGGTACTTTTGTATCTCTTGGTGCATTTGGTGGATATATTGTAGTAGGTTTTGATCATAGTATTATAAATACTGGTGTTTATGATTTTGCGGTGAAAGGGAATTCCTTTACAAATTCTTCTGAGCCAGGTATTGTGTATGTAATGAAGGATTCAAATGGTGATGGACTTGCCAATGACACTTGGTATGAACTTGCTGGTTCAGACACCGATGCAGCAACTACTATTAGAAACTATGAAGTAACATATTACAAACCAACAGAGGTTGGAGCTCCCGTTAAGTGGACAGACAACCAAGGTGGCAATGGTGAAATAGATTACCTAAAAGCATATCACAACCAAGATTTCTATTATCCATTGTGGGTGACGGAAGATTCATATACATTAAAAGGCACTCGATTAGAAGCAAGAAATTATGACAGGTCTGGCAAAGGATCGTCATGGGTTCTCCCTGAGTATGATTGGGGTTATGCCGATAATTATAGTCCAACAGATAGGGTTGATAGTAAGTCGAAGGACAATAAATTTATGATTTCCAATGCCATAGATGAAAATGGTAATGGGGTGTTTTTACCTTATATCGACTTTGTTAAAATTCAGACTGGCGTGCAAAGCAAATCTGGATGGCTTGGTGAGGTCTCAACCGAAGTTTTAGGAGTTTATGACCTTAATTAATTAAATGAAACACAAATTAATTGCGATATTATTAATTCTTCTATCTTCGTGTATGAAGTGGGAATATGCCTTGCAGGAGGACTTTAGTCTTCCTGCCGAAGGCTTATTTGTGATAAATGAGGGGAATTTTCAATATGGCAATGCTTCACTTTCATTCTACGACCCACTACTTAAGAAGACAGAAAATGAAGTCTTTTTTCGCTCAAATGGTATGAAACTTGGCGATGTGGCACAGTCTATGACCATGAGAGGCAATGTAGCATGGATAGTGGTAAACAACTCGCACGTGGTGTTTGCTATAAACACAAAAACACTAAAAGAAGTTGGTCGCATTGTAAACTTTACATCGCCTCGATACATTCATTTTATTTCCGACGAAAAAGCTTACGTGACACAATTGTGGGACAATCGTATTTTTATAGTCAATCCAAAAACATATAAAATCACAGGTCACATAACTTGCCCAAATATGACTATGGAAAATGGTTCTACCGAGCAAATGGTGCAAAAAGGCAAGTATGTGTATGTAAATTGTTGGTCATATCAGAATAGAATCCTCAAAATAGATACCGAAACAGATCAAATAGTAGATGAATTAGTTATTGGTATTCAACCTACATCACTAGCGTTAGATTCAAACGGCAAGCTTTGGACTGTAACAGATGGTGGTTACGAAGGTTCTCCATACGGCTACGAGGCACCTGCACTTTATCGCATAAATCCAGAGCAGATGATGGTGGAACAACGCTTCGATTTTGCCTTTGGCGATAGCCCATCAGAAATACAGATAAATGGAGATGGTACAGAAATTTATTGGATAAATGAGGATATTTGGCGTATGAATGTTAATGCAACATCATTGCCAACGCAACCATTTTTACCATCAAAGGGAACTATTTATTATGGTTTGACTGTGTCTCCATACAATGGAGATGTGTATGTGGCAGATGCTATAGACTATGTGCAAATGGGTAAAATATACAGATATTCTGCTGTAGGTGATAGTATAGATGAATTTTATGCAGGAATTATTCCTGGAGCATTCGCATGGAAGTAAATAAAAGATTCTACATATTATTCATTTTTATCTGGGCATTTGCAGAAGTTTTTGCCTATGGAACTGATACAACTTCTGTACTAAATAAAGGAGTAGAACTAGGGGGTGTTACCATTTTTGGCAAACGCTCAATCAAGGAAATAGGCACTAGTAAAACCAATTTTGACTCTACTATGCTCAAAGAAAATATTGCTCAGAGCATGGCAGATGTGCTTACGCAACACTCTTCACTTTTTGTAAAAAGTTATGGCCGTGCCACTCTCTCTACTGTATCTTTTCGTGGTACTTCGCCATCGCATACGCAAGTAACATGGAATGGTATGCGTATGAACAACCCTATGCTCGGCATGACAGACTTTTCTATGATTCCGTCTTACTTTATAGATGATGCTTCGCTTTTGCACGGTACATCATCTGTAAACGAAACAGGAGGTGGGCTAGGAGGCTCTGTAAAAATGAGTACAAAACCTGCAAATGCAAAAGGTTTTGGGCTTCAATATGTGCAAGGTATGGGTTCGTTTAATAGTTTTGATGAGTTCCTTCGCTTAACATACGGCGATAAGCATTGGCAAGTATCCACTCGTGCTGTGCTTTCTACTTCGCCAAACAATTTTACTTACCGCAATCATGACAAAAAGGAGAATATCTATGATGAAAATATGAATATCATAGACCAATATTATCCTATAGAGGAAAATAAAAGTGGGGCGTACAAAGATTTTCATATACTTCAAGAGGTTTATTACAACACAGGCACAGGTCATAAATTTGGTTTGAATGCTTGGTATTTACAGTCTCACAGAGAACTACCAATGCTTACCACAGACTATGCCACAGATACAGAGTTTGAAAATGCTCAACGTGAGCGAACATTTCGTGGTGTGTTGTCTTACGACTTCATTAAAAATTCTTTTAAATTAGCCGCCAAGGCTGGTTATGTAAATACCTATATGGCATACGATTACAAACGCGATATAGGCAATGGTACAATGGCTTCGATGACAGAGTCTAGAAGCAAAATCAATACCGCATACGCTCAGGCAGATGCCGAATACTTTATAGGTGAGAAATGGTTGTTTTCTGCAAATTTGGCTTTTTATCAACACTTTGTGGAAAGTAGAGACAAAAATATTATCAAAGTAGATGGTGGTAAGGCAATAGTGGGTTATAAAAAGGCACGTGCAGAACTTTCTGGTGCTATTTCTGCCAAATGGCAACCAATAGACCGCTTTGGTATGTCTATTGTGTTGCGTGACGAAATGTATGGAGAAGAGTTTTCGCCTATTATTCCAGCCTTCTTTGTAGATGGTGTTCTTTGGCCAAAAATAAATTTAACAGCCAAAGCATCTGTGTCTAGAAACTTTAGATTCCCTACACTCAACGATCTTTATTTTCTACCGGGAGGCAACCCAGATTTGAAGCGTGAGAGTGGTTGGACTTACGATGCAGGCTTGTCTTTTAATTATATAAAAGAGGGTATTTGTAATATCTCGGGTAGTGCCACTTGGTTTGACTCATATGTAAAAGACTGGATTATTTGGCTTCCTACAACCAAAGGTTTCTTCTCTCCAAAAAACATTAAAGATGTGCATGCCTACGGGGTGGAGCTTAAGTCTGCCAATACATTCTATTTAAGCAAAAATTGGCGTTTGGACCTTGAAGGAACATTCTCTTGGACTCCGTCAATAAACAACGGTGACCCAATGTCCCCTGCAGATAAATCTGTGGGAAAACAACTTCCATACGTGCCAGAATACGTGGCAAATGTGTCTGGAAAAATCACTTACAAAACATTCTCATTTCTATATAAATGGTCGTATTATAGCGAACGTTATACCATGTCTAGCAACGACCTAACTCTTTCTGGACAACTTCCAAAATATTTTATGAGTAATATCACCATAGAAAAACTCCTAAAATTTTCGTGGTCTGATATCAACATTAAGTTCAATATAAACAACCTCTTCAACGAAGAATATCTTTCTGTTCTTTCACGCCCAATGCCAGGCATCAACTTCCAACTATTCCTTGGCATCACCCCAAAGTGGTAGCAAACAGTGAAAAATAATTTTCTTAAAAATTGTAAAAATCAATTATCTTTATTACTTTTGTTTTGTTGTACAAATGTTACCGTTATATTGTGTAGGGACGCATGGCTCATGCGTCCGCAATTCAAAATCGCAACAAATTAAATAACTTAAAAATAAATGCTTATGAAAAAGTTTACATTACTCTTAACAGCCTTTCTGATGCTAGCCTTTTCCATGGTGGCACAAATTAAACTAGTGGTTTATAAATCTGATGGCACAGAAATAGAGCTTCTTGCCAGCGATGTGGATAGTATCGGCTTCAAAGGAATCCCTGCAGATACAGATGATGATGACGATAATAACGATGGACCTATTCATAACGAGGATGAACTAGTTTTACCTCAAGTTACAGCTCCAGGCGAAGGTTATACTACTATAGTTCTTTACATTCCAGAATCTGATTGTGAAGAAGCAGAACCATATATTTTAGGTGTTTTACCATATGATCTTTCATATAAGTTCGGCGGAGTGTGGACAAATGTACCAGATTTGGCAATGGAATCTCTAGGAAATGGTTGGTGGAGAGTAACAACAGAGGCTTTAACTCCAGAAAATGCAACAAGCTTCAAGTTCCGTATGGATGATGGTGCAAACGGATGGAGCATGGAACCAAGGGGTAGCTATGAACTATTAGAAAATGCATCTGAATATCTAGTAGTTAAAGATGATGAACAAAACAATTTATTAGCTATTTCTAACTGCGACAACAAAGTTCTTTATATTAAGAGTGGCAAATGGTCTAACACTCCTTGTAGAGCTCCAATTCCTGCTGGTCATGCTAAATTTATCTTCACTCCAACAGGAGATGTGCCAGAAGGATATGACCTAATCTTCACTGGTAACTTTACTGAAACATCATGGGCTGAATCTGAACGCGTGATGACTAAAGAAGGAGAAACTTATGTATGGGAAGGTGATTACCCAGAAAATTTTGAATTCAAAGTGATTATAAAAGATGCTGCTGGTATTGGCGGTGCTTTTGACGATGGCGTACTTTGGTTAGATGGCGACAACAAAGTAGTTGAAGCAGAATCAGGTTCTGTAATAGAGTTCGAAGGTTGTTTTAGTGGTTTTTGTCCAGAAGATGAAGAGGATGATGACGATACAGAAGTTGTGATTTCTACACCTTCTGGTTTTCATAATACTTATGGTTATGTAGATCTTGGTCTTCCTAGTGGTACGCTTTGGGCTACAATGAATGTAGGTGCAGACTCTCCAGAAGACTACGGTGATTACTTTGCTTGGGGTGAAACTCACCCAAAAGATTATTACTATTGGGATTCTTACAAATGGATGACCGATGGCATGTCTTCTTGGTCTGGGGTAAATAAATATACATATCCAGATGGAAAAACTTCTGCTGTGTGGTATAATGAATATGGTGAATTTATAGGAGATAATAAAACCGTATTAGAACTTGCTGATGATGCAGCCAATGCCAACTGGGGTGGTGATTGGGTGATGCCAACAGATGCACAGCAAGATGAATTAAGAGATACAGATAACTGCACTTGGACCTGGATAACTAAAAATGGTGTAAATGGTTATAAAGTAACAAGTAAAACCAACGGTAACAGTATTTTCTTGCCTGCCGCAGGCGATCGCCTCGATTCTGGCTTGCTCTTTGCGGGTTCTAACGGCGGCTACTGGAGTAGTTCACTTGACGCGGACTATTCGGACTGCGCTTACGGCTTGAGCTTCGATTCGTACTTCGTGGACTGGTACGGCCGCAGCCGCTACTACGGACTATCAGTCCGCCCGATTTTGCGTGTAGAATAGAACTGCTTAAATAAATATATCAAATCCACACTCAATTATATAACGGGTGTGGATTTATTTTTTTTGCTAACCCCTATAAAATTACTATCTTTGTATTGTGTTAATTAATCGGTGCTCCTCACACCAAAATGTCTAATTCTAATGTTTTTCAATTATGAAAGAAAATAAAGTTACTACTAATGAATGTAGTTATAATAATGATAGTTTAATAATTTCCGAACCTTTTGTTAGTTTTAATGCAGAAAATCCTATAGAAGAGTTTGATAAGATTCAGCGTAAACATCTGCAAATTTTGGTTGCCATCACTTTCTATTCAACTCCATTAGTTTTATAGCCCATGTTCCTAATTTATAGAGCATGGGCTTGTTTATTGATAGGAAGCGGCCGTGTTCTACTAGGTGTGAGCCAAAGCGAAGTTTGAAGTCGCGTACGCCGTAGGCTTGTCCTGGGGTGCCTGCTCCCATGGTGTCAAATGTGGTGTAGCTCAAGGCTGATGCACGTTTGATTGTTTCCCAATAAACTAGCACAGAAGGATAGTTGTTTGGGTATTGTGTGTCTAATCCGAATACATAATAGTCATACACGGTTTTCTCGTGCATAAGTTGGAGCATTCCTGATACTATTCTACCATTTACTTTTATAAGCATTATTTCGCCTACTTTTTGGGCAAGTATTTGTGCGAAAAATTCTTTTGGGAATAGAGGCTTTTTTACCTTGTTTTTGTAGTGGTTTGCAAGTAAACTATAAAATTCATCTACTTCTACGTTTGTTTCTGCCATTTTTACCTCATATTCACTTTCTGTGGCAATGCGCACCTGTCTGCGGCGGCTCTCATTCATGTTTTTGAATGCTTGCTCTGCGTTGGTGCAGTCTATTAAACAATTGAGATGAGGTCTATATTCAAATCCGTATTTTTCAAAAACCTCTTTATACTGAGAATAATCTGCGTTGTTTCTTATTTCTACATAAATGGCAGATGAGGTTTTGTGTTTAATGTCTTCTAAAAGAGTTTTTAGTTCGCCTTCGGCAATGTCTTTTGTAAGTAAAAGTCCACCTTGGATAATAGCACGGCGTGAAAAGTATTTTTTTATGCCTTTTTCGGCTTGTATGTAGCCCACGGCAAGCCCTACGAGTTTGCCATTGGAGTTTCTAACGTAGGAAAGGAATGAGCGCAAACATCCCAGCGACGAAAGAAAATTGTACATTTCTTCCGTCTGAAAGGCATTGGAATATTGGCTTTCGGCCAATAGTTCTTGCCAGTCGGAGGTGGTTATTTGTTTCATAAGTTAGGAGTTAGGAGTTAGGAGTTAGGAGTTAGGAAATAAATTCCTCATTCCTCATTATTCACTGACGTTCATCAGTACGTCCTAATTCCTAATTAACATAATTCTTTTTATAATATTTTTCAAGTTTTGGATAACAAACTCTTTCGCCCAAGCCAATGTGGAATCGGTCCAGCGTTGTGGGTGAGTGGTAATCATAATGCGAGTAGGAAGACTGCCACCAATGGC
>JAEIGA010020245.1_pt1 | contig 10144 bp, 6 predicted proteins | sample 9270691 | NCBI WGS metagenome assembly JAEIGA01 (sample SAMN17057246, study PRJNA624740) | gut metagenome | biome: biome; isolation source: fecal sample | host: Bos grunniens | place: China: Xizang | collected 2019
CTCTGCGGCTCTGCCATCCTCTCTCGGTATTCCATGACTGAAGGACACCGGCCTTTGGCCAGAATCTGGTTGAAAGAGACTTGGCAGTATTTACAAGAACTGTATCGTATCCCGGTATATTCTTGAGCCTCAAGCCATTTCCATAACTGTCATACACCATGAATCCAACATCATGATGCCATTTAAGATACTGGATTTCATGCAGATTGTCAGTGTGCCTAAGGGCCGCATCAGCCCATTTCTCATCACCAGTAAGCTCATACATGTACCACAGCGAGCCGGCAAAAAAGCCGCTCACCCAGTCGTCCTTAGGGACGAACTTGATCTGGCCGTTCTGATAAGAAGCCGGGATACGGATTGTATCCCCCTCCTCGCATGCCTCAAGGAGCATTCCGAGCTGAATCTCAGCATTCTGAATGTTCTCTCTGATTATATCCCTTTTGGGAGCGCACTGGATAAACAGTGCGCTCATCAAAAGGATTGATATGATTCTGATTTTCATAAATCATTAATTTAAAGGGTCTTCAGCCATGACTGTCGGAGAATTTGTTCCTGTACCATAAAGACTTCTCAGATATTTGGCAGGTGTTGTTCCTCCGTAATATGCCTTGTTGTCAGAAAATTTTTCTGTAGCTACAGCTTTATAAGGGTCTGTATTTCCTTGCTCACTCTTAGGGTAAACGATCGCATACCACTGGGCCACCTTGTCATAATTAGGCACATAGAACAGGTTTCCTCTCACCTCATTAATTTCATATGCACCTGTCAAGGACGCAACATAGCCATAATACGGATAACAATTGACAATAGTATTGTCTTGCATTGTAAGATTCGGCACATCAACCTTCTCAGCAGAGAACACTCTGAATCTCTTGACATCCCCTTCGCTGGTGATTACATTATTTTTGATTGTGATAGAGGTCATACCCTTGTCAATAGAAGCAGAAGTCTCTGCATCCGACTTTATAAGGTATGTGATTGTTGCACCAGTATATGATGCTGTTTCATCTGATGCACCGACCTTGATTTCCGAGTTCATGAGGACTACTTTCTTGAGGGCACGATTGTCATTATTAGAACATGTTACCAATGATATCGCATTCGGCAGTTCCACCTTTATATTGTCAAATACAAGATTCTCAAACGCGTCTGTATTGTTGACTCCAAGGTAATATTTATTTGTGCCGAGATCGGATACCTTATACTCCAGATTGGCAAGAATCAGATAATTGTTTGATTCGGTCGTTCCGCTTATATAGCTCAAACCTTTTCTGGTCAAGACAGTTCTCTGGTCGGCATACCTTCCGACAATCGCCATCTGCTTGATGTTCGAACCTATCTGTTGTTCAACGTCAGGATTAACGAAGTAGATTCCAGCATTCGGTGCAGATATAGCCTCTGTAATCAACGTAGCCTCTCCGTAAGTTGCCTTGTCGAACTTCTGGCCGCCAATCTGAAGATCGAATCCATGCTCGTATGCGGTATAGAGATCCTTCGGCATACCTTCCTTGAATGTGAATGCTGGAAGAACCATCACGGAATTACGGACAAGTGTCTTCTTAGGCTTAGCACTGCTGGTACGGTATTTCTTTCCGTCAATCGAGATTGTAAGTCCCTCACTGAATGCAATTCCCGGACGCACGACAAAATAATAAGTCTTGCCAGCTTCGAGTTGTCCCTTCAAAGTAATGGCATTTGTCATCTTGCCACCAGCTGTTGCGGATGGATTGCCATTCTCGTCAAAAGTAATCTTTACAGGACCACACAATCTCTCGTTGTCTGCATTAGCAGTAAGTGTAGCCGAAGTGGCATTTTCACCTTCCGGCATAGTGAACTTCACAAGTGCAGCTACATTCTTGAAAGAGAAGTTTCCCTCAGCATCAGACTGAGCCACTGAGATGAAAGCCTTGGGATCAAATGAACCCGCAACGGCAGTCTGCTCAGACGGGAACGTGGCAGTGATTGTTCCATCCGTCATTGCTGCTGCAGCCTGATAAGGATAAAGAGCATAATATCCTTCGGCTTTGCCAGCCATACCCTCAAAAGTTACTGATGCACCCTCTCCTGATGTGGTAAACGGATCATAAACAGTTGAAGTTCCATCGAATACATTGATCTGATCGCCTGCCTGCCAGTGGATAGTCTGTGCATCAACCATTTCAGCCTTGGTCTGCTGCGAACTGGCGGTGAATGTCATCGGGAAAAGTTCTACATCGGATGCAGCTTCCTTGTTTCCATCTACGATTTCCTTTGTGCAGGATACTGCTGCCACCATTGCTACGGCAGACAGGATAAACATTGCTCTTCTCATCATTATTCCTCCTCCCATGTGTAGTCAAGTTCATTATTCAGATTCTCAAAACTGCTGCAGAGAACCCCCTCTGGGTTCATGGTAATCTCCACAACTTTTGGGGAACAGTAAACAGCCCCATTCTTATCGGTTAGTTTCATTTTGGTTATATTGATTAATTGATTGTTATTGCACTCCATAAGACTGATACTCAGCCTTTTTTACGAAAGTATATGTAGAGAGATCCACGCTCTCGAAAGGATCTTCTTCTGTCTTGGCCAATGAGTTGCCGCTTTCAAATCTGAAAGCCGAAGAACCCGAAAAGGCTGACCATGATTTGCCCTCGATCATTCCATAAGCGATATTGTCGGACAAGTCCACTCCTGCCGCATCCTGACCCTCACCCATGAGATACCACATGTAACACATGCTGCCGTGCTCTGCCGGCGCCCAGAGGATATTCCTGTTCATCCTGATCGATTTGGCCTGATGGATCTTGAAATAAGTGTTTGGAACACTCAGCACATTATAGATGATATTATTGCTGATATCAAATGTGGTATTCCATGTCTTGCCGGAATGGTCGGCAGTACCGAACTGAACGATCTGGCATGTCCTCGTACCCTTATTGTCCGATGCGCAGAGGATATTGTTGGTGAATGAGAATCTTTCCAGGTGGTCTGCCACAGTTGAAGCAGAGAAATTGAAAAGGATCTTCTCATTATCAGTAAAGTCAAATACTGAATTTGTCACACATATATCCTTGATTATAAACTTATAATAGTTGGAATTGGCGATAGAGTACATATGGTACTTGACATTCCTGAATGTACAGCCGTCGATATGCAGTTTTGACTGATCTTCAGTACAGTTGTTTACAATCAGATAGTTCTGCGGCAATGTAGAGAAGTCGATCACAAGATTGTGAAGGACCAGACCTCCGGAAACAGCCTTGAAGAAGCTTGCCGGCTTGATCACCTGCTCTCTGTCAAGATAGCGTCCGATCAGGACCATATCCTCACCTTCTGTCGTCTTGTTAAAGGTGATGTTTGATGTGAATGTAAAGTCTGCACCTTTTGCAGTCTCAAGGAAAAAGACACCTGTCTTCTTATTTATTGGTGTGCGCAGGGTATTTGAAGATGCTTCGGTAGCGCTGACAAGCACAGGATCGCCATGAGTTGCCTTGCTGTACTTCACACATGCGATTTCGATCACTTCACCATCAAGATAAGCCTGGTAAAGGTCGGTAACCTGTGGCTTAGGATCTTCTGGGACAACAGGATCTTCTCCTGGAGTTTCTCCGGAGCCCTCACCTATTTTTACACACATCTTCACTATTGCCGAATATCCCGAAGCGGACACCGCAAGAAGAGACACATCGGAATCGCTGTCAGCAACTATTCCCTTGGTAGCTGCCGGAGCTGTAAGAGAGAACTCAGTCTCGCTCAGTGCCCATTTCCATCCTTCCGGAACAGTCACCATGACATTAACGACACCTTTATGTTCCAAGGCAAATGACCTGGTCTGACCTTCAGTGAAGGATTGAGCTTCATCGGCTCCATTTAGCTTGAACATGAAAGATTCCACTACAGGGATTGTCAGAGTCTCACCAGACTGCAATGTAACTGAGAATACTCCGTTTTCATATTTGACATCCTTGAAATACATGTCTGCCATCTCTTCTCCCGCTACTGCCGACACCGGTGCTCCAGAAGCATCCTTCACCTGCTGGAATGTCTTTCCTCCGTCATAGCTGACAGTCCAATATCCTTCTGCATCAACACCAAAGACAGGAGTCACGCCATCAGTACCGAAGGCCTTGATTTTCTCTGTCTTCTGGTCGTCGGCATAGATATACTCAGGACCCTGGCCATAATCAACCATCCAGTATCCGTCCTTGTCGATGGAAACTACCGGAGTTGTTCCTACTCCGACTGCTCCCTGAGTAAGAGTGATTTCATCACCATTGCTAAGAACAATCGTATAGACTCCGTCCTTTTCCTTGACGCTATTGATCAGGCTACCGCCTTCCATAAGCGTCTGGATAGCCTCCACATTGGAATTAAGCCCTGAAATGAATGTCTCAAGAGCAACAACCTTGCTCTCAAGCGTATCCACTCTGTTTTCGAGATCGCTAAGATCTGTACATCCGGTCAATGCCATTACAGCGGCAGAGACAAATGCTGCAAACTGTTTAACTATTGATTTCATTATGATATAGATTTACTTTAATTCATTAAGCCATGAAGGTACTGCTCCAAGCCTCAACATCAGCTGAGCCTCATAAAGGGATTCTGGAGATACAGCTGTACCATTGCTGTAGTCAATTACGACCTGAGACTGATCGAACGAAGTCGGTTCACCATGAAATCCTACAATGATAGGAGGCATCAGCTGCCACCAGTAGGATGTGTGAGACCAGAAATCAAAAACTCCGGACGCTGCAGTCTGGGAACGGTAATTCCATATGGTAAGGTCATTCAGATGGTTAGGAGCCTGCTTTTCATCTCCACCCTGGTGGGATTTCAGCCAGCCGCCATAACAGCAGTCTATCAATGTAGCACGAGGCTGATTTGAATGAGATTCGAAGCAGCTGTCATTACCATACTCATTACGCCATAGCACAGCTCCCATACTTGGCTTGGATACTCCGACACCATGGTATTGACCTGTTTTTCCGGACTTGTCAGATGTTACATCCCTGACAGCACCGATAAACACTCTTGAGGATTGCTGGGAACGGATAGCTGAATGTCCCCTGTTTCCGTCAATTATGACATCATAAACCGAAACATTAGCACTTCTTGTTACCGAGCATGCCTCGCTGACGCTTGTAAACCTGACGCGACGTAACCATGAATTTGTCAGTCTGGTCATTGTCAGAGGCTTATATGCACCGTCATCCTCCCATGACCCGTGATGAATGAAATCATTCTTCGCGTACCCCTTGAATGTAAGGTCTTCCACTCCGACATTCTCGTAGTGAGGATACTTGTCAATACGCCAGTTATAACTGCTGCCTGTAAAGGATGTATATTTAAGGTCAACCTCGTGCATAATCGGCTCATGGAAAGTCACCACATTGCCATCAATAGAACGGATCTGGTGATAATCATACACATACACTCCATTATTCCTGATATCCTGCATCCAGTCAAGTGCGCTATACGGAGCAAGTTCATCTGCGATGCACGCCGGATCATTATTCTTCATGGTCAGGCAGACCCAACTGCCTTCAGAGAGTCTTGACGGATCGGCAACTGTCACAGAGAACGTTCCTTTTCCGGCATCTGCAGTCACATCGGTAAGTTTGGAAAGTCCGCTGTTATGTTTAAGGACCAACATGGAAGGAGAGCTATACAGTTCCGTCTCGTCGGCTGGATGATTCGGATCGGCCATCACGATTGCAGTCTTATCGCGTCCTGCTCCCTTGATTACAAAATTGCCTGCAGCTATCTGGATGTGTCGGCTCAGTTTCCTGCCGTTTTCCTCATAATCGTCATCCGATGTATGCAGAATGAATTCCCCTTCAGGGAAATAGATAATTGCATTGGCAATAGACTTGGTCAAAAGGATATAGCCGTTCTTGGATTCAAACTTGGCTCCGGTTGCAGCCTCTACACACTCCAGGAATGCATCTCTGTCCGACTTTCCATCATCAGGGATTGCACCATAATCAGTGACGTCATATATCTTATATCCTAATGAATAGACATCTGCAGGAGGGGTCTCACCATGCTTATAACCGGCATAAGAGAAGTCCAGAAGTATGTTCTCGGAAGAGCCTGAGGCAAAGTCATTGAACAGCTGACATCCGTAATCCTTAACTTGAGCGGTCAGGTTGAAGACAAGGTCGAGCATTCTCAGATAGCCTTCCGAAGAGGTATAGACCAGTTTTATGACGTATTCGCCAGTCTCTGCATTCATCGGTGCAGTTACAGACAGTTCATTATCCGAAAGTTCTGCATGCCAGCCTTCAGGGGTCTGAAAGAATGCCTTTGAAATACGGGACATTTCCACGTTGTAGGTCCTTGTCTGACCTGGAGAGATAGCCATTGCGCCCGAAAATCCGTTCACTTTTATATAGAATGAATCAAGGACAGTCACTGAGATGGTCCTTCCATCCTTAAGTGTCAGGGAGAATATACCATTGGCTGCATCATACTTCACGTCCGAGAAGAAACTCATCCTACCGACTGTCTGGCCTGGATCTGTCGCACTTAAGTGCTGACCGTCCTTGCCGGTTATACGGTTCCATGATGCTCCTCCGTCTGTGCTAATAAGCCAGAATCCCAGACTGTCTATCATTATTTGAGGAGTGACTCCTGCATCCTGAAAGGCATTTGCAGCTCCTTCAATCGGGTAATACTCTTTACCTCCATCCAGAGATACCACCCATTGTCCATATGCGTCAATGCTAAGCAGAGGTGTGATGGAAGGTAATGACTCACCGTCAATTATAGAGACAGTCGTGCCGTCGCTTAATTCAAGTACATAACCCTGACCGGTTTCAGAAATCCCCACAACCAGCACATCTTTCCCTATCAGGGAATGCAGGGCCTGAGCGTTGCTGTTTATTACGCCGGCAGCTTCTTCCAGTTCAGCCACCTTCGCTTCCAATGACGACAGTTTTGCCTCCAAAGTATCCACATCACTGCATGAACAGATTGCTATAGCATGCAGGAGTGAAAAGAGAAAATAAAATGATATCCGTTTCATAAGCTTATATTCTACATCCACTGTCAGAATCTGCATAAAGGATAGCATTGGCATGTCTGCGCAGAATAGACGCAGGACAGACTTCCGACACAGGACCGGTTACTGTGTTATATACAGCATCTGCCTTCGTCGCTGCCGGAACCACACAGAATACATTCCTCACATTGAAAAGAGTCGGGATTGTAAGAGTGAGGGCATGAGTAGGCACCTGATCCAATGAAGCGAAGCAACCGTCATTCACCTGCTGCTGACGGCACTTGAGGTCAAGGTCCACCTTCTTGATCCTCAACGGATCATTGAAGTCAGCCACATGCGGATCATTGAAAGCGATGTGACCGTTTTCACCGATTCCCATACATACGATATCCACCGGATGCTCAGAAAGAAGATAATCATATCTTGCGCATGCAGCCTCTGAATCTGCGTCGGTACCTATCAGATTCACGGATGCGAAAGGCACCTGATCGAATATTGCACGGCAAAGGAAATTACCGAAACCCTGAGGCGCATCAGATGGTAGATTGACATATTCATCCATATGAAGGGCATGGATCCTGTTCCATTCGATCCCCTCCTCCGCAATCAGAGCCTCCAGCATCTCATTCTGAGAAGGAGCAGCAGCGAAAATCATATAGATTTCCTGTTTTGCGGCAAGTTCCGCCTTAATACATGCAGCCACATCAGATGCTGCAGCAGCACCCATACTCTTGCGAGTATCATAAACATTTACAGACAGATTATCTGCTTTAAAAGTCTTTATCAGCATATCAGTAAACTATTTTTCCTTCAATTATCGTATTCCTTACATTTATATTCTCATCGAAAATCACCAGATCGGCATCCATTCCGGCCTTGAGAGAGCCCTTCCTGTCGGAGATTCCCATTATCCTGGCAGGATTTTCAGTGATCATACGCACTGCATCAGTTATTGAACATCCTGCAATCTGGACCATCGTACGCACAAGACGGTCGGCAGTAGCCACACTCCCGGCAAAGGCAGACTTATCCATCAGTTTTGCGACACCGTCTTCAACGATGACCTCCTGACCATCCGAAAAAGGCCCGAGAATGCTCGGTCCTTCAGGCATTCCGGCAGCTCTCATGGAGTCGGTCACAAGAGCGAGCCTTTCCACACCCTTAATCTTCAGAAGAAGATGCAGAAGGTCCTGCGGCACATGTATTCCGTCTGCAATAATCTCAAGGTTCATCCCGTCCTGAATATAGCCGTATTCGATAGTACCTGCATACCGGAAGGCATTGCGTCTGCTGACGGTGCTCATGCAGGAATAGAAATGAGTCATGAGATCGGCACCGGACTTATACGCTGCATCACACTCCTGGAATGTGGCATTGGTGTGACCGATAGAGGCTACAATCCCCCTTTTCTTCAATTCTGCTGCAAATTCCTCAGCACCTTCGAGCTCAGGAGCAAAACTCCACCTTGCGAGAGCAGGACATCTGTCAAGAATCTCAAGATATTCCTCAGGACGAGGATTACGGAGATAGCGTGGGTCCTGGGCTCCCGCATAGACAGGGCTGAAATACGGTCCCTCCAGATGCATACCACCGAACCTGGCTCCATCCGTATTCATTTCTTCCGCCTTCCTATAAGTTTCAAAGGAAGCAAAAAGAGCCTCATTAGTACTGGTAAGAGTCGTAGGGTACAGAAGAGTTGTTCCATGTACGGCATGCATCCTCGCAGCAGTAAGATATGCATCCACAGTTCCGTCCATGAAATCCGCTCCGCCGGCGCCATGAGTGTGCATATCGATAAAACCTGGAGAGACATAAAGTCCCTTGGCATCTATGACCCTGACATCATCAGATACCTGAGGGTCCTCGGTCCCGACATAGTCAATGACACCATTCTTAAGCACGACATTACCGATGAAGGATTCTCCACCGGTAATTATTGTTCCATTGATAATCTTTATCATATTTTCCATTTTTCGACTTTATATCCCCAAAGGGCATAATAAATCATAAATGCGAAGCATGGGATAAGAAGCCAGTAAGATGCCTGAAGGCTCATGTAGTCGGTCATCAGACCATAGAGAAGCGACAGGATGGCGTTTCCGCAGAGGGCCATGACAAGAAGCGACGAGCCAAGAGTGGTCCATTTTCCGAGACCACGGATTGCAAGCGGCCAGATTCCGGCATAGATAAGGGAATTCGGAATTCCCAGAAGCACCACACACCATATGGAGGCCTTCAACGGAAGGGCAAGCACAAGTACCGAGAGTATGAGTCCCGTTATCGTACATACAACCAAGGCCTTCTGCTGTGAGATGTATTTTGGGATGAATATGACTCCTAGGAGATAACCTCCGAGGATGCATGCGAGAGTATAAGAAGGGAACACTTTTGCAGCATCGAGGTCAAGCCCCATGCTTTGGGCATATTCAATGATGGTTGCAATAGAAATCTGCTGACTGCCGAGATGGCAGAAAAGTGCAATCACGCCGAGCACCAGATATGGATATGCCCATACAGAGCTGCGGTCCTGAGTCCCTTCTACAGACTTATTGTCCTTGTCAGGATTAATGTCCTTGATAGGAGACTTAAAGAATACGACTGCAAATATTGCGAGGAATACAGTAAGGACAAGGTAAGGAGGAATGACTCCCTTGATCATCTCGTCAAGAGCAGCCTCCTTTGCAGGTCCTGCGAGCAATCCGGACTCCACAGCAGCCATTATGTCCTTGTCCTCCGGACGGATTACCACCGCAGCAAACAGAAGCGGAGCTATGATGCCGGCAAACTTGTTGCAGATACCCATTACGCTTATACGTTTGGCAGCGCTCTCATGAGGTCCGATGATGGTAACGAAAGGATTAGCTACCGACTGCAATATGGCAAGGGACGTTCCGATGACGAACAGAGCGGCAAGAAACATTGCATAAGTCCTTGTCAGGGCTGCAGGCCAGAAAAGAAGAGTACCGGCTGCCATAATGAAAAGGCCTATCATAGCACCTTTCTTGTATCCTACTTTCTTCAGCAGGAAAGATGCCGGAACAGTCATCACCAGATAGGCGATATAGAAGGCGAAAGTCACCAGATAGGTCTGGACTCCGCTCTGAAGATCGCATGCCACTTTGAAGTATGGCACAAGGATGGAATTCACCCATGAAACAA
>JAEIGA010020246.1_pt1 | contig 10143 bp, 9 predicted proteins | sample 9270691 | NCBI WGS metagenome assembly JAEIGA01 (sample SAMN17057246, study PRJNA624740) | gut metagenome | biome: biome; isolation source: fecal sample | host: Bos grunniens | place: China: Xizang | collected 2019
AGTGATTTCGCTCGGAGGCATCGTTTGCCAGGACTCCATCAAGGTAGCCGGCGACGTGTTCACCAACGACATCCCGATGTACCTCAGACAGCAGCATAACATCAAGGTAGGAGCAATCACAGCCGAGAGGATCAAGATCGCCATCGGAGCGGTCATTCCGGATCTCGACGAGGAACCGGATCCATATCAGGTCACAGGTCCTAACCTCATGACAGCGCATCCTGTACATGCAAGCATCAGCTACCAGGAAATCGCGCACTGCCTGGACAAGTCAGTAGGCCGCATCGAGACAGGTATCCTTCATGTTCTCGAGCAGACTCCTCCGGAGCTCTATTCGGACATCGTGGAGAACGGTATCCACCTTGCGGGCGGCGGTTCACTCCTCAGAGGTCTCGCGAAGCGCCTTACCGAGAAGGTGAGCATCCCATTCCATGTTGCAGACGACCCGCTCAGGGCTGTAGCACGCGGAACCTGCCTCGCCCTCAAGAATACAGAGAACTACACATTCCTCATGAGGTAAGAATTGCGCAGGAACAACATCATAATGAAAATCATCAATGCAGCTATCTTCATAATACTGGAGGTAGCTGCATTGAATATGCTCAGTCATAACGGAGCCATGCAGAACGTATGGTTCTCCAAGGGCATGCACGCCGTGACCGGCACGATATGGGGCGGCAGCGAACGTATAAAGGACTATTTCTCCCTCAGAAAGGTCAACGATGCGCTTGCGCTCGAGAACCAGGAGCTCAGGACAAGGCTCGCCAGATATGAATCGGAGGCCGAAGCCGAGGCTGAATCGCATGTATCTACAGACATCGCCGGAAGGTACCGATATACGCCGGCGACGATCATGAAGATCAGCAACAACACCCAGCACAATTACATGATCATAGGCAAGGGCTCGGAGGACGGCATCACCGCCGGATCGGGAGTCATCACCGGAAAGGGCGCAATAGGAGTGATCGACGCGGTCAGCAGCAATTACTCATATGCACGTTCGTTCAAGAACCATGAGATGAACATCAGCGCAAGGCTGGGCAAGGACGGTGCGGTAGGCCCTATGAACTGGGACGGCCGAAGCAGGAACGGAGCGATACTCAAGGAGATTCCGCACCATGTGGAGTTCGAGCCCGGTGACACCGTATACACCAGCGGCTTTTCTTCCATCTTCCCGCCTGACATCCCGCTCGGAACCACAGGCAGATCGAAGATCGTGAACGGCGCCACATATGAAATCGAGATCACACTCTTCGAGGATTTCGGTTCACTCAGACATGTGACTATAGTTGAGAACCTCGGCAAGGACGAGATAAACAGACTGGAGGGCAAACGATGAAGACAGGACAGAATTTCGGCATACTTTACTGCCTGCTTGTGATATGTCAGGTGCTTCTGTGCAACTACTTCCAGTTCACGCCATATATCACACTGACCATACTGCCGGCGATGATATTATGCATTCCATTGACCATAAGCACCATAGGCTGCCTTATCATAACTTTCGTCACCGCGCTTGCGACTGACTGGCTGGCCGAGGGCATCATAGGTCTCAATGCTGTAGCGCTGCTTCCTGTGGCCATACTCAGAAAGCCTATCATCGGTCTTTTCATCGGAGAAGACCTGATCACCCGTCAGGACAGTTTCTCTTTCAGAAAGAACGGAGCGGCAAAGGTAAATGCGGCCATTCTTACATCGCTGACGCTTTTCATGATCCTGTACATCATCTTCGACGGCGCAGGCACAAGACCGTTCTGGTTCAACCTTGCCCGCGGAGCCGCCTCGCTCGCATGCAGCTGGATCATGTCCATCATAGCGGTGAACACTCTGACACCTGACGACAGAAAATAGGAGGCCGGAATGAAGTTCACCAGGGAAAACAAGCTTCTCATAGGCCTCTGCGTTGTCGCGGCCATCCTGATAATCAGGCTTTTCAGCATCCAGATCATTGAAGACAAATACAAGATGGATGCTGAGAACAACTCTATGGTATATTCCACCATCTACCCCACACGAGGCATCATCAACGACAGGTACGGAAACATCCTTGTGGGCAACAAGGTAGCTTATGACCTGCTCGTAACCCCTCGCGAGGTAGAGGAATTCGACACACTTACCTTCTGCAAGGTACTTGACGTGACCCCTGAGTTTGTCAGGGAGAAGATGGCTGAATACAAGAAGAACCGCAAGAGGATAGGATACCAGTCCGTGGTGATGCTCAAGCAGATAGAGCCTGAAGCATACATGCGCTTTGCCGAGGTGGCATACAAGTTCCCGGGATTCAGGGGACAGGCAAGAAGCATACGAGACTATCCTTTCAATGCCGGAGGAAACCTGCTCGGATATGTTTCCGAAGTCAATCAGAAATACATAGACCAGCATCCGGGAGAGTACCGCTCGGGAGACTATGCAGGCCAGACGGGAATCGAGGCTGCCAGAGAGAAGGAACTGCGAGGAGAGAAAGGATACAACATCTATCTCCGTAATTCAAAGAACAGGATAGAATCCAGGTACAAGGACGGCGAGTTCGACAAGGAAGCCGTACCGGGAGATGATGTGATGACTACCATCGACGCCGAGCTGCAGCACTACGGCCAGATGCTGATGGCCAACAAGGTCGGAAGCCTTGTAGCAATAGAGCCTTCCACAGGCGAGATCCTTACTATGGTTTCCAGCCCCGGCATCGACGTTGACCAGCTCGCCAACATAGGCCAGCACTACAAGGACATAGCTACAGACCCATACAAGCCTATGTTCAACCGCGCGGTGCAGGCTCCATATCCTCCAGGATCCGTATTCAAGCTCGTAAACGGTCTGATAGGACTGCAGGAGGGCGTTCTCACTCCGAACACTATGTACCCATGCAGCATGGGATACCACTTCGGCCGCAACAAACTCGGCTGCCATGCGCACAAGTCTCCTATCAATTTCGAGGAGTCCATCATGATGTCATGCAACGCATACTACTGCTATGTACTGCGTAATCTTCTGGAAAACAGCAAGTACGACTCCATAGACGAAGCTATGGACAAATGGAACGAGTATGTCAGAAGCTTCGGTTTCGGCCAGAAACTGGGCAGCGATTTCCCTTCCGAGCTTGGAGGCTTCATACCTGATTCGAAATACTACAACAAGGTCTACCGTAAAGGCGGCTGGAAAGCCACCACTGTCATATCCCTTTCCATCGGACAGGGTGAAATCGGTACGACCCCGCTGCATATGGCCAACCTCTGCGCGACAATAGCGAACAGAGGCTACTATTACATCCCGCACATCATCAAGGATTCGGAGAACGTAAGCATAGACGAGAAGTACAAGGAGAGGAAGTACACCATGGTCGACACCACCCATTTCCAAAAGGTAGTGGGCGGTATGTACAGGGCGGTAAACAGCGGCTTCGGTTCGGGAGGTACTGCCAGCATCGCTGCTGTGCCGGGGCTCGACATATGCGGCAAGACGGGAACAGCACAGAACCCGCATGGATACGACCATTCCGTATTCATATGCTTCGCCCCACGCGACAATCCTAAGATCGCGGTAGCGGCATACGTGGAGAACGGAGGTTTCGGTGCGACATGGGCGGCGCCTATCGCATCGCTGCTGACCGAGATGTATCTGACAAGAGAGATACGTCCGGAAAGAAAGGCATTGGAAGACAGGGTGCTCAAAGGCAACCTGATGGATAGAGTTAGAGTGAAGAAAAGATAATCATGCAGGACGCAGGAGGATATAGGGAAAGAGGTCTGTCGAAGAGCATAGACTGGAAACTGGTGATCACATATCTGATTCTGATTGTGATCGGCTGGTTCAACATCTATGCGTCAGTGCATTCGGAGGAGCCGGCATCCATCTTCGACTGGACATGCAGAAGCGGCAAGCAGTTTGTCTGGATCATAACGTCGCTCTGCATAGCAGGTTTCATATTGTTCGTGCTAAGTCCTAGGGTATATGAGGGACTGTCCACACCTATATACCTGATTACCTTAGGATTGCTTGTCGCCGTAATCTTCCTCGGTATCGAGGTGAAGGGTTCACGGTCGTGGTTCGAATTCGGCCCTGTCAGGTTCCAGCCTGCAGAAATATCCAAGATATCCACGTCCCTGATGCTGGCTACAGTAATGAGCCAGCTCTCATACAAGATAAGCAGGTTCAAGGATTTCATCGTCACCGCGCTGATAATTCTCGTACCGATGGGCATCATCGTAGCCCAGAGTGAGACCGGTTCGGCTCTCGTATACGTGGGATTCATATTCATGCTTTACAGGGAAGGACTTTCGGGCTGGCTGATCTTCATGATGGGCATGGCCATACTCCTGTTCATCATGACCCTTACGGCATCTCCGTTCACAGCGATCCTGATCCTGGTCGCGGTCGTATCCTTCTGCATCTCGCTTTACTCGGGAAGATTGAGGCAGTGGCTGATCGTCGGGGTTCCGCTTCTGATAATCACAGCCTTCATTCCTACCGTAACAAATACGCTTACCGAGAGTCATGCAGTCGTGACTTCCGGCATGGAGATATTCGAGGAGACGCTGTCAAAGGTGGTTCCGTCTTCCCCTGGCGCAGTGATGGATGTAGCCATGACGGCCGAGGGTGAAGTGATCGAAGAACTTGATGCGGAGGTAAAAGAGCCTTTCATAAACAAGATCAAGCCTCTGTACATACTTCTGGCCGGCATATTCATATCCCTTCCTTTTATGCTTTACAATGCATACAGGGACAGAAGCCGCTTCGCCTTCCTGGCGATACTCTCGCAGGTAGCCGGAATAGCTCTGGTCTTCTCCGCCGACTTCATCTTCAACAGCGTGCTTCAGGACCATCAGCGCAAGCGTATCGAGGTGCTGCTCGGAATGAAGGAAGACCCCGCCGGAGTGGGATATAATGTCAATCAGTCCATGATCGCCATAGGTTCCGGAGGCCTCCTCGGCAAGGGTTACCTCAACGGAACTCAGACCACCTACGGTTTTGTGCCTGAGCAGAGTACAGACTTCATCTTCTGCACCATAGGCGAGGAGTGGGGCTTCGTCGGATCGACAGTGGTAGTGCTGCTCTATGTCTTCCTGATCTACAGGATCATAAGGAATGCCGAGCGAAGCAGGGAATCCTTCACAAGAATATACGGATACTGCGTCGCCTGCTGCATATTCATGCACCTCTTCATCAACATAGGCATGACCATAGGCCTGATGCCGGTCATCGGCATCCCGCTGCCGCTCATAAGTTATGGCGGCTCATCCCTTTGGGGATTCACCGCCATGATCTTTATCTTCATCGCACTCGACCGCAACGAGAAGAAGTATTTCTAGAAGCGCTATTCTCCGAAGAGATATCTGTGCTGCTCAGGAGTGAGGGTATCGATTTCGCAACCCCAGAACGCAAGCTTGCGGCGTGCAACCTCCTGATCTATCTCAAGAGGAACATCATTGACCATTCTGTCCGCTTCGCGACACACAGTATCCTTATTATCCGCCAGATACTTCGCGCTGAGAGCCTGGATTGCGAATGACATATCCATGATTTCAGCCGGATGACCGTCACCTGCCGCCAGGTTGACCAGACGTCCTTCCGCTATGATATATACCTTGTTGCCGTTTGCAAGCGTATAGCCTGTGATGTTCTTTCTTGCCGGCTTGACCTCCACTGCAATCTCCTTGAGACCCGCCACATCAACCTCGCAATCAAAATGGCCTGCGTTGCAGCAGATCGCACCATCCTTCATGGCAAGGAAATGTTCCTTCACTATGACTGCATCACAGCCTGTAACGGTAACGAATATATCTCCGACCTTCGCGGCCTGCTCCATCTTCATGACCTTGAAACCGTCCATCACAGCCTCCATCGCCTTGATAGGATCAACCTCTGTCACAATCACTTCCGCGCCAAGACCCTTTGCTCTCATCGCGACACCTTTTCCACACCATCCGTATCCTGCGACAACTACATTCTTGCCTGCAACGATGAGGTTGGTGGTACGGTTGATACCATCCCAAACGGACTGGCCTGTACCGTAACGGTTATCGAAGAGATGCTTGCAGTCAGCGTTATTGACAAGCATCATAGGGAACATCAGCTGCTTTGCATTGTTGAGCTGAATCAACCTTAGAATACCGGTAGTTGTCTCTTCACATCCTCCGATGACGCCTGGAATCAGGTCCCTGTACTCCGTGTGCATGAGATTGACAAGGTCTCCGCCATCATCGATGATGATGTTCGGGCCTACCTCGAGCACCCTTCTGATATGTGCCTCATATTCCTGCGGAGTCGCATCATACCATGCGAAAACATTGAGACCTGCCTCTACAAGGGCTGCAGCCACATCATCCTGGGTCGAGAGAGGATTGCTTCCTGTCACATACATCTCGGCACCTCCCGCCGCGAGAACCTCGCAGAGATATGCTGTCTTAGCCTCAAGGTGTACCGAAAGAGCCACCTTCATACCCTTGAACGGAAGGGTCTGACGGAACTCTTCTTCGAGTCCGTTCAAAAGAGGCATATGATGTTTTACCCAATCTATTTTAAGTCTGCCGTCCTGCCAGAGCTGCGGATTTCTGATTTCGCTTGCCATACTTTCTTTCATTTTCGTTTAAAACCGGGGCAAAGATACTCTTTTTTGACCACAAAAAATGGTTTTTGGCCACAATGACCCCTTTTTGGCCAATTCTTGAGCCAAAAATTTGGGTGTGACTGAAGAGATAGGTAATTTTGCAGAAACATCTAAAACATTCGATATGGGACTTCTTGAAGGAAAAGTTGCCCTCATCACAGGAGCGGCAAGAGGAATCGGAAAGGCTATCGCTCTTAAATTCGCCTCAGAAGGAGCAGACATAGCATTCACTGACCTTATTATAAATGAGGCTGCCGAGCAGACTCTCAAGGAGATCGAAGCATTCGGGGTCAAGGCTAAGGCCTACGCTTCAAATGCAGCAGATTATGATGGAACGCACGAGGTTGTGAAAGAGATTCTCGCTGAATTCGGTCACATCGACGTACTTGTCAACAATGCAGGCATCACCAAGGACGGCCTCATGATGAGAATGAACGAGCAGCAGTGGGACGCAGTGCTTACCGTAAACCTGAAATCAGCCTTCAATTTCATCCACGCATGCACTCCGATCATGGCAAAGCAGAGAGGCGGAAGCATCATCAACATGTCTTCTGTAGTGGGAGTTTCAGGAAATGCAGGCCAGTGCAATTACTCAGCTTCCAAGGCCGGACTTATAGGTCTCGCGAAATCCATTGCCAAGGAGATGGGCCCTCGCGGAATCCGCGCCAACTGCATTGCACCGGGCTTCATCATCACTGACATGACCAATGCCCTTCCTGAGCAGGTACGCGAAGAGTGGGCCAAGCAGATACCACTCCGTCGCGGAGGCACTCCTGAGGACGTCGCTAATGTAGCGCTTTTCCTCGCCAGCGATCTTTCAGGCTATGTCAGCGGACAGGTAATTCACTGCTGCGGAGCTATGAACTGCTAAAACCATATATATAAAACCTAAACCTTGCAGGCGGTGGCCATATCGGTCATCGCTTGTTTTTTGTTCGTCATGAACGGATTTTTACGAATCCTGATATCATTTTGCCTTTTCTTGTGCTTTTTGCTGATTTTTTATGCCAGGTTTGCAGGATAGCCGACTGTTGCAAAATGAATAAGGAAACAAAAGAATGCATACGGCGCTGGCTCGTCTCCTGCACCGATCTTATGCTGCCGAGGACATGCATGGTCTGCGGGCGGAAGCTGCTTCCGGAAGAGAAGCACCTCTGCCTGCCCTGCCGCATGGACCTTCCTCTGACGCACTTCTGGGAGAGGACACATAACTCCATGGCAGACAAATTCAATCTTATCATACAGAAGGAGCTCGAGCAGGAATGGGATAAGGAAATATACAGATGCGAGAGGTATGCGCATGCCTGCGCCCTGTTCTTCTACAGCAGCGATGCCTCATACATCAGGATCACCCAGAGTCTGAAGTACCACGGCGACGTGGCTTCGGGACGATATTTCAGCCGCATGCTTGGCAGGTACATGGCCGCGAGTGCACATTTCCGCGACGTCGGCATGGTCATACCCGTACCGCTGCATTGGCGCAGACGATGGAAGAGAGGCTACAACCAGGCGGAGATTATAGCGGCGGAGATCGCACGTGAGCTGGGTGCTGAAATGCGGTGCGACCTGCTGGCAAGGGTCAGAAGCACCGGAACGCAGACAAAGATGAGCGTCGATGAGAAATCCGCCAACGTAAAGGGAGCCTTCGAAGTCAGGGACAGGAAGAAGCTGCAGGAGCTGACGGAGGTCGGACACATACTGCTGCTGGATGATGTATTCACTACCGGCGCGACCTTGCACGCATGTTACCAGGCCTTGCGGGAAGCACTGCCTCAGCATGTAAGGATAAGCGTCGCTACTCTGGGTTTTGTCGGACGGTGATGCGGTCTTTCTGGATGAAATAATAACGGCGGATCTCTGCTGCCACCTCAGGATCGGCAGCTATGATGCCCTTGGCTTTCCTCAGGGCACGGCGAAGGCGGAAATGTTTGTAATGACGGCGGATCCACCCGTAACGATGGTCACGATCGCGAAGGAAGCTCAGATCGTCAATCTCCACTACCCTTTTCTTAGACTTGTAATCTGTATGTTTTTTCATCTGTCCGCCTATTTTCTTGCAAATTTAGCTTAATTTTGTCTCACCGCAAAAATGAAAAGGTTCACATTATACATTATGCTGACTTTTACCCTTCTCCTGACCTCAGGTGAGGGGCTGGTTCTCAGAGCCCAGTTCAGGCCAAGTTTCGACACTGACATCCAGGCGATAAGAAACTCGGTCATTCCGGGATTCCACTATGCTTATGACGATTATCTGCAATACGCCCCTGCCGGCCTGATGATAGGCATGAAGGCCTGCGGATATGAAAGTTTCAGTTCGTGGGGCAGGATGCTCACGTCGGACGCGCTCTCCATAGCGGCAATGTGCGCAGCCGTAAACGGCATCAAATACTCCGTCGGGCGTCTCAGGCCGGACAGCAGCAGACACAACTCATTCCCTTCCGGCCACACTGCGACAGCCTTCATGAGCGCAACGATGCTCCATAAGGAATACGGCTGGAGAAGCCCATGGTTCAGCATCGGAGGATATACGGCTGCGGCAGTCACGGGCGTTTCGCGGCTTATGAACAACCGTCATTGGATGACCGACGTCATGGCGGGAGCCGCAATAGGCATAGGATCAGTCCATCTGGGCTACTTCCTCGGCGACCTCATATTCAAGGACAAAGGCATATACGGAATCGAGCCGTCGTTCCATTACGACCCCGAATCACGTCACTATGTAGCAGAACTTCTCTTCGGAAGAAGATTCATCATAGGCTCGAAGGGCCTCAAGGAAATGGGCACACTTCCCGTGCGCGGCGGTATGGCCGGAGTATCGACCGACATAGCCCTCATGCCGGGATTCGGTCTGACCGCTCGACTGAGCACAAGCTCGATGACATACGGCGATTCCTCTGTCGCCCCTATGTACAGCACCCTTGGCGGCTGTTTCTGGAGCTACCATTTCGCCCGCCGCTTCGAGTTCCAGACGCGCCTGATGGCCGGATGGGGAGGATGGATAGAGAAAGGTTATGCGAACTCTGAAGACAGCGAGATGATCAGCAGATCCGGTTCCGGAGTCAATCTCGCGGCAGGAGCAGGTCTCGGCATCATCACCGACTCCAACTTCAAGCTCAAGGCCTTTATAGACCTCGAATCCATCCGCACCGGCAGCCCCAACCCATGGATAAACACACTCGTGCTGGGCTGGAGCTCCGCATGGTTCTGGTAACATTGTTGCTAAATCACGAATTTTAACTATCTTTGCACCCGGATCGCTCTGGTGGTGGAATAGGTAGACACGCGGGACTTAAACGGGGCTGAACAAAAAAGCCTCACTGAGTGCCTCAAAGGAAACTTTGAGAGTAGAACTCCCCTAACAAACGGAAACCTCGCCCGCAGAAATGCAGGCTTTGGCGACGGCTCACTAAATTCAGCTCATGCTGATAAATGGCGTAGAGACTATACAGGGAGGGCCTAAACGCAACACGGAGAATGCACAGCATTCCGGCGCATGGTCAAGAAATAGTCCAGACTACAACGGCTTAGCATCTCGGATG
>JAEIGA010020247.1_pt1 | contig 10143 bp, 5 predicted proteins | sample 9270691 | NCBI WGS metagenome assembly JAEIGA01 (sample SAMN17057246, study PRJNA624740) | gut metagenome | biome: biome; isolation source: fecal sample | host: Bos grunniens | place: China: Xizang | collected 2019
GTACAATACCGTGACCGCCGGTTTCCTTGAGGAGTTTGATCACTTCCTCGCCGCGTTTTCTGATATCAGCACGTGCCTGTTCCAGCTCTTTCCAGGCTGCACTCACGGCAGCGGAAATGACAGATGATGATATCCCGAACTGTTTTGAAAAAGTGGGCAGGAGTCCCTTAAGAATCGTCTCTTCACTTTCCAGAGAAACAAACGGGTGGAGGAAGAGCACTTCTTCATGTGTGACTTCTTCCATATTGTTTTTTATGTTCTCCGGATAGGAGGTGACGATGGGACAGTTATAGTGATTGTTGGCGCTTTGATACTCAATGCGCTCGTACGGGATGCTCGGGTAGAAAATGGTCTGCACACCTTGATCGATCAGCCACTTAACATGCCCGTGCGCCAGCTTGGCAGGATAGCACTCAGACTCGCTCGGAATGGATTCGATACCCAGCTCATAGATCTTCCTGGTGGAAAGAGGAGACAGGACGATCGAAAAACCGAGTTTTGTCAGGAAGGTGTGCCAGAACGGATAGTTCTCATACATGTTCAGTACGCGCGGAATGCCAATCACCCCGCGTGATGCCTGATCTGCGGGCAGCGGCTCATAATCAAAATACCGGTTGAGCTTTTCCTCAAATAGATTCGGAAGATGACTCCTCTTACCGGCTTTTCCCAAACCGCGTTCACATCGGTTGCCTGTGATAAAGCGGCGGTTGCCGGAGAAGTGATTGACCGTCAGACGGCAGTTGTTGCTGCATCGCCCGCAGCGTGCCATCGTTGTGTGATATTCGAGAGATTCGATCTGATCGATCGGGAGCATGGTTGTCTCAGCTGGCTCCGCTTCATGCCGTTCTTTTGCAACAAGAGCCGCGCCGAAAGCACCCATGATACCAGCAATATCGGGGCGGATGGCTTCGCAGTCCGCGATCTTCTCAAAGCTGCGCAGAACTGCCTCGTTGTAGAATGTTCCGCCTTGCAGCACAATATGCTCGCCCAGAGCGGCGGCATTTGTCACTTTGATGACTTTAAAAAGGGCATTTTTGATAACAGAGTAAGCAAGACCGGCAGAGATATCAGCGACAGTTGCGCCTTCTTTCTGTGCCTGCTTCACTTTGGAATTCATAAAGACAGTACAGCGGGTGCCCAGATCGATCGGGTTTTTCGCGAAGAGCGCTTCATGGGCGAAATCCTGGACTGAAATATCCAGTGATTTGGCGAAAGTCTCGATGAAAGAACCGCATCCTGATGAACAGGCTTCGTTGAGCTGTACGGAATCAACACTCTGGTTCTTGATCCGGATACATTTCATGTCCTGACCGCCGATATCGAGTATACAGTCTACAGCAGGATCAAAGAAAGAAGCCGCATAATAGTGAGCGATCGTCTCGACTTCGCCGTAATCGAGCATCAAAGCAGCCTTGATCAGCGCTTCGCCGTAGCCGGTGGAGCAGGATCGAAGAATTTTGACGTTTTCGGGAAGCCGGCTGTAGATCTCTTTGATAGCATGGATCGTCATGCCGAGCGGGTCTCCTTCGTTGTTGCTGTAGAAAGAATAGAGGAGAGTGCCGTCCTCTGAGATCAGTGCGGCCTTGGTCGTTGTCGATCCAGCGTCAATTCCAAGATAAGCGCCGCCGCAGTAGGTGGTCAGATCTCCGGTCGTGACGTGATGGGAAGCGTGGCGTTCCTTGAAAGCCGTATACTCTTCGTCGTTTGCGAACAGAGGATCCAGGCGGGCGACTTCAAAATCGAGTTTTACCTCTTTTTTAAGCTGTTCACGGATCTCTTCCAATGCTTTCGTGTTGGCAAGATCCGCCTCTTTCGCTGAGCCGATCGCGGCAAACAAATGTGAGTGTGACGGAACGATCGTATGGGCATCATCGAGTTTCAGAGTGCGGATAAACGCTTTACGCAGCTCAGGCATGAAATGCAGCGGCCCGCCGAGAAAAGCGACATGACCGCGGATCGGCTTGCCGCAGGCAAGACCTGAAATTGTCTGATTGACAACAGCCTGAAAGATGGAGGCCGCCAGGTCAGACTTGGCAGCACCTTCGTTGATCAGAGGCTGTATATCTGTCTTGGCAAAGACACCGCATCGCGCGGCGATATCATAGATCGCATTGTAGTCACGGGCATACTCATCGATTCCGTCTGCATCGGTCTTGAGAAGAGAAGCCATCTGGTCGATGAAAGATCCTGTTCCGCCTGCACAGATACCGTTCATGCGCTGTTCGACATTGCCGTTTTCGAAATAGATGATTTTGGCATCCTCGCCGCCGAGTTCAATCGCGACATCTGTTGCCGGTTCATATTCCTTCAGCGCTCTGGAGACAGCGACCACTTCCTGAACGAACGGGATATCCATCGCGCCTGCCAGCGCCAGTCCGCCTGAACCGGTGATGACAGGAGCAACCTGGATCTGTCCGAGCTTATGGACCGCCCGTCCGATAAGGTCTGACAGTGCCTCTTGAATATTCGCTCTGTGGCGCACATAATCATCAAATACCAATTCGTCCGTATCGTCCAGAATCGCAATTTTGACAGTTGTTGATCCGATGTCAATTCCGAGACGATACGTTCTTTGCTGATTCATATTTACTACCTCTGATACAGTCAAATTTACGTTAAGATGATACATCTTTTCAAATTAATAATCAATATAAACGTCGATCACCCTCTGTTATTGAATAAGCGGTGAAGATAGTGTATAATAATCAATGCTGTTTAGTTTACATAATGGGCGAAAACGCGGACTTGCATATAGAAAAGGAAGGTAGAGAGGATGAATATTCTAGTTATCAACTGCGGTAGTTCTTCACTGAAATATCAGCTGATCAACACCGAGACAGAAGAGGTTTTGGCAAAGGGTATCTGCGAACGCGTAGGCGTTGACGGGATTTTTACCTACAAGAATGACAGCAAGAGCGTCAATATGAAGAAGGTCCCCTTTGACATGCCGACTCATAAAGAAGCGGCACAGCATGTGCTGGACACACTGACTGATCCCGATATTGGCTGTATCGGGAGCCTTGATGAGATCGCGGCAGTCGGACACCGCATCGTACACGGTGGCGATAAATTTGCCGAACCGGTCATTCTCAATCATGAAGTGCTGGAGGAAGTGGACAAATGCAGTGAACTGGCACCGCTTCACAACCCTGCCAATATTATCGGCATCAGAACCTGTCATGAACTGATGCCCAACACACCGCAGGTCGGCGTTTTTGATACAGCATTCCATCAGACGATGCCGCCGGAGGCCTATATGTACGCGCTTCCATGGGAATACTATGAGAAGTATCGGGTCCGCCGTTACGGCTTCCACGGCACAAGCCACAAGTTTGTTTCCAGGAGACTGGCTGAGCTGTGCGGTATTCCGCTTGAGACAAGCAAACTGATCATCTGCCACCTGGGAGGCGGCGCATCTGTTACAGCCGTTTACAACGGAAAGTCAATCGACACTTCTATGGGTCTGACTCCGCTGGAAGGCCTGGCAATGGGCACCCGCAGCGGTGACGTGGATATAGGCGCTGTCGAGTTCATCGCAAAGAAAAAGAACATGGACTTTGCCGAGATCATGAACATGCTCAACAAAGAATCAGGCGTTCTGGGTCTTTCAGGTGTCTCCAGTGACTTTAGAGATCTCTGGAATACACGCGCCGAGGGCAATGACCGCTCCGGTATCGCGCTCGATATGTTCTGCTATCGTGTTTTGAAGTATGTTGGCGCTTACATCGCTGTTATGAACGGTGTAGATGCGATCGCTTTCACAGCCGGTATCGGCGAGAACGACGAAGGTGTGCGTGAAGAAGTCATCAAGAACCTGTCCTATATGGGGATGTTCCTTGACGGTGATGCCAACCAGGCCCGCTACGGCAAGGAAGTGCGCATCACAACTCCGGAATCCAGAATCCCGGCATGGGTGGTTCCGACCGATGAGGAGCTTGAGATTGCACGTGAAACAGCGGAGCTTGTCGGTTAAGATATTTTGAACGAAATACCTGAAAAATGATGTTGACAAGCATATTGTGCATCTGTATAATGTTTCAGGTAAGTTTGAAAAGGCGAGGAGGTGTCAGAAGTGTCTATTTGCCCGAAAAATAAATCGTCAGCTTCCAGACGTGATAAGAGACGTGCGAACTGGAAGATGAGCGTACCGAATCTGGTGCCGTGCAGCAAGTGCGGGGAACTGATGATGCCCCATCACGTATGCAAGAATTGCGGTACATACAACAAAAAAGAGATCATTCCTCAGGATTGATACGAAGCATAAGCTCTCCGTTGTAAAACGGAGAGCTTTTTGATTGCTTTTCACGTCATGATTTAGTAAAATAAATAAGATAGTGTAAGGAGGGGAAAATGGAATTTGAAAAGCTTCGTGAAATCATAGAAGATGTTCTTCATATCGAAAAAAAAGAGATCACGCCGGAGACGACGCTGATCGAGGATCTTTGCGCAGATTCCCTCGACTTATACGAGATTGTTTCAGAGATCGGCCTTGCCTTTGAGGTGGAGATAACGACCGAAGAGGTGAATAAGATGGAGACGGTCGGGGATATACTCCGGGCCATTCAGGGCTCAGGAAGAGAGATATAGACACATGTCAGATCAGATAAAAACATATGGGGGTGTATCAGAAAGGGAGGATGGGAATATCCTCTCTTTTGATAGTCTGCAAAAGCAGATCGGCTACTGTTTTCAGGATATCAGCCTTCTGGATCATGCTCTCACGCACCGCTCCTATATCAATGAAGCCGGTAAGGAGAGAGAGGACTCGAATGAGAGACTGGAATTCCTCGGTGACGCAGTCCTGGAACTGGTTGTGAGTGAACAGCTCTATCAGGCTTATGCGTCAGAACCTGAAGGCAGGCTCTCAAAACGGCGTGCGTCTCTTGTCTGTGAGAGCGCTCTGAGTAAGAAAGCGGAAGCACTCGGCCTCGGCAGTTATCTGCATCTTGGAAAAGGGGAGGAAAAGACAGGCGGACGTCACAAACCGTCCGTGACATCAGATGCGCTAGAGGCTCTTATCGGTGCGGTCTATCTCGATGGAGGGATCGAAGCGGCAAAAGAACTGATCAGGACATATATACTCGATGATCTGTCCGAGCGCAGCCATGATGACTACAAAACGGCACTGCAGGAATACGTGCAGGGCGCCGGTATCAGCGAGGTGCGTTACCAGTTGCTGAAGGAGAGCGGCCCTGATCATGATAAGAATTTTACGATGGCGGTTATCATTGACGGTCAGATCTGCGAGAGCGGAAACGGCAGATCAAAGAAGGCAGCCGAACAGATGGCAGCCAAGGCAGCACTGGCCAGACTTCAGAGCCAGCGGGAGTAAGAATAAATGTATTTAAAAACGATTGAGATTCAAGGATTCAAATCTTTTGTCGGGCGTACGGTCTTTCACTTCGAGCCGGGTATTACCGGTATAGTCGGACCGAACGGCAGCGGTAAGAGCAACGTGGCGGATGCGGTGCGGTGGGTGCTCGGAGAGCAGCGCACAAGTCAGCTGCGCAGCGGGAGTATGCAGGATGTCATTTTTGCCGGTACAGAGAACCGTAAGCCGCTCAGCTATGCCAGTGTCTCGCTGACAATTGACAACCAGGACGGGGCATTGCCGACAGAGTATTCGGAAGTAACAGTCACTCGTAAGCTTTACCGGTCCGGTGAAAGTGAATATCAGATCAACAGGCAGCCTTGCCGCCTGCGCGATATTCAGGAGTTGTTCTATGATACCGGTGTGGGTCGTGAGGGCTATTCGCTGATCGGACAGGGACAGATCGATCGGATTATCAGTGGCAACCCGATCGCAAGACGTGACCTTTTTGATGAGGCAGCCGGAATCGTGAAATATAAAAAGCGCAAGGAATCTGCTCTTAAAAAACTCGAAGAAGAACAGAACAATCTAGTGCGCGTGGATGATATCTTATCCGAATTGTCGGCTCAGGTCGGCCCGCTCAAGGACCAGAGCGAAAAAGCGGTTAGGTTTCTGCGCCTGCGCGATGAACTTAAGCAATGTGAATTAAACCGGTTCCTGCTCGAGATGGACAGAACCGATAAACAGATACAGGAAGACCAGAAAAACCTGCAGGTCGCCACAGACCAGATGAAACAGGCTGAACAGGCATATGAGAAGACCCGCTCACAGTACAGTGAAGTCGAAGAGCAGATTACGATTCTGGATGAAAAAGCGGCAGCTGACCGGGAGAAACTGACGGCCACCGACAAACTCAAGACAGAGCTTGAGGGACAGATCAGGCTTTTGCATGAGCAGATCAATTCTGCCCTTACGAGCCGCGAGCATTTTAAGGACCGCCAAAGAGATCTGGAAGGATCCATGCAGGAGGCACAGCAGAAACTGACTGAGTTGACAGACCGATATGAACAGGCGGCCGGAAGACAGAAAGAACTGGCAGAGAAAAACGACCGTTTAGTCAGACAGCTTGAGCAGTCGAAAGTCAAAAAAGACGCACTGAAAGAAGAGCAGGAAAACACGCGCCTTAAACATCTGAAACTGGTGCGCGAGAGCGGTGACCGCACGGCAAGCCGTGAAAAAAACGACGCCACTTTGTCACAGCTGCGGATCAGAACCGCGGAGGAGACGGCGGAGATAAAGGCACTTGAACAGAGCCTGCAAGAGCTGCAAAAGGAAGCCGATGAACTCAGCCGCGGTAAAAACGATTTGGAAAAGCACTGGAATCAGTTTTCCGACAAGGCTGAGAAACTTAAGAAGGAAGAAGAGACATTAATCGGTCAGAAACGCAAGGCGTATGAAGCGAGCGAAAAAGCAACAGCTGAGTATCAGAAACTTCAGACAAGGCTGACAGCGCTGCGCAATCTTACTGAGCGCTATGAGGGCTTCGGAGAGAGCGTCAAACGTGTTATGGACCGCGGCGACAGCCGAGTCTGCGGCGTTGTGGCGGATCTGATCCGCACACCTGCCAAATATACCGAAGCGATTGAGACAGCCTTGGGCAGAAGCCTTCGTTACGTTGTCACAAAGGATGAAGAGTCAGCAAGGGATCTGATCACCTTCCTGAAAAAGAACCGTTATGGCAGGGCCACGTTTATCCCTTTGACAGCTGTCACACCTTCTGCTTTCACAAAGAAAGATGTACTGCGTGAAAAAGGCGTCATCGGTACGGCGGACTCACTTGTGGAAAGCGATGCCACTTACCGTGATATGGTCTCTTCGCTGTTAGGACGGACGGTCGTGGTCGATGAACTTGATCACGCGATCCGTATCGCCAAAAAATACGGACACTCTGTCCGTATGGTGACACTTGAGGGCGACCAGCTTTCTCCCGGCGGAACGATGAGCGGCGGCGCCTACAAGAACAGCTCTCATCTGCTGAGCAGACGCAATGAGCTAAGCGAGCTTTCAGATCGCACAAAGCAGGCACAGGAGACTATGGAAGCTTGCCGCAAGGAAGATGAGTCGCTTGAAAAGAAGCTTGCCGAATGCAGACAGAACAGGGAAAGCGCCGATAAAGAGCTTCAGCAGGTGTTTGTGAGTGTGCGTGAAAATGAGATACGCCTCACAGCTGTGCAGGATCAACTGCGTGCCATTCAGGAGAACCTGATTGCGAAACAGGATGTTTTGTCTACCAAAGAAGCTGAGGCAAAACGTCTCCAGGAGGAAATCGATTCTATCATGAGCGGCGCTGCCTCGAGTGAGGATCAGGAGAAAGAACTTGCACGCCGGCTTTCGAAACTGGAAGAGGAAGTCGAGGCTGCATCTGACGATACACGCCGTATTGCGATCGACGGTGAGAACGCACATGCCGAACTGGCAGCCTGCACGCAGTCTATGGAGAGCCTGAAGGCACAGATCATAGGCATACGCCGTGAGCAGGAGACGCGGCGCAGACAGATGGATGAGCTTGGCGAGCAGGGCCCGGATACGACAGCAATTGTGGCAGAGAAGGAAGCGAAGATAGCGGATCTGCAGAAAACAATTGATTCATCGGCAGAACTGTTTGAAGAGATCAGGGCTGAGATAACTGCAAGTGAGGAGCAGAAAGCGCAGCTTATGGCTTCACACAGAGATGCGCTGGATGAGAGAGAAAAACTGGCTCGGGAACGCTCGGATCTGGAGAAAGAGATTCTGCGTCTGAATCACAGGATCGAATCAGCCGATGAGACGCGCAATCAGCTGGTCGACTATATGTGGGAAGAGTATGAACTGACATACCATCATGCGAAAACAATGCAGGATGACAATATGAATGACCTGCGGGCACTTAGAAAACGCACCGGTGAGTTGAAACATGATATCCGCGAACTCGGTGATGTCAATGTCAATGCGATCGAACAGTACAGAGAAGTGGGCAACCGGTTCGAGACGATGACAGCGCAGCGCGAAGACATCATGAAGGCTGAGGAAGCTGTCCTGCAAGTGATCGATGAGCTTGATGATACGATGCGCACACAATTTGATCAGGCATTCGGACAGATCAACAAGCAGTTTAATGACGTCTTCAGAGTCCTGTTCGGAGGCGGCCGAGGCAGGCTGGAGCTGATAGAGGACGACATACTTTCAGCAGGTGTCCGCGTGATCGCGCAGCCGCCCGGAAAGAAGCTGCAGAACATGATGCAGCTGTCGGGAGGAGAGAAGTCACTGACAGCAATCGCCCTGCTGTTTGCGATACAGAACCTTCATCCTTCACCGTTCTGTCTGTTGGATGAGATCGAGGCATCACTGGATGATCGCAATGTCGGACGCTTTTCAAAGTATCTGCGTCGTCTGACGAAACAGACCCAGTTTATAGTCATCACACACAGACACGGAACCATGAACGCGGCCGACAGACTGTACGGCATCACCATGCAGGAGAAGGGCGTTTCAACGATGGTCTCAGTGGATCTTGCGCGTGAACAGATTGAAGAACAGCAGAAAGAGAAATAGAGATGGGACAGGAAAACACCAACAAAGAAGGCAGATTTGCGCGGCTCGTAGCCGGCCTTTCCAAGACCCGTGCTCAGATGGCGGAGGGCCTTGCCGAAGTCTTTTCCTCAGAAGTGATCGATGATGACTTTTTTGATGATCTCGAAGAGGTGCTCATCGAGTCTGATATGGGACCGCAAACAGCCGTTGACATAGTCGATCAACTGCGCCTTAAAGTCAGGGTGCATTCGATTCTGAAAACGAAACAGGCACGTAAAGAGCTGACAGATCTGATCATGGAGCGGGTGCAGGGCCATGAGGCAGACTATGATTATCTGACACGTAAGTCCGTGATCTTTTTTACCGGAGTCAACGGAGCGGGAAAGACGACGACGATCGGCAAGATTGCGGCTTTGGCCAGACAGGAGGGGTTAAGCGTCCTGATTGCAGGCGCTGACACATTCCGTGCGGCAGCAGGAGATCAGCTTGAAAGATGGGCTGACAGGGCCGGAGCACGGATGATCGGCGGTGCGGAGGGAGCAGATCCCGGATCCGTGCTCTTTGATGCGATCGCGGCAGCCAAGGCGAGAGATACTGATCTTCTGTTGGTTGATACAGCAGGCCGTCTGCAGAACAAGAAGAACCTTATGAATGAGCTGGGAAAGCTCTACCGCATTTTACAGAAACAGTATCCGGAAGCTTATCTGGAGACATGGCTGGTACTCGATGCGACGACCGGCCAGAACGGGCTGTCACAGGCCAGAGAGTTTTCTCAGGCTGCGCCGATCGACGCGCTGGTCATCACCAAGATGGACGGATCAGCCAGAGGTGGTATTGCGCTGGCTCTTCTGGATGAGATGGATGTACCGGTAAAATACATCGGAGTCGGAGAAAAGATCGAAGATCTGCAGAGATTTGATCCCGAAGACTATGTGAAAGCGTTGATGATGGATGAAGAGGAGTAATCAAATGAGCAAAATACAAATGATGACACCGATTGTGGAGATGGACGGAGATGAGATGACCCATATTCTGTGGGGGATGATCAAAGAGAAACTGATCTGGCCGTTCGTCGACTTAAAAACCATCTATTATGATCTGGGCCTGCGGCATCGTGATGAGACAGATGATCAGGTTACGATCGATGCAGCCAATGCCATCAAGCAGTATAAGGTCGGGGTCAAATGCGCGACGATCACACCGAATGCCGCGCGCATGGAAGAATACAATCTCAAGCAGATGTGGAAGAGCCCGAACGGAAC
>JAEIGA010020248.1_pt1 | contig 10143 bp, 24 predicted proteins | sample 9270691 | NCBI WGS metagenome assembly JAEIGA01 (sample SAMN17057246, study PRJNA624740) | gut metagenome | biome: biome; isolation source: fecal sample | host: Bos grunniens | place: China: Xizang | collected 2019
ATTGAAAACGGGATTTACTTTTGGATTTTGGAGTGGTCTGGGCACTTTAATATACTAAAGTACTAAAGTATTTTCCTAAAACTACACGCCCCACCTATAATATACAACTTGCACAAATAACCATCATACCCACCTTACCTTTTTATACAAATTATACAAATATTAAAAAATTAAAAATTTTTTTAAAAAAACTATTGACTTTTACTGTCAATATGGTATAATTAAATCAAGTTAAGGCACTCAAGCCTAAAACAAAATAAAAGAAAAGAGGATAAAATAATGACACTTTATGAAGTATTAAAAGCATTAGCACAATATCAAAAATTCTTGATTAAAAGGAATTATCAAGATATTTTTACTTATTCAATAGGATTTAATGATATGCAAGAGGCGATTGAATATCAAGACACTAAAGAGGAAATTCTTCTTGAAAGTTTAGCAGAGAAACAAGTTTCAAATATAAACATAGTTTATGGATATATTGAAATAATGGACTAAGTATTAAAAGAAAGGAAGATAAAACAATGAAAAGACAGAATAACAATTATTATGGAATGACTTTATATGATTTTATGGAAACATATGCTGAAAAAGGTATTGACTATTTAATAGAAGATGAAGACAATCTAAGTGTGAATACTTTTGATTTCGATACCATACATAAAAAAAATCAGCACATTATAGACCTAAACAATTATGCAAGAATTGAAAAGGTTGTAGAAACAGAAGAAGATTGTGTTATTTATATGAAACATTATATATATTTTAATTAAAAGAAAAGAGGTAAAAAATTATGAAAAAAGTATTAACAATGGTAATTGCAATGAGTTTAGTTTGTGGAATTTGGTTTGGTAAACTTCATAGAACAAGAGAATGTGTTGTCACAAATGTTAACAATGAAAATCTTATTGTAACAGTAAGACATCCAAATGGTTGGACATATGATTATTATGCAGATTGCACTGAGAACATAGAAGAGGGCGAAACAATCAAGGTTGTATTCGACGAACTAACAGATTGGGAAAAGAATTATCAAGTGAAAGGAATAAGATAAGATGAAAAGTTTTGTATCATTAGATTATATTGAAATGTTAGAAGATGCATATGAACAATATATAGAAGATTGTATAAAGGAAGATAAAGAACCACTAACTAAACAAGAGTGGTACAAGCAAGAATGGAGTATGTAAATACTCCACTTGCTTTTGTCAAAAATTTTTGGTATTATAACAATAGAAAGAATAAAGGAGTTGACGTTATAATGGAAATAATAAAGACAGGATATACACGCAAAATAGATTCAATGGGAAGAATAGGTATTCCAATTAAATTGCGGAAAGAGTATAACATAGAAGAAAATACTGAGCATAATATTTTATTAATTAAAACAGATGAGGGCGATGTGTATTGTGCGGTAGATATAGGCAAAGGCTTGCGGCAAAGGGCAAGAGATAGAGCAAGAAAAGTTATACACGAACTTGATGCGTTAAATATTCAAGTCCCTGCAGAACTAACAGAAATGCTTGAAGATAAATAGGCGCCGGTGCGGTGACGGGCATACCGCACCGAATTTTCTATATTGTGCGAAATGCACAAAATTTTGCTTGCATTTTTATGCAATATGCACAATAATTTTTTATCCCGAATTAACGACAAATGGTTCGGCAATATGCACAAAAATCAAATGTTGATTTTGTGCATTTTTTTTTATATAAAACTATTGACATAATCGCCTTAATGTGTTATAATGATTATAGTGAAAGAGCGGTTAAAAGCTCAAAAAGAAAAGAGGTAAAATATTATGAAAACTTTTAAACAAATGTTGATTGAACAGTACAAGAACCTACCTGATGTATTTGAGGTTGACGAACTCAAAGGAAATGCTGTTGAAGTATGGCACAAACTTGATAAAAAAAGTACAATATTTTTCTTTGATGAAAATGATAATTTAATAGACCATTGTTAAAAGGGGGAATGAAAAATGAAAATTCAAGTAACATTATTCGATAAAAATAGAAAATATAAACCTATTGCCTGTTTACTTGAGGTTGAGAGTCTTGAATGGGCAGTCGCTAATCTTGGCGAAATAAAGAAAAAAGCTTATAACAAAATAGCTTGTAACAAATATATTACAGCATCAGAATTGTATAATAAAGGGTATCAATCAATGAAAATGCGTGAGTATGACCCCGACAAAATCAAACAAGAGAACTTGATAAAATATATATTAAAGAAAAGAGGATAAAAAAATGATTAATATAAGGACTTTAAAAAAACTAACAAACAATGATGGACTAACACTAAAGGCAGGCAAGGTAATAACATACAAGAGTGGTTGGCAAGTAGCAACAGAAGGACAAGAGACAGACAACATCAACGAAGCAATGAAGATGATAAGACAATATAATGGTGATTGCGGTGTGTGGTACAGCGAAGGCATCTATTACATAGATAAGAGCCACAGGGTAAGCACCAAGAGAGAAGCAATGGAGATAGGCAGAGAATGTAATCAGATAAGTGTATTAAATTGGCGAACAATGGGCTTAGCATACTGCTAAGCCTTATTTTATTGCTTGCCGGCTCACTTGCGGACGTATATTCAGCAAGTGAGCCGTTTTATCTTTGTTGTGTACTTTGCACAAAAAATCAGCTAATCTTTTGTGTAACTTTACCTATTAACTTTTTCCCGAAACTATGTTATAATATAAATATGAAGGGGATAAGGTTTCAAGGGTTGTCCTATATTCCGTGCTTTAAAAACTTTTTAAAGTTTTTTTAAGAAAACCCTTGACAAACCGCACAAAGTGTGCTATAATGAATACATAAGATAAAGAAAAGAGGTAAACAAAATGGAAAGAATAAGTATGGAAATTATGTATAACGAGTTAAAACACTATGGCAAAATCATAGCTGACAAAAACCACGAAACAACAGAGGGTCATTTTATTAGATTTACAACTTATCTTTTTGAAGATAGATATTATGTAGTGACAATGTTTGATGGCGATGTATTTATGGTAGCGGAAAAAGAAGATGTAAGGGAGTTGATAAAATGACAGAGCGAGAATTCTATCAATACAAAAGAAAAAAGTATGAAAATATTTTAAAAGAATTGAAAAAACCTATTGACAAATCAAAGAAAATGTGATATAATAAATACAGAAAATAAGAAAAGAGGTAATGAAAAATGGGTAGAGAATGGGCAATAGATGAAATAATTAAAGTATTAGGATTGGAACACCCGATGACCGTTTGGTTCTGCAAAGTGTGTGAGGATAATCCAAATGCAGATGATGATAAAATAGTAGACTTACTAAATGCCGCACTTGACTTAGTCAAGCTTGCAAATACTGTTATAGAATAAATGAAAATAAACAGGTGGGGTTTTCCCCACCTCTTTTCTTTATGGGCGGTTGGCTTACGTTCGCAAGCCAACCGAGTTTCTTTTATTATGCAAATTGCACAATTTTTCCGCAGAATTTTATACAATATTCCATATTGACTATTTTCCCATAAAATGTTATACTATATACATAAGGTAAGGCAGGGCAATCCTCCTTCCGCTCTCGCCTTACCGCACCTCCAAAAAAAAAATAATAAAAATTTTTAAAAAAAGTATTGACAAAGTCTATAAAGTATGATATACTTAATATAGAAAAAGAAAAGAAAAGAGGTTTTTAAAATGAAAAAATTATTAATTGTGGTTGCATGCTTCTTGCTTATTGGCTATTGTGAACATCACTACACAAGAAAAAGCTGTGTAGCAACAGCAACAACAGAAACAGGTGTTATCTTTGAAGACAAGTGCGGATTCACTTGGTATGTTGAAGAACAGGGGTATCAGGTTGGCGATGTTGTAAATATTAAATTCTATGATAATGGAACAACAGGTGATATTGATGATGACGTGATATTGAAAGTTGAGGTAGTAAAATGAAATTGTTTATCTTGTATATAGTCTTAAATTTAATTTATGTATGTCTAACAACAGCCTACTCCCTTGTAATTCAAAGGTGCGGGAAATGGACTTCCGCAATATTGTCTGCTATCACATATGGCGTATATGCAATAGTGCTTGTATATGCTGTCTGTCCGCTTCCATTATGGCTGAAAGTTATTACTATTGCTTGTATTAACTTTGTATCAGTTACAATAGTAAAAGCAATACAAGAAAAATTAAAAAAGGATAAACTATGGCGGATTGATGTTCGTATGCCAAAATGCTTATTAAGTAAAATGGAAAGTATCGGATATGATAAAGTTAAATGGCTTAAAACAGCTGATTTAAAAGATGAATATGCTATTGTTACATTTTACTGTTACACACAAACAGAAACAAAAGCTGTAAGTGCGGATTGGGTAAAAAAATATGATTTAAAATATTGTGCTATTGAGGGTAAGGAACTCTAATCAAGCACTTAAACAAATAAGAAAAGAGGTAATTAAAAATGGATATAATCTCTGCTTTAATTATGGGGTTTTTATTTGGTATGGCGATAGTATTGTAATTGAAAGAAATAAATAAAGAAAAGAGGTTTTAAGTTATGAAAGAAATTTGTTATTATTTAGCAGACGATGGGAAGAAATTTGATGACCGTTGGGAGTGTATCGAATATGAAAGACGAAAGGCTCTTGTGGCACACAAAGATGAATTTCAGTTCTTCAACTATCGTAAAGAGCCGATTCCAGTAGAAGAGGCAACAACCGAAGATGTTATGTATATTGTAGTAAAAACTGAAAGTTGCACAGAGGCAATCGGTGATTGGTTTAACAGTGATGGTTGCGAAGACCCGTTTGATGGGGTATACTGCGAATGTGTCGGCACTTGGGTTTATGGTGATGTAATCGACAGAGGCGATGAATGGCTCAAACTTGAACTTGAAATTGAAAAACTGCAAACCCTAATTGCCGAAGTAAATAAATAATAAGTAGGTGGGGAGAAATCCCCACCTCTTTTCTTTGGCGGCTCATTTACGTGCGCAAATGAGCCGATTTTTTGGCACTTGTTTATATTGCACAATTTTTCCCTCGCAATTTTTTGCAATTTGCTATCTTGACTTTATCCCGAAACTATGCTATAATAAATATAGAAATTAAGGAAAGAGGTAAACACTATGAACAAATTAAATGTAACAATCAACTTTGATATGGACGGAACAATCGCAGACCTTTACGGAGTGCCGAATTGGTTGCCGATGTTAAGGGCAAGTGATGAAACACCTTATGCAATAGCAAAACCACTTGTTAGACTTTGCAGTTTAGCAAAGGTGTTAAACAGATTACAAAGAGAGGGTTATAATCTTGCGGTTATATCTTGGTTGTCTAAATCAGGAACAGAAGAATATAACGAAAAGGTAACACAAGCAAAACTTGAATGGTTGGCAAAACACTTGCCGTCTGTGCATTGGGATAACATCAATATTGTAGAATACGGAACACCGAAAGAAAGTTTTTGCGAAACCCCCTTTGACATTTTATTTGATGATGAAGAACCAAATCGTGAAAATTGGAATGGAACCGCCTTTGATGTTGATAACATTATGGGAATACTCAAAACTCTTTGAGTATTCCCCACTAAAAAAAATTCAAAAAAAAGTATTGACAAATTAAATGGAATATGCTATAATAAATATATAAATAAATTAAAGAAAGAGGTAATTAAAAATGAATGACAGAATAGCAAAAGATATGATTGAAAGAATGAAAGTGGTTGACACAAAACCAACTTATGCAAGTTTGAAACTCAAAGAAGAAGAACTTCTTGCACAATTAAAAGACTTAAGAGAAGAAATCGCCCAAGCCGAAAATGACATTATAATAGAAAAATTCAACACCGCATTACAGTGTTTGGCAGATGTTGATAAAATGACAAGTAGTTTCTATCGTTGCACTGTTGAAACATACTGCGAGGGTTGTGAAGAAGATATTGAAGTTGATGTAGATTTGGCAGAGATTATTGAAGCCTTACAACAGATAAGATTATAAGGGGAATAAAAAATGAGTAAGAATATTGAAACAGAAAAGAAATGGATTGTTATATTTTCAAACGGATATTGCGGTTGCGATATTGAAGAAGAATTTGTCGGCACTTATGACGAGGCGGTTGAATGGGCAAATGAATATTTACCCGACTACGCAGAACAGTATGCCCACATCGCCTTTGGTTGGGGTGAGGAATACACCGAAGAAGAATTTGATGAATACATTGAAGATTGCGGTTATGAAATTGCAGAAAGTGAGGACGAAGAAGATGATTAAGTTTATCAGAAAATATAAATGGTGCAAACGGATGGGGATAAAACACCCCATCAAGGCGGCACTTGACAAGAATTTTATAAAGGGTTGTTTTTAATAAGAGAGGCGGGCAACCGCCCCTCTTTTCTGTTTGAGCGGAACATTTTCGGATGAAAATGTTCCGAATTTTCCATTATACCACATAATCGCAATTTTGTCAAGAGTTTTTTTGAAAAAATATTGCATAAATTTTTTTCCCATAATTTGTATAATATTCCATATTGCTTTTTTAACCATTCTATGCTACAATATAAATGTACCAAAACGAAAACGGCTTTTAAAACTTGCAACAAAACCCTGTCGAGTGTGTAAGGGAGTCAAGGTGCGAAAAGGTTGAAATAATTTTTTTGAAAAATTTTCAAAAAAGGTCTTGACAATCCGTTTCTTTTGTGGTATAATATTAGTATAATAAGGTTAAGGAAATGAAGATAAGCCTTAATCAAAAGAAAGGAAAAAAAGAAATGAGAAAACATTACTATTTAACACTTGACACAGAAACAGCTACTTTGCCTTTTGCAAATGCTATTGCACCGAATGAAAAGGCAAAAAAGAAAATTGCAATAGCAAAACCCCTTGTATATGATATAGGGTGGATAATTACAGACCGCAAGGGTAATATTGTAAAAAAAGTTAGCTATTTGGTACAAGAAACATTTTTTGTACCACAAATATTCAACACCGCATATTATAGAGAGAAAAGACCTCTGTATATGCAAAAGTTAGCACAAGGAATTATAATTGCTAAATGTTGGAATGATATTATCGAAGAACTTGTTGCAGATCTTGAGTGTGTAACAATAGCAACCGCCTATAATGCTTGCTTTGATTTTAAAAAAGCTATTCCATTTACTGAAAAATATATCAATGCTCTATATAGCGAAAACTATCAAGAGTGGGAAGATTATCAGTATAATAAATGTATGGATATTGTGAATGGTGGAAGTTGCGGAAAGAACGAAGATTATCTTAAACCGATATTTGAATTGCGAAACAAAAAATTTCCTATTTGCGATTTATGGTCACTATCTTGTGAAAAAATGTTAAATAGTGACGGATACAGAAATTATTGTTTAGATACTGAACAATTAACCGCAAGTGGTTTATATTTTAAAACAAGTGCGGAAACCGCTTTTCAGTATTTAACAAGAAACTTTCATTTCATAGAAGAACACACCGCACTTTGTGACGCAGAAATTGAAAGTCAAATTTTAACAAAAATCTTGCGGAAAGGAAAAGTAACCCCAAATCTTGACAGCTTTCCTTTTCAAGAGTTAGGAAAAGCGACTGACTATGTAATAGGGAAAAAGTCTGTTAAGTATATGCAAGTTGTTAAATTCCAAATTGAACAATGGCTTGATACCGCAAATGAAGATACAAGTTTTTATCAACAAATGTTATCAAGTATAGCAAGACTTGAATATTTTATAGAAATTGTCAGGGGATATTAAAATATCCCTTGACAAAATAATAAAAATATGATATAATAATTATAGAAAATAAGAAAGGAAGTAAAAACTATGAAAGAAATGAAGAAAACACAGAAAGATTATTTTTATGAAATTATCGAAAGACTTGAAGAACTTGAAGACACAAAAGAGTTGATTGAATTTTGTGAAGACAGGATTGAAAAATTGGCTCGCAAGTCTTCAACAGAAAAGAAAGTAAATGCGGAAAATGAAGCTCTAAAAGAAATCATTTTAGATATTCTTGAGCAGAGCAATTGTGAACACACAATTTCAGATTTAAACAAGTATGACGAATTGAAAGACTATGTTCCGCAGAAAATCACAAATCTTGTGACACAGCTAAAAAATGCGGGATTGGTAGTCAATATTAAATCAAAGGGTAAATCATATTACCGCATAGCAAAGGCAGAGTAAAATCTGCCTTTTTTTTCTCGCCGCTTGGTTTTCAATGGAAAACCAAGCGAATTCTCCATTATATCACACTTTGGCAAATTTGTCAAGCGTTTTTTCAAAAAAATTTTGCACAAATTTTTATCCCAAAATTATACATATTCCACAACAATATTTTAAATTTTAAAATTTTTCTTTACATATACCCTATTATATGATATAATATAAATGTACCAAACAGATAAGGCATACAAGAGGTCGAAAAAAAATAAAAAAAATTAAAAAAAACTCTTGACAAATTCCTTAATCTATGGTATAATATAAATGTAATCAAGAGAGATTACAAAAAACAAATAATTAAATTTTAAAGGAGTTGTATATTATGGAAAAGAAAATCACAAAGAGAGAAAATTTTGGTGCAATCGTTGAAATTCTTCGTACTAATGGCTATGAGGAATATGCTCAGGTTATGGAACACGAAATTTCTTTGCTAAACCGCAAAAGAACATCTGGAAAAATGACAGAAAAGCAAATTGAAAATGAGGGTATCAAAGACAAGATTATGGAAATTGTAACCGCTTTTGGTGACGGAATGACCGTAACAGAAATTTTAGGTACAGGCAATATGAATGTCTATACAATGAACAAAATGGTGGCTCTTGTTACTCAGCTAAAAAATGAAAACAGACTTATTCGTTATGAAATTAAGGGTGTCGCTAAGTTTAGACTACCTCAGTATGAGGGTGAAGTTAATGAGGTAAAGGAAAAGTAATTTTCCTTTACCCACACAAAATCAAAAGTTGAGGTGAGGATATGACCGCAGAAATTGAAAATCTAATGAAATTGTTGGATATTACAGAAGAAGAAGCTCTTGAAATGATTGAAGATGATAAAAAAATTGACAAGGGCGAAAAATTGTTTGAGTTAAGTGCGGAACAGAAAAAAGTTGCTAAGAAAATGAAAAATAGTACAAGGGCTGTTGACGCATACGGAAAAACAAGAACAAGAGAAAGAAAAGAAAATCCAACAAAAAGAATGGTAATAAATATGTTGGCTGAATGTTTGCTAAGTTGCGAAAGTTGTCAAAATGTAAATATTGAAAATGCGGAAAAGATTATAAAATTTTCAATAGATGAGAATGATTTTAAATTAGATTTAGTACAGCATAGGAAACCGAAAGACAAGTAGAAATACTTGTCTTTTTTTTATTTGCGGGAATTGGTCATTCTGCACAAAAATATGGGTGCGGATTTGTGCAATTCGCCGGAGTGTGTGCGGGCGTACACACTCCGAACTCCTTACTGGTTCTTTTATCTGGAAAAATGAAACTCAATAGCAAGAAAGAAATATGCGGTTTATATTATCCCATAAATGCGGCCTGGGCGGTGTCGGAGGACATGCCCCGAACTTCCTAACGGTTTCTACACTGGAAAAAATAAGATTGAAATGAGGTCTGTTCCGCTTCGGAACTATCTTCCCGCATTCGCGGGAAGTATCGATAATATTTACATATCGTTCCGCTTCGCTCCACTTTTATGTAAATATTATCTCTATTAGGCCAATTTTTATGCTTTTATGTCTAAATATTAGAGATAAGCGGTTGATTTTTATAAAAATTTATGATATTATTAAAGTTTAGAGTAAAATATTGCCGCAAATATAAAAAAAATAGGGCAAAATGCCCTATTTTTACTCTTCTTTAATGTAAAATGACAAGATTTTTGCTTTACATTCTTCTTCTGTTATCTCACCTTGTTCTAATTCACTGATATACATATAAATTTCATTCATATCTTCTGTTGTTGGTTGTTTAGTTTTGTACATTTTCAAACGCTCCTTCTACCCATACTGGGATTTTAACTGGTCTATAATGATATTTTAATATAAATCTGTCCATTGCTGATGTAAAGGCTGTACCTGTCATAAAGCCCATAGCTTCATTAAAATCATTCTTTGAGATTAACCCAGCCTCATAATCAGTATACATTTCTAC
>JAEIGA010020249.1_pt1 | contig 10143 bp, 8 predicted proteins | sample 9270691 | NCBI WGS metagenome assembly JAEIGA01 (sample SAMN17057246, study PRJNA624740) | gut metagenome | biome: biome; isolation source: fecal sample | host: Bos grunniens | place: China: Xizang | collected 2019
CGAAGTCACCGTACACTTCCCACTGATCTCCTCCGCAATTTCATCAAGCGCAATAGGATTTACAGGGAGCGCAGAGGCATAAAAAGCATACTCCTTCGTCAAAGGATTTTTACGAGAAATAATGTTGTACTTAATCATAGTCTTTTAGGTTATTAGGTTTTAGGTTTTAGGTTAAAGGGGGTGCGACGCATTGCGTCGCAGAGGTCAAGTTGTCGAGTTGTCAAGTCCCTCCGGATGGACTACTCACTACTCTCTACTCACTACTCTCTAAAAAAAAGAGAGATTTAGTAACTCGGATTTAGTTTAAAATCATCGGGATATAGTGCCAACACATAGGGACATCCTATGTCCGTAATTTGTGCTGCTCTCCCGATAGGCGCCATTCGAGGGCAGACGTAGTGGCATAGCGCCCCTCAAGCATTTACAAGCACGACTGCACCCCAAAAGTCGTAGCAATAGCCGTCAGCACAGTGATAATGATTTGAATGATTTTGCCCCAGATGGGCGACTTATTGTTTTCCATAGATTTTTGAAGGTTTAAGGTAAAAGGTGAAAGGGGTGGGGGAAGAGGTCAAGTTGTCAAGTTGTCAAGTGCCCTCCGGATGGCAAACTCGACCTCACGACTTCTCTACTTCTCGATGACTTTCTACACTGCAAAGATACAACACGGCAGGGGCGAGGTGAGAATTAGTGGGAATTAGTGAGAATTAATGAGAATTAATTTTCTTAATTCGCTGATAATCAGCAATAAAAATTTTCGGTGTATTCGGTTTGCACCACACCATTGCGTCCCAACGTTTCCTACTGCAAAAGATACAACACTCTCCAAGCGAAATGAGAATTCGTGAGAAATAAATGCAGTTTGTTGATTTTGTCATGGTAGGACCGACTTGTCAATATAGTTTTCTCATTCCCCCGATTTTATGAGTTGCGCGTCTTGCATTGCGTTAGGCGATTACAGGGCGATTACAAGAATTTGCGCTCGGGGTGAGTGTGGGTATATGTATTTTAATTATATATATATATTATATATATAACCATATTCAACCTTGCTTACTACTGTCAAAAAAAGGTAGAGGGGAAATCTTTGTAATCGCCCTGTAATCGTTTTTGTGAAGGTGGAGGAAATGCTTGGTTAAGTCGCGGAAATTTTGTATCTTTGTAATAAGTAAAAAATAAATGAAATATGACAATAGAAGAATTACAAAAGAGAATGAGCGCTCATGAACAACAATATCTTGAAGTGCAGCTTGAGCGTGAACGCATCTTGCAAGTTTTGGAAGATTGTAACAAACTTGGGGTTCGCTATCCTACAAATGAGGTAACATCCGCATACTTAAATTGCGAACAATTATTAAATGAAAGTAGACAATTGTTGTGTGAATATGTCGCCACATCAACACAATTTATTACAAAGATGGTTGATGGTCTTATAGAATATGCGGAAAACGAGGTAGTAGTAGGGCAATATGACAATATCATTGGAGCAAAAGCAATTGGACATGCCATTGAAATAAAATTCTTAAATGGTTACATTCCCCAAGATAGTTACAGACAATTTGAAGACCGTCTAAAAAAGATTCGGCATTTATCTCCATATGCATATAACACGCAAAGTAACAATATGTCTAATGAAGTGGTGAGGCCAACCCCACAACCCATCGCAGAATCAAATGAACCAGTGGAGATATTGGATGAAACGACAAAAATGGAGCGTGTGAAAGAAGCAATTACTCAACTTAAGAAAGAGAAGTTTGGTGATACAAAAACTAATTTTCAAAAGTCTAATTGGTATGCCGTTTATTTTGTATTTGAGAAAAAAATTCATCCCAATATGACTCCTAAAACTTTTTCTGATTTAATGAAAAACTTGGAACTTACAAATACAGACATAAATAGCAATATTTCTCATGCGCCTACTACAAAGCTTCCTGCACAGTTATATAATTGGAAAGACTATAGATATACCGCTTCTGCCGCAGAAAAGAAGCAAATAGATGTCGCATTAAGATTTGAAGCCTTACTCAAAGAGAAAAAAGTTCTTTAATTCCTTACTTTCTTACTTCAAAAAATCCTTTACTTCTTCAATCCTTCAAATAATCATACCCCTGTAGGTCAAAGGCTTGCAGGGGTTTCTTTATGTTCGTTTTACGCTGTACTTTTGCTTTCGGAAATCAGAAACAAAACCTCTGATACCGACCGTCACAGACTGCTTCCCTATTATATATTTAAGCGCGCAAAATAGGAATCCAAGAAGTGATACTATTAATAACCAATAAAAAGAAAAATATGGCAGAAAACAAACTCCTCAACAATGCTGTAGTGATTTTCAGCGAAAACGGACAAATGAAATTGTTTAGTACGGACTTTAACCTTGACACGATGAAGGAACTATTGAAGCGTTTTGAACTTCGAGTGCCAGGTCGCGCCTATATAAATAAAGAGGGCTGCTGGTTGTTTGAACCTTACCATGTGGGGCAGAATATGCCGAGTGTGTTGGCAAAGGAACAGGTGGGGCAGATTAGTGCAAAGCGCTTTAAAAACACGGTGAACTTCACACTTTCCCTCCCCGCTACCATGTCAAAGAATCAAATGATTCTTGCCGTGCTCGAGCAGTATGGTAACTTGGTTGATGCACTTCGTGAGGGTGGACTCTATGAGAAATTGGTGAATCTTCAGACGGAAGCAACTGAACAACCCGCAATGGCGGCATAAGGTTCGCAAGGCGCTCTCTCCCTGTTTATGGGGAGAGGGGACCGCCCTGGCGGTGAGAGGGTGAAAATGGATGAAACGCCCTCCGTATGCCACAAAAACAGAGTCTAACTACAAATTTTTGAAAACTATGACTAAACTGATAAATCCTCAATTCGATGGTTTTCTAACCTACTTAAACAATGTGGGTGATGACTGCCCCAAGACGGCAACTCCCGAAATTCTTGACCGACTTATTGATTCCGACTACACGCGCCAACTCTTGAAGCGCTACCGCGAAGGTGGTGATGAAAGGGCAAAGACGCAACTGCCCGCTGTGCTCTTTAATGGTCTTTATGTCCCCTCGCTTGCAGCACAGCACATGGCGCAACCTACCGCGCCTGGCGAAAAGAAGCGCAGTCGTAGGGACAACGAATGCTTCGTGCCCTGGCCGTTTTTCGGCATTGACATTGACCCCAAGGAGGGATGCACGCTCTCGCCCCGAGAACTGTTTGAGAGCACATGTAGGCAGGTGAGGGAGGCGTTTGGCACGGACCCCAAGGAGGTCGTGGGCATTGCTTATGCCACTCCCACTTACCCTGGATTGCGCCTTGTGGTGAAGCGCACGAAGGGACTTACCATCGAGCAAGAACAGGAACGGTGGAACGCCATTATGCCCCTTAAGTGTGACGGGAAGTGTAAGAACCTCGGGCGCCTCTTCTTCCTCACCGCGCGTGAGGATTTGCTCTACTTGAACAAGGACTTGCTCTTCTCCGTAGCGCCTTACAGCCTTGATGATTACCCCATGAGCAACGAACTGCCTACGGCGAAGCGATTACAGGGCGATTACACGGATTTGCGCACTGCTACGGGGGCGACCACCACAAGTTATGATGAAGAAACTTTGGAGAACATCGTTAGCGAATTGGAACAGTGTGTGGGTGGCGGTGTGGCGAGGGAGGGCGACCGCAACAACCAGGTGTATGACATGGCGCGCGTGATGCGTCAACTTGTAGGTCCTAATATACCGTTGCTTCAAAGTATCATTCCGCGCTACAACCTCTCGCCTTTGGAGCATTTGCAGGCGATTACGAATGGTGCGAAAGCAAAGCAATTGGCAAACATTCCCGAAACCCTTTCACGCGCCATTGAGCGTGCTACAAGTCAAAGTTCGCCCACGATGAGCACTACGCCTCCCACCATGCCCAAGGTGCTCCCCAAGGCGGTAGAGATTCTCATTAACCCCATCCCCGAAAAGGCGCGTGCGGCTGCCGCCATAAGTTCGTTTGCCGCTTGGCGCGCATTGATGCGCGAGGTGAGTTTTCATTACATTGACAACCTCAATTACGAACCTTGCTTCTTCTGCATTTGTTGTGCTCACCAAACGGAGGGTAAAACGGCCACACGCATGCCTTCGGAGTGCATCTTGGAGCGTGTGCAAGAGACGGACAGAATCAACCGCGAGAAGGAGAACATTTGGCGCGAGGAGGTCAGCGCACTTGGAGCGAATAAAGACCGCCCGAATGCGCCTCAATTGCCTATACGCATCGTGGAAGCGGATATGACAAACCCTGCCTTTGTGAAGCGCGCGGTAAATGCGCATGGGTATTCGCTTTACACCTATGCCGAGGAGTTGGAAAAGTTGCACCGATTGTCGGGACTTTCGGAAATTATTCGCACCGCCTACGATGGGGGTCGCTATGGACAGGAGCGTGTGGCGGCAAACTCGTGCAGTCAGCAGGTGGAGCATTTGAGGTGGAGTTTTAATGTTTCTACCACTCCGCAAACGGCGCGCACCAAGTTTAAGAACGATATGCTCAATGGTACGCTCACGCGCTTGTCGTTCTCAACCATTCCCTACGACCAAAATGACTGTGGCGATGAAATGCCCGTTTATGGCGACTTTGGCGAGGGTTACAAGGAGTTGTTGAAACCCTTTATTGAGCAGTTGTGCAACGCCTCGGGTGTTGTCGTCAGCAAGGAGGCCGAAGCGTGGGTGGAGCGTGAGCGACAGCGCCAAATTGATGCGTTGAGACGCAAGGACCAGCGCTATATGGTGCCCTTTATGAAGCGCTCGTTGCAAATGGGATTTTGGCGCGCCATGATGCTTTACATCATGAATGGATATGAGTGGAACACGGCGATTGAGGACTTCGCTTCGTGGAGTATTGACTACGACCTGTGGTGCAAACTCTACTACTTTGGCGACCTTATCGAACAGAGCACTGGTGCTACGCCCGACAACAGCCGTTACACGATGAGCCTTATCACCCTTTTACCTCATGAATTTACACGCGAACAGGCGCGCAACATGCGTCGTGACATTGGTAGGTCCACTAAAATGGCAGATGTGCGTAACATGCTCAACCAATGGGTGTACCGAGGAATTGTTAGTTTTGATGAAAAGCGAAATGTGTTTGTAAAAACAGAAACAAAGAAACAAGCAGTATGACCACCACACTTACCCCGCGCGGCATGCGCAACAACAACCCGCTCAATATTCGCCACTCTGCCTCTCGTTGGCAGGGTGCGCGGGTGGAGCAGACGGACAAGGCGTTCGTGCAGTTTGTCTCGATGGCGATGGGCTATCGTGCTGCCTGGCGCACGCTTGAGACGTACCATAAGCGCTTTGAGGCGAAGCGTCTGCCCTTCACGCCTCGCAACATTATTTACCGCTGGGCACCGCCCGAGGAGAACGATTCGGAGGCGTACCTTCGCACCGTGTGTCGCCTTGCCAACCTGGCGGGAAATGCGCCCCTTGTGCGCCCAAGTCGTGCCCACGACCGCATGGACAGGGAAAAACTCATCAACCTGCTTGCCGCCATGACCTGCGTGGAGAATGGCGTGAAGATGGAGGAGGTGGACGTGGCGGCGGTGCGCGAGGGGTATCGGAAGGCATTTAGGAGTTCCACAACTTTACCAAGCAATCCGTATGAACATACCTGCCTTAACAGCGCGTAAGCGCTTCCGCCCCACGCAATTCGGGCGTCTCGCCCTGCGCTACTATCCCGACCGAGGGTATAAGCGCGCCGTGCGCCTCTTTCGGGAGGAAATCAAAATTACAGGTGGATTACAACAAGCGCTCGAGGCATTGGGCTATCACGACGGGCAGCGCATGCTTACGCCCCGCCAGGTGAGGGTGATTGAGGAGTTTCTGGGCGAGGCGGGATAAAAAACAGGATGCAAATGTAGTGGTACATTGCATCCTGCTATGAAGATTAGTTGGTTGGTGTTTGCTTTTTAGCCGGGCGTTTGTGGTTGTTGCGGTGCTTCTGCCCTTGCGGTTTTCTGCGCTTGTTGCCCGCATTTTTGGGGTTTTTACCCTTGTTTTTTTGCCCTTGTCGCTTATTGCCCGCCTTGAGTGATTCGGGGTCGGGCGCGGTGAGTCCTTCGGGGAGGGTAGCGCGTGGCACTTCCTTCTCCAAGAGTTCTTCGATGGCCACGAGGCGGTAGTAGTCTTCTTTCGTCACGAGGGTTACGGCCTTTCCGGAGCGCCCTGCACGCCCTGCGCGCCCGATGCGGTGGATGTAGTCTTCGGCATCGTGGGGTGTGTCGAAATTGATGACCATCGTGATGTCGTCGATGTCGATGCCTCGGGCGACGATGTCGGTGGCGATGAGCATATCGATTTGGCGCGCCTTGAACTGCTGCATGGTCTTGTCGCGGTCGGCTTGGACAAGGTCGGAGTGCATCTGTGCGACATTAAACTTGAGGCGCACCATGTTGAGGTAGAGTTCTTTAACCTTCTGCTTTGAAGAAGAGAAGACGATGACGCGCTCGGGCTTCGTGTCCTTGAAGAGCGAAGCGATGATTTTGAGTTTGTCGGCCTCGTGGCAGATGTAGACGGACTGGTCAATCGTCTCTGCGGGTTTGCTGATGGCGATGTTGACCTCGATGGGGTTGTTGGTGATGCTCTTTGAGAGCTGTCGAATCTTGTCGGGCATAGTGGCCGAGAAGAGTATCGTTTGGCGCTGCTGGGGGAGTTGCTTCACAATGGTCTGAATGTCTTCGGCAAATCCCATGTCGAGCATGCGGTCGGCTTCGTCGAGGATGAAGTGTGTGGTGCGCGAAAGGTCGAGGTTGCCCAACTGGAGGTGGGAGATGAGTCGGCCAGGTGTGGCGATGACGATGTCTGCTCCTTGTTGTAGGCTTCTGCGCTCTTGCTCATAGCGTATGCCGTCGTTGCCCCCGTAGATGGCGGCGCAGGAGATGTTCATGTAGTAGGCAAATCCTTGGAGCGCCTGCTCAATCTGCTTCGCCAACTCGCGCGTGGGTGCCATGATTAGGCAGTTTACGGCATCGTGGGGGTGGTCTTCATTCTGAAGGAGTGTAAGAATAGGCAAGAGGTAAGCAGCGGTCTTACCCGTGCCCGTTTGTGCAATGCCCACAAGGTCCTTATTCTCAAGCAAATGGGGGATGCATTGCTCTTGAATAGGACTGCAGGTCTCAAAACGCATGTCGTAAAGTGCGTCGAGGATATCTTCGGAAAGGGGAAGGTCTTCGAAATACATAGGTGTGGGAAATGAGAACCGAAGGTTCTTCCTTTTTTTATTGAGTGCTACTGAGGAGCGCGCTTAAAGAGCCAGAAGGCTATGCCTGCGAAAATGATGTTGGGAATCCAAACGGAAATCATTGCCGACCATCCGGCGTTGATGGCAAAGGTGGCAAAGATGGTTTGGAACATGATGTAGGCAAAACTCAAGGCGATGCCCGTGCCGATGGAGAAGCCCATACCGCCCTTGCGCTTCTCGGACGAGAGCGATACGCCGATGAGCGTGAGGATAAAGGCAGCAAAGGGCGAGGCAAAGCGCTTGTGGTATTCAACCTCAAAGGTGGCGATGCCGGCGGCACCTCTCAAGCGTTGCTTCTCGATGAACTCTTCAAGTTCGGGAAGCGTGAGCGTTTCTTGCTGCCCCTTGACATAGAAGAAGTCCTTGGGTTCCATCATGATGACGGTGTCAATCATCGCACCGCTCTTGATTTCTTCTCTGCCGTCGACCATGGTGCGGATGTTGTAGTTACGCAATGTCCAGGAGTAGGGGCGCTCGGCGAGGGTGTCGTATTGAAGCGTCTGTGCCGTAAGGTGGCTGACGAGTTTCTTGTTCTCAAACTTATCGAGCGAGAAGCCGTATCCGCTCTTGCGCACATTGTCAAAGCGCGTGATGTAGGCCACAACGCCCGTGTCTACCTGCATCTGAATGTTTTCGGCCACCGTAATGTTGCGCTTCTTGATGTAGGTGATGTAGAAGTCGTTTTTAGCCACATTACTCTTGGGAATCACATAGGCACCGAGCAGGAAGGTGGTGATGGCGATAAGACCCGCGGAAATCATGTAGGGACGCAACAGGCGCTTGAAGCTCATCCCCGTGCTCTTCATGGCGATAATCTCGGAGTTGTCGGCCAACTTGGTGGTAAAAAATATTACCGAGATGAAGACAAACAACGGGCTGAAGAGATTGGTGAAGTAGGGGATGAAGGTCAAGTAATAGTCAAAGATAATCTGCTCTGTCGTGGCATTACTTTGTGTCAATCTATCAATATTATTATTGAAGTCGAAGATGATTCCAATCGTAATAATGATGACAATCAAGAAAAGGTAAGTGGTGAGAAACTTCTTGATGATGTAGAGGTCAATCTTGTAGATTCCCAACTTGTTGAGGTCAAGCATAAGCGATGTGAATTAGTAGGGTAACAGATTGCAGAGGTGCATCGTAAAATGGCCCGTCTTTGCCGTGCACTTCTATATGTAGTGCGCTTGGGGTGTAGGGGGAAAAACGGGGGTGCGTTGCGGTCTGCGTGTTGTTCTCCTTTTTAGAGTCTTCTTCCTAACTTTTCCACCATCTCGCGCTTCCACACGGTGAAGGTGCCGTCAAGGATGTGCTTGCGCGCTTCCTTAACCAACCAAAGGTAGAAGGCAAGGTTGTGGATGGAACCAATTTGAAGCGCCAAAAGCTCCTTCGCCTTGTAGAGGTGGTGGAGGTAGGCCTTGGTGTAGTGTGTGTCTACAAAACTATGCCCCATGGGGTCGATGGGTGAGAAGTCGTCGGCCCACTTGGCGTTGCGCATGTTTAGGATGCCTTCAGAGGTGAAGAGGCAGGCGTTGCGTCCGTTGCGTGTGGGCATGACGCAGTCAAACATGTCTACTCCGCGCTCGATGGCTTCAAGGATGTTGATGGGAGTGCCTACGCCCATAAGGTAGCGGGGGCGGTCGGTGGGGAGTTCTTCATTTACCACCTCAATCATCTCATACATCTGCTCGGCAGGTTCGCCTACGGCAAGTCCGCCAATGGCATACCCTTCGGCATCAAAGTCACGCATGAAGCGCGCACTTTCGCGGCGCAAGTCGGGGTAAACACAACCCTGAACGATGGGGAAGAGCGCCTGGTGGTAACCGTACTTGGGTTCCGTCTCATTAAAGCGCTTTACGCAACGCTTCAACCAATCGTGTGTGAGGTCGAGGCTCTTGCGCGCATAGTTGTAGTCGGCGGTACCTGGGGGACATTCGTCAAACGCCATCATGATGTCGGCACCGATGGTGCGCTCAATGTCCATCACCTTCTCGGGCGTGAAGAAGTGCTTGCTACCATCAATGTGAGAGCGAAATTCACAGCCCTCGGCGGTCAGCTTGCGGATGCCCGTCAGTGAGAACACCTGGAAGCCTCCAGAGTCGGTAAGCATCGGGCGGTCGAAGCCGTTGAACTTATGCAAACCACCAGCCTTTTCGATAATCTCAAGTCCTGGGCGGAGGTAAAGGTGATAGGTGTTGCCCAAGATGATTTGCGCCTGGATGTCGTCTTTAATCTCGTGCAGGTGAACGCCCTTTACGCTACCCACCGTGCCTACGGGCATGAAAATCGGAGTTTCAATCTGACCGTGGTCGGTGGTAATGATTCCAGCACGGGCGCGGCTATGAACATCTGTATGAATGAGGTTAAAAGTGAGTGGCATAAGTTATTCGTTTATTAATGGTAACTCCTTGAGGGAAGCATATATTTTGCAAAAATACAAAAAAAGTAGGTATTAAAATCCCTTTTTTGAACTATGTGTTGAAAAAATAGTTGTGAGCGCGGTGAAAAAGTTTCCGTAAGGAACGGTAAAAAATCAAACGCCGAGGGGCGTCGCTCCAAGCGAATTGAGATTTTTGCGTGTGAAAGCATGAGATTTTTGCAATGTGATTTTGTAGGGATGCGCGTAAAACATAAAAAATGTCTTAAAAAATATTGTTAGATTCTCATAATTTACCTAATTTTGCTTGCAGAATACATTTATTCAAACACTTTTATTTATTAACAACATGGAATATTCTCACGAAGTTCAAAACATGTGTTGCGTGGCTAAGGGCCCCAACCATGGTCCCGCTCCCATTCCTGAAGAAGGCAAGTGGGTTCAGGCAAAGGAAATCAAGGACATCTCTGGTCTTACTCACGGTGTGGGTTGGTGTGCTCCCCAGCA
>JAEIGA010020250.1_pt1 | contig 10143 bp, 10 predicted proteins | sample 9270691 | NCBI WGS metagenome assembly JAEIGA01 (sample SAMN17057246, study PRJNA624740) | gut metagenome | biome: biome; isolation source: fecal sample | host: Bos grunniens | place: China: Xizang | collected 2019
TCCACCCCCATGCAGGGCGACTATACCGAGGAATATCAGGCTTACTACCACGAGGAGCTGATCCGTCAGTTCTTCTCCCGGAAGTACCTGTGGGCCACCCATGTTTGGAATATGTTTGACTTCGGCGCAGATGCCCGGAACGAGGGCGGCGAAAACGGCCAGAACCATAAGGGTCTGGTAACCTTCGACCGGAAGTATAAGAAGGACTCCTTCTATGCTTACAAGGCATGGCTGTCCGACGAGCCCTTTGTCCATCTGTGCGGCAAGCGCTATGTGGACCGGGTGGAGGATGTAACCAAGGTTACGGTCTATTCCAACCAGCCTCAGGTGGAGCTGTTTGCAAACGGCGTTTCTTTGGGTGTCAAGGAAGCAGCTGACCATTTCTTCTACTTTGAAGTACCCAATGTAGGCGAAACGAAACTCACTGCTGTTGCCGGCGAATGCCGGGATGAGAGCGTTCTGCGCAAGGTGGAAGTGTTCAATGAAGCTTACCGCCTGAAGGAAAAGGGCGCGATCCTCAACTGGTTCGATATCGAAGCTCCCGAAGGCTACTTGTCCCTCAACGACAAAATGAGCGATGTCATCTCCACCATTCAGGGCAAGCTCCTGTTTATGGGTCTGGCAGCCAAGTTTATGGGCGGCAAGGGCAAGAATAAGGAAGGCAAGATGGAAGCCATGGGCTTTGAAGTCGGGCCGGAAATGATGTCGATGATGGGCGGATTTACGGTGCTGCGTCTGTTCACGCTCATGGGCGGTATGATGGATGTAAAATTCACCAAGGAGCAGCTCCTGGACCTGAACGCCAAGCTCAATAAGATCAAACAGCCTAAAAAGAAATAAGAAGATCCCCCACAGCCTGTCGGCTGTGGGGGACTTTTTTGGGAATTACAGGAGCACGATCAGCAGCACGGTGATCAAGGCAAACATAGCCAAAGCCGCGGCTGCAACGATGTAAATGACGGTAAACAGTTTCTTATATACCCGGGTCTTTGCCTGCAGGGCAAGGATCAGGAAGACTACAAAGACCGCCAAGGGGAAGATGCAGAAGGCCAGCACCAGCAGCACGGTGCCAACTACATCCATAAAGCTTCCAGAGAAAAGACCGAAGGAATAGGAGTTGTACCGGTCATAGGCTTCCTCCAACCGAAGGGTGACTGCGGGATCATGGATGGCAAAGGCCGGCAGGCGATTGAGCTCTGCCACAGTCAGATCGGAGACGGGGAACAGGAATCCGGCAGCTTCATAATCGATGTAGTAGTACTGCTCTTCGTGAATTAGCAACAGGCCTTTATCCACCCGGATGCGGCCATCTTTGCTTTGGGAGTATACCTCAAAGAGATCGTAATCGTCACCGTAGGAGATGCTCAACTGAACGGGATCGTTACGGAAATAGCCGGTGACAAAGGGAACGGTGTTCTTGGAGGGATATTGAAAATCCACGATGGCTTCGCTGGCGGGTTTGGAAAGCGAGCTGTGTTCCGACTTGCGGGTCTTTTGAATGAAGTAGAGGGTGGTCTGGCTTCCGTCTTCGTAGTAAAGATATACGGTGATAAACAGCTCTTCCGTACTGATGGAAGCTTCGGCGTAAATAACATCCGTTGCGGTGCAGTCTACGTTGTAATAACGCTGACCATACTCCTCCCAGGGCGTGTAGCGGGCGTCGAAGCGAACATACGAGGTGTCGTTGTAACGAAGGGTCTGCAAGCGTTCATCCAGGGAAAGGCGGGGTTCTTCCGGCAGCGGAACAGCGGAAGCACCGGTCGCCAGACAGGGGATCAGGAGCAGAAGGGCAAATAACAGTACAAATAACCGTTTTTTCATAGTGATACCCCCTTAGTTCAGATTCAGTTTCCGGTGGAGCATCCAGTACTGCAGCGCGTAAAGCAGCAGGCACACCAACCCGGAACACAGGATCAAAGCCAGCAGCACCAAAACGATCAGAATGCCGTGGGTATTTTGCGGCAATGCGAAGATCTTTTCGGCCAAGACAGGGAGGCTGAACAGAGCGATAAACTGTATAAAACCGGTGAACACGCAGTTTGCCACGTAGTAAATGCCGATAGCAGCGGGCACTTTGGCCTTTTTGGTGATGATAGAGCCAAAGGTGATGCAGCAGCAGAGGAACAGAGCAGAGAACAGGGAAGACACAAGCATCCACACAAGTCCCTCAGCCACAAAAATGTAGAAGTAAATATCTACATTTTCAAAAAAGCCTTCCAATATAGGCTCCAGCAGTTCAAACAGACCTTCTCCGCCACCCAATGCGATCATCAGGAAAACGTCCAACCCCAGCACAAGAAGGGTGGAGATTTCCGTGATCACTGCGGACAGCAGCTTGGCGTTGAGTAAGCTTCCGATGTTCACCGGCAGGGTGAAGGTGAGATAGCCTTCGTCGGTAAAGAAGTTTTTGTAGAACCGTATGTAAATCACCAGATAAGAAAGTACGGCGAAAACTACCCAGCCGATCACAGCGAAAATGATGGGCAAAACCAGCAGCAGGGTGATCAGCGCGTGAGGGGGCTTTTCCAGCAGCAGGGAAAAGCAGATGCCGCCAACCGCAGAGAGGGCGGTGCAGGAGATGGCTGCGATCCACCAGTAACGGAAAATGAACTTCAGGTCATACCGTAAAAGCTTCTTTAACATTTGAACACCTCCCGGAACAGCTGGTCAAGGGACTTGCCGCTTTGGTTGCGTGCCTCCTCGGCATTGCCGGATTGCAGGATCTGTCCGTTGTGGGACAGGAAAACATAATCGTCCAGCACCTGCTCCACATCGGTGATCAGGTGGGTGGTGATGATAATGGAGGCCTCAGGGTCGTAATTGCCTACGATGGTGCTCAGGATGTATTCCCGGGCGGCAGGGTCGACGCCGGCAATGGGTTCGTCCAGCAGGTACAGCTTTGCCCGCCGGGACATCACCAGCACCAGCTGCACCTTTTCTTTTGTGCCCTTGGAAAGGGTCTTCAGCTTGGCGGTTGTTTCGATGCCCAGGTCTTTCAGAAGAGCAACGGCTCTTGCGGTGTCAAAGTCGGCATAAAAATCTTCAAAGAATTGCAGCAGGTCTCCCACTCTGCTCCAGGTGTTAAAGTAAGTGCGTTCCGGCAGATAAGAGATCAGGGCTTTGGTGGCTGCGCCCACAGGCTGACCGTCCACCAAAATTTCTCCGCTGTCCGGCTGTAAAAGACCGGTCACAAGTTTCATCAAAGTAGACTTTCCGCAGCCGTTGGGACCCAGCAAGCCCACGATCCGCCCGGCTGGGATGGCGAGATTCAGGTTGTGAAGCACCGGCTTATGCCGTTTATAGGCTTTGCATAAGTTGTTACATTCTAAAATATTCAAGATAATTCCTCCTCCAGCATTTTCATGATCTGCGCTTTCGGAAAGGAAAGCGGCTGGATGTGTTGCGCGAACGCCCGAACTGCCTGCTCCGCAGATTCCTGACGGCAGACCTCAATTACGGACTGATCCTCCGTAACGTACCGTCCCAAAGTGCCTTTGGAAAGGATCATACCTTTGCTTTCCAGCTCGGAAAAGGCGTGCTGCACAGTGTTGGGATTGACTGCAGCCTCCAGAGCCAGCTGACGCACGCTGGGAATTTGCTGCCCGGGTCGGTACTCCCCGGAAAGCACAGACAAAATGATGCGTTCTGCGATCTGGGTATATACCGGTTTCTCCGGTGAAAATAGCCAAGCCATAAAGGATCACCTCTCTTTCCTGTACTACTGTACTATCACAATAATACAAAAAGAAGATTTTGTCAATAAAAAAATGAAAACACCGCAGCAAAAGTACGCTGCGGTGTCAAGCTTTTTTAACGGGGGAGGGGCACAGACCGGGGAAACAGCACCAAAAGGCTGCCTTTTTCCACGGAGACGGTGGCGGCTTCGCCGATGAAGTGGTTGCTGACGCCCAAGGGAAAGTGGGCATTCAGAGAAGCGTTTGTCAGAGGATACTGCAAACCGGAAAGGCTCACGCCGTCTGCCGCTTCTCCCATACAAAACACGGAGAGAAGGCCCTCCGTCGCAGGAGAAAACTGCAGCTTGCCGTTTTTCACCACAGTGGCCACGGTGTCGTTTCCTATGAGATAGCCACGGGCGCCGCGATCTGCCAAAAATGTAAGGGCCTGCAAATTGGCAAGGGTGTGATCCAGCCGGGGGCCGTCCATACCGCCGTACAGGAAAAATTCCCGATAACCCAAGGTAAGACCCCGGCGGATGGCTAGCATAGCGTCGGTGTCATCCTTTTCCGCGGGGAACACCGCAGAATGCTCCGGCACATAGCCAAGAGAATCGAAATCTCCCAAGATCACATTCGGAGTGATACCCAAAGCCTCTGTATGGCGCAGACCGCCGTCAGCGGCAATTATAAAATCGTCTTTGTTTAGCGGAGTCAGCAGTCCGGCAAAGCCGGCGGCACAAAAAATCACACAGCGTCCCACAGTATCCCCCCAATCCGTCATTGCGAGGCTGCAACGCAGCCGCGGCAATCTTAGTGGGGATATTTTACCACAAAAATTTCCTCCCGTAAAGGGTCAAAGCAAACTCCACCAGGTAAGGCTGTGAGCTTCCCCCATAGAACGCACCAAGGTGCTCAGCTGCTTGCAGCAGGCGGCAAAATGGGGAAGCTCTTCCTCCTGCCCGTATACTTCCATTTCTGCAAACAGCCTGTCGATCTCCTCCAAAGGGGTGTGATCTGCCACGGAGGCGGTGGCTTTTCGGTGGGATTCCCACTGCTTTTTCGCTTCGCTACCAAGGGAAATGCCTTTTGACAGATCTCCGGAGAGTGCTGCCTCCGAGGCTTCCTCCAAAAGGGCGGCAATGGGGTCGTGGGCGTTGTTCATTGCCTTGGTTACCCACAAGCCAAGACTCAAGAAGATAGCCAGGAGGGCGATGCCCAGCCAAAGACGTTTCATTTGACGCCCTCCTTTCGGCAAAAATAGATCTTACCCAACCCATCGACGGTAAAAAGCCAGGTGTTTTCCACCGTTGCCTCCCGTTTTTTCAGTTCCGTCTGTACCCATGCCATATCCTTTTTGGCAAGGGTGAGGTTTTCTTCCGATAGATAGCCATCAGAAATAATGGTCAGAGGCAAAGACTGCTTTTTTGCCTGAATACCTGCGTCCTTGGCGCTGGCAGGGCGGTCCTTGGGGTAGGGAAAAACGGAAAGATTGCCGTTGGTCTCCAAAATGGCGTACTGGACGCTCCCCAGATCCAGTACATCTTTTTCCCGCAAATGCCCGGTGAGCTCATCCAGAGTCAGCCGGGTTTTTCGCATATTTTCCTGCAAAATATTGCCGTTTTCAATCAAAATTACTGGTTTTCCGCACAAAAGCTTCCGCACAAAAATGCTCCTTAAGGAAAGCGCCGACAGCACCAGCTCCAACCCCAGCACCGTTAGGATGGGGACGAGTCCGGAATACAGGGGGATCGCCCCGTCCTGCATAGGGATGGAGGCAAGGTTTGCCACCAGCATGGTTACCACAAATTCCGAAGGCTCCATTTGCCCGATTTGCCGCTTGCCCATGAGCCGGATGGAAAGAATGAGAATTAAATATAAAATTATGGTCCGCAAGTACGATAAGATCATAAAAAACCCACCTTCGGAGGGAGTTTTCCCTGAAGATGGGTTTTTATGTATTATTTCATAAGATCCGCCACGATCACGCAGAAGACATTTACGGTTTTTGCAAGGCTCTCCTCGCTGAAATCAAATCTGCGGTTATGGCCGGGGGCGGCGGTGTCCGCGCAGACCCGGATGAAAGTAGCTTGGCCGCCCTGCTCACGCACCCGGTTCATCATATAGGAAAAGTCCTCGCTGCCCGGGCTGAGCATCAGGTAGTCGGGGCAGCTGTAGTTCAGCTCCCGGCGGCAGACCTCCTGGATCCGCTGGCAGAGCTCCGGGGTGCTGACTATGGAATCCGCAGAGCCCATAACTTTATAGGAGCAGGTGCAGCCGTGCATGGCAGCGGTGTTTTGGAGGATCCGCAAGGCGTAATCGGAAACATAGCGATTGATGTCGGTGGTTCCGCCCCGGACTTCGATCTGCATAAACGCTTCGTCGGCGATCACATTTCTGCCGGAGCCTGCCACCAATTTGCCCACATTGATCCGACTGGCGCCCTCTCCGTGGCGGGGAATGGCGTAAAGATTCATCACCGCGGCGGCCGCTGCCAGCAGGGCATTGTTACCCAGATGGGGAGCTGCGCCGGCGTGGGCAGACTTTCCGGTAAAGGTAACGTCGTATTTGGTGGTGGCAAGGGAGTCGGCTGTGCCGGCGTACATATCATAGCGCTCCTTGCCGTAGGGGGTTACATGATTGCCGATGCAGAAATCCACGCCATCCAAATGGCCGTTCTCCACAATGGATTTCGCGCCCATAACGCCCTCTTCTGCAGGCTGAAAGATCAGCTTCACGGTTCCGTGGAGGTGCTCTTTTAATTGCATCAGCACCGCAGCAACGCCCAGGCCTACGGCTGCGTGTCCGTCGTGGCCGCAGGCGTGCATAACGCCTTTGTTTACGGAGGAAAAACCCTCTGCATAGGGGATGTGGTCTGCTTCCTCCGATTCAATAACACCCAAGGCATCAATATCAAACCGCAAGGCAACCGTAGGGCCTTCACCGCAGCGAAGGATGCCGATGACGCCGGTAAAACCGTCCTTGGCTTTGGCGGCAAATTCCGGATCGGCCCCTTGTTCCAAGGCTCGCTGATAGTGGGCATCCAGCACTTCCTGGGAGGGCACGCCCATTCGGGCATCCTTTTTGCAAACCTGTTCTCCTGTGAGGACTTCATAGCCAAGCTCCGTCAATCGGCGGGCGATCAGGGAGGTGGTTCGCACTTCGCACCAGCCGGGCTCGGCGTATTTGTGCAGATCCCGCCGGCAGGCGATGAGGGATTCCTCCAAAGAGGCGGTCAGGGAGAGGATTTTTTCTGTGGCGTTCATAAAAACCTCGTTTTAGCTCAAAGTGTTCTCGAAAATGTTCACATCGCCGATCTCGCCGACTTCGAAATACACGTCCAGAATGGCCTTGGCAAGGGAGGCCAAGGTACTACCGTGGCCGGCCTTCTCACCATAAATGGCGATGGCGATCTGGGGATTTTCCGCAGGGGCGTAGCAGACGAAAGCGCCGTTGTCGGAGCCAGCCATGCCGGTTTCCGCTGTGCCGGTCTTGGCGGCAATGGAGATAGGATAATTCTTAAATACCCGGTAGGCAGTACCGCCGGACTCAGAAGCCACCAGCTTCATACCGGTGGAGTAGGCTTCATAAGCCTCGTCAGAGATCTCCAGATGGTTCAGGGCAGTGGCCTTGCTTTCCAGCAGCAGGCTGCGGTAGTCAGAGGAGACCACCCGGTTTAAGAGCGTTGCCTGATAGCGGGTGCCCCGATTTGCCAAAGTTGCGGTATAGGAGCACAGCTGAATGGGGGTAAACTGGTTCAGGGACTGGCCGATGCCGGCTACCACCTGGTCGCCTGCGTACCATGCCTTGTCGTCACCCTTGCCGAAGAGTGCTTTGGTCTCTTCGTTGGCGCGGTAACCGGTTTCTTCCCACAGCTCCACGCCGGTCTTCTCTCCCAGACCCAGCTCCTTGGCGGTCCGGTCAATATCACTGATGCGCATATTGTCCGCCAGCCAGTAGAAGTAGTAGTTGCAGGATACCTTCAAAGCGTGGGCAGCATCCACGGGATCGTGGGTAAGCCCCTGGTTGGCGTAAACCAGACAGTCCGCGTACCAAGGCCAGTATTTGTCGAATCGGCCTTCGTCCACGATCTTCTTATCCGCTGTGATGGTGCCGGAGTCGATACCGGCGATGACCATAGACATCTTGTAGGTAGAGCCCGGGGGGTACATACCCTGCAGCGCCCGGTTAAACAGGGGGCTGTAGGGGGTGTTCAAAATATCGTTGTAATCCTGCGCGAAATTGGACAGGTCGTAGGTGGGATAGCTGGCGCAGACCAGCACCTTTCCGGTTTTTACATCCATAACCACCACGGCGCAGCCTTCTGCATCCGCGCCGTCAGAGCCGGGCTCCTTCGCCCGGAGGGACTGAATCAGCTGAGCCATCTGGGTCTCTGCCACGTCCTGCAATTTCAGATCAATGGTCAGCTCCACGTTGGCGCCGGCCTTTGGCTCAATCAGATACCGGGAGGAGACCAGCCGTCCGTCGGTGGTTACGGTATCTTCCCGGAGACCGTCCACGCCGTGGAGGTACTTTTCAAAGGCCTCTTCCAAGCCGGACTGGCCTACCACGGTGTCCATTTCGTAGCCGTCTATATTTTTATATTCTTCCCACTGCTTGGCGTTCATAGGACCGGTGTGGCCTAAAATGTGGGCAGCAAACTTGGTGTTGTACTCCCGGACAGTGGAAGCCTCCACGTTCATACCGGGAATGCTCAATTCCATAATTTCGGAGAGGTCGGAGTCCTTGGCGTCGGTAATAAAGACATACAGAGGCAGCGTACCCACTGCCCGGCGCAGATCCAGCTCATACCACAGACCGATCACCAGCCGTGCCTGCTCGTCGGTCAGGGTCTCGGGCAGCTCGTAATACTCCCGGAGCTTTTCGATCAGCAAAGGGGCGGTAATATCCGAGTCCAAACCGCCTACAAAGGCAAGATACTGCTGGAAATAGTTTTGCTGAGAGGCGCTTTGGTCCTGCAAGGTATACACAAAGGGCCGTTCCTTGGAAATGGGGAAATTCTCCGTGTATTCAATGTCGTTGACTTGGCAGCGCTCCACCAGCCGGTACAGGTAATCGTTGGTGCCGGTGGCGGTGATGAGCACGTAGTGGTTGATGGCCAAGTCGAAGCTGGCGCGGTTGCTCACCAGAACGTTGCCGTTCCGGTCCAGAATATCGCCCCGGGCAGCCTTGACCCGGATGCGGGTGGTAAAGGTGGAAGTGTTATCGATCTTGCCGCCGGTCTCAATAATTTGCAGGTCGTAGAGCTTAAAAGCGAAAAAGCCCAAAACCAACGCAAACAGCAGCACAATAACGCCTGCCCGAAAACGGGTTATTCTTTCCATGTTTCGCCTCCAATTTTGCCGATAGAAAGGACAATGGGGTAAAGTGCCGGGATCGCCGGCAGGGTAAGCCCCCAAGTTGTCAAAAAGCCGATATAGCGCGCGGTGTAGGTAAGACCCAAAAACAGGCCCAGCAGGAAAACGCAGGCCTCATACAGGGCAAACGCCACGCCGCAGCAGAACAGAGCCGCGCCAAAGCCTTTTTGCAGATAGCTTTGGCGGAAAACCGCAGCGCCGATGGCCAAAAAGGGGATCAGCACCATGGTGTAAATGCCGGGGGATGAGCCGGAGAAGAGATAGCACAGCGCCGCGGACAAAGAGAAAACGCAGCCGGATTCCGCGCCCTCCACCAAGGTGATGAGGATAATGGCGCAGGGGATAAGTTCCGTGGTCGCCCCGTTAATCCGCATCCGGCAGAGCACCACATCCTGCAAAAGGGACAAAATGAGCAGCACGATGCCGTAAAGTGACCATTTCAGCAGACTGCGCCGCTGTTTTTTGGTCAGGTACAGGTGGCTGAAAAAGCCGGCGCCTAATTTATCCGGCTGAAAATCCTGTTTCTTTGCCATAAGCTCACCCTGCGTTAAATTCGGTGATAATAAACACCTGCTCCAGGTTCGCTACATTGGCAGCGGGCTGGATCAAGGCGAATTTTGCAACGCCGGTGTCGTCAAAACCGGCATCCACCACGTGACCCAGGATCAGATTCCGGGGGTACACCGTAGAGCCGGTGGTAACTACCTGGTCGTTGTTCCGGATCACGGCGTTGCTGGGCAGGTAATTCATCCGCAAAAGGCCCTTCAGGCCGGTGGAATAACCGCCCTGCACCATACCGTTGTCGCCGGAGGCGGCGATGGTGGCGCTGATCTCCAAAGAGGAGTCCAGCACGGATTTCACGATGGCGTAGTTGGGGCCTACTTCGCTGACAAGGCCCACCACTTCGCCGTTGGCGGTGATGGCGCACATACCCGGCGCGATGCCGGCATTGGTGCCCCGGTTAATGGTAAAGGAGCTGCTCCAATCGCCGGAGCTGCGGGAAATGATGTAGCTGTCCACCAGAACGTAATCTTCGTGGTCCTGGCGCAGGTTCAGCAGGTCACGCAGCCGGTCATTTTCCCGGGCGATAA
>JAEIGA010020251.1_pt1 | contig 10143 bp, 22 predicted proteins | sample 9270691 | NCBI WGS metagenome assembly JAEIGA01 (sample SAMN17057246, study PRJNA624740) | gut metagenome | biome: biome; isolation source: fecal sample | host: Bos grunniens | place: China: Xizang | collected 2019
CGCGCTCATGGCGTCAGTGTGCGCATTGTTGATCGCATTGAACAGCCAGGCCGAACGCGGTTTCATTTTGTGGCTCGCGTCCGCCGTCTGCATCTCCATCTCTTCCCAGTTCTGGAGCATCCACCACTTCTCGTTTGCCACCACGCGCTTTTCAAGATTCGCTTTTCCCGCCTTGTAGCGGTTCAGTTCCTCGTTTGCGCGGTGCACGTCCTCTTCGGTGATCACCGTAACCACCCTCGCCTGCTCCGTTCCCTCCAGCGCCGGCGCCATGCCTTCCGGCATTTCACGCGGCAGCGCGGGCATCTTCCCGTATCGGATCTCGCTCAATTTCAATACCTCCTCGTCTTGCTCAACAGCTCCAGCGGATCGTTAAAGATCGCCGTGCGCTTGCTCTCAATCTTGCGCGGCTTGATAGGCCGCATCATGCAGAAATACCGCCATTCGTCCGCGATATGGTCCTCACCGTCGCTGTCCACGTCCTCCACCTTGTGATCGTCGTACATCAGCGCAGGGATCGTGCGGATAAAGTCCTTGCAGTTATCAAACACATACATCAGCGGCCGCCCGCTTTCGTCAAAGGACAGCCGGTAGTGGCATTGCATCCATCCCGCTATGCGCTCATTGTCGCCCGGCTCAAAATGGATTCCGTGCCTTCTGGCCGTTTCTGCCACCGATACGCCCTTGCTCGCATCCCAGATGCTCGGGTCGGCCACGCCCAGAATCTTGCGGCCCTTGAGATAGTGGTGCTCCCGCTCCACGCGCGCGATTTCCTTGAATTGCTCATCCGGCGTCCAGTGAATACCCTCGTTCGGCTCGTCCTTTTTGCAGCCGTACAATTCCAAAATGCGGTATATACGCCCGTCAAAGTCCACCGCCCACCAGCCGCAGGAAAAAGGCTTGTTGTAGCCCCAGTCATAGCTGCGATAGATCTTCCAGCCCAGCGGAATATCGTGCATGGCGGGGATCACGTGCGTCCTGATGCCGTCCGCGTTCGGTTCGGATACAAACTCCTCAAAGAACTGCCCGGCAAAGATATCCCACCGCCCCTCCAACCAGGCCGCGCGCAGTTTCGGCGGCAGCGCCTCCAGCTGGCGCATATAGTCCGGCGATGTTTTCAAAAGCGCTTCGTTGTCCGTCACCAGCGCCTGCACAAAAGCGTATTCCTCCGGCACTTCGCCCTCTTTGAACACGCGATCGATGAACAGGCGTTTGAAGTACGCATGGCTCACGCCGCCAGGGTTCAAGGTGTAATACATACGTTTCGGACAGTCGCGGTCTGAGCGGTTGCAGGCAATGATCTTTTTGATCCACTCTTCCTTGAGGTTGCACGCCTCGTCAATGAAAACGATGTCGTATTCTGCGCCCTGGTACTGCTCAGCGTCGCCGTCGTTGTCGCAGTAACCGAAAAACAGTTTGGATCCGTTTTTGAAGTTAAAGACTTTCTCCTGCTTGTTGTACTTTGCTACCTTTCGCAGTTCGACTTTCAGGCGGTTTATATGGTTTCGGATCAGTTCTTGATGTGTTCTGCGGATAATAATCATTTCAATGCCGGGATACGCCATGGCCATGATCTTTGCTTTCTCACGAACCGCCCAGCTTTTACCGCCGCCTCGCGCGCCTCCATACGCCACGTGCCGGTGCTCCTCCGTCAGAAACATCTCCTGTTTGGGGTTCGGTCTCCCGATCTTCACCGCTACGCGTATCATTTGGCATACCTCGCAATATCACTGTCAGCAAACTCCAGCACATACTGCGTATCTTCGTTTTCTCTGGCGTCTCGCTCCGCCTTTTCGCGCTCCAGCTGCATCTTTTCGCGTGCCAGTTCCAGCTGCTGCTGCTGCGCCTTGGTCTGAATCTCAAAGAGGTTGCGCACGGCGTTCGTCATCGTCTGCAGGCTCTGGCAAAGGTTGCGTACTTTGGTATCGTCAATGCTTTGCATACGCTTTTCCGTCATCACGCTGCGGCCGTCGCCCTTGCCTTCCACGCCCACGTGCATATACAGTTCATCCTCATCGTTGATGGCATTTTCCAGCCGCTCGCACATCTTCATTGCGCTTTGCTGCAGACTGCGCAAACGGTTGATCTCCATCTCCTGCGACGCCTCTATGCTCTTTTGCGCCAGCTGCAGGCGGTATTCGTTGCGCGCCTGTACCCAGCCCTCGCTTTTTCCGCGTTTGCTCACTTCCGAGGGCGCCACTTTGAAGCGTTTGGCTATCTCCCGATAGCCCATTTCGCCTGTGATGTATGCTGTTTTTGCCTTCGTCCAGTTGACAGCCATTCTCGCCCTCCTTCCGCACGGATTATAGGTCGCTTTCACGGCGAATGAGAGTTGCAAAAAATCTTCCACTCGCATTCGCCACATTTTTCGCCCATTTTCAGCACAAAAAAGACCACCCGCCGGGTGGCCGCTATATTGTTCCCGCGCATTGCGCGCACGCGAAGCAGCGCTCCGCTTCTGAGCGTCTTTCGCTCACATACGCAGCGCGGTTTTTTTGATCATCCTCGCATATATGTATACGCCCGGCGCATACTGACTGTGACGGACAATGATCTCCGTCAGCGTGTATCCCGGGTTCTGCGCTTCAAGGATCCTGCGGCCCTCGTCCTCCATCTGCCGCGCAATGCGCCGCGCTTTTCGGATGCTCACCTTGTGATCCGCGTGCGTCGCCTGCGGCCGGATCAGGTTCTTGGAGCAATTCCACCCGCGCAGCATCGCTTTGTCCTGCGTTTCTTTCGCCTTGGTCATGTAATGCGCAAACCCGCCCAGCCAATCGCGGTCAGGACGCGCCGTGCGGCTGTTGCTATGTCCGCCTTTCCACATCCGCTCCAGCGTCTCACGGTCTATCCCGCCGGATAAGATCATGTGGTGGTGATACCTCGTCCCGCGGCTCTCTGAGCGCGTCACCTCTGTTACGTACACGTATTTCAGCGCCGGCAGCCCCAGCTTTTCCCGCATCGTCTTGATCCTGCGGATGTAGTTCTGCATATTCCGCTGCGCCGCGCGCTCGTCCATCGGCTCCATTCCCGGTGCATATGTGTTTGTGATCAGCACGTCCCCGCTTCCAAAGTTCGCATTGATTATCCGTCTCAGCTTCTTCACCGCATTGCGTCTGTCCACCTTGCGCTGCGCTTCCCTGTGCTTTGCCCGCTCCCGCCTGGCAATTATCGCCGTGTGCCGGTTGTCCCAGATCGGGTATATATCAATCTCCCGCGTTTCCCCAGCCGTCACCGTGCTGGTGCGGTATAAGCTCACGCCCTGACGCAGATCTCCCGTTGCCGACTCTTTATCAAAAAGCACCTCATATTCGTGTGCGCTGTATTCCATCTTGTCCTGTTCCCTTCCGTGGCATTGGGGGACATGGGGAGCGTGCGCGCTCCCCCTATCCCCCGAATGCGTCCCCCCAACCCCCACCAGGGCGTGTGCACTTGCATACACCGTTGATTTGTTCGTACCCTATTCAAGCCTTTTTACAGCGGCCTCCCGCCGCCATTTATATAGTAGAAACTCAGCCTTTCTCCGCTGATGTGGCAAAAGGACGGCCTCGCCGTCCTTTTGCTTTATTTGCTTGTTTTACTTAATCTGCCGTTCGCTTTTCCGCATCCTTCACACACGCGCTCCACAGCCGCTTCAGCTTCTCGCAAAGCTCATCAGTGATAAGATCATACGGCATAATCAGCGCTTCAAAGAGGAATCCGTCCTTCACCACAACGTATCTTTCGCCGCTTTCCTTCCGGCGCAGAAAATATCTCGGAAATTTGCCATCGATCGGCTTGAGCAGCGCCTTGTCCACGAAGATGATTTCGCCATCCTCCGTATCCATCGGCTGCACAACGTCGCCGTAATAGCCAATCGATGGCAGATCCATGTGCAGCTCTTCTTCCTCCGGCGCATCGTCCGTCAGGTTGTAGGGCATCTCATCCCGCTCCATCGGAATATACCAGTTCGATACCTGATCTTCCTTGACGTCAAACATACGCAGCATCTCTTCCGGCGTCATCCTCGGCAATCCGCGCACATCATACAGTGCATGGCCGTTTCCCACCAGCTGCCTGCCATCCTGGCGACAGACCACCAGCGTTTTATTGCTTCGGCATACCGCCGCAACGCTTTTCAGTTTCATGGTTACTCCTTTTCTACCTTCTCGATCATGTCAACGGTAACCGGCCTCGGTGTGCCCTCCCGATCGTATTCATACTGCTCATCGCGCTCAAGCTGCACATATAACAGCCTCACTGTATTATCAGGCACACTGATCGTGATCAACACCTTTCCTCACTCCTTTATCGCAAAATCCGTTCGGCTCCACATCCACCGTGCTGTACGGGCAGCGATTCTCCTTACGAAATGTACACTCTTTGCACCGCACCACCTCAACAGCGTCAACGGACGGGGCTGTTTCTACACAATGCAGTGCTTTACGAATACCACCGCGCATAGCCTGTCCATGTGGGTCTGGAACAGGTACACCGAAACCGTATCGTGGTACAACCTCAAGCGAAATTTTGTCGCGTTCAGCGAGGATCGCCTTTACAAGCGCTTTACGGCTAATCATGTCACTTGCCATCGCCAGCCCTCCTGTTCCATGTAGCAGCAGCATCAGCAAGCGACCTACCATTAAGCATTATCGGCTCAATAATACGACACTCCTCACCGCCACCCACTCCGCTGTGATAAAACTTAAAAGCGTTATCAAACGAATTGTAGATCATTGACACGGGCTTTCCGCAAAACGGACACGGTTTCAGGTCAGTCGGCATCTTCAGCACCATCCTTCTTCCCCTGTTCACAGCAAGCCTTGATTGCTTCATGCACCTTTTCAGCGCATTCCTTGTGGTAGTGGTGTGACACTATGGAGCGCTGGAGGTTCAGCCACAAGCCGCCCATCTCTTGCTTTTTGTCGGTAATTGGCTTACCGCAGTAGGAGCAGATTATTTCAACCATCATTCCGCACCTCCGTCCCACTTCTCCCATACCTTTAACAGCCCATCAATTCTGTTTTCCTTGTCTTTATGATTGATAAGCCATTGTCCCATCAAGCCAGCGCCATAATGCTCTGCCGCACGCTCTGATCCTTCATCGTTATCCAGATCCCAACCGTGAAGATATTGCAGATAATGCACAAACTCATGAGCAACCGTAGACAACGCGCCAGTCTTGCCAGTCTGCTTGCATGCGACATGGATGCATGGCTTTTTATCACCGCCGAAGCAGAATACTCCGAAGCCGCACATTCCATCCCTTGCAGCCACAGAAGGATGATGCCAATGGATATAAACCGGGATTCTCGGCACTTTGTACACGCCGAACAGGTGATTTACGAATTTGTTTACCTGTCTTTTAGCCTTGTTCATCTTCCGCCCCTCCGTTTTCGGCACAAAGCCCACATTTAAGTATTTCTTCGAGTGCATCCAGAGTCATGGCTTTTCGTTCAAGCATAACGATATATTCAGGGTCACAGGCTTTGCGATACGCATCCCTCTCCCGCTTGACGGCTTCCAGTTCTGCTTTTAGCTTTGCCGTTTGCTGCTCATAATCCCTCAACTCTCCATACAGGCAGTCAATGTGCTTTAGCAGATTATCAATGCGCCGCTGCATCATCAGTTTTTCATCGCCCATCCGGCGCATACTCCTTCTGTTTTGCATAGCACGCTTCGCACAGGGCTTTTGTGGTCTTTACCTTGCCACAATGTCCGCACAGTCCTTGCATTCTGAGTTTCCTATACCGTTCAGTCATATACGCTGTCTTTTTCACAAGTTCCGCCTTGCGCTCTGCCGGCGTCTGCTGCTCGCGGCGTATTTTGTTGTACATCCTGTGATATGCACGACACGCGCTGCAATAATTGCGCTTCGGATCATCACGCTCTCCACCGCATTGAGGGCAGATCCCCTGTTCGCGGCGTTTTCTGAATAGTATTGTCGATGGATACTCCATTCACAATCCCCCCTGTTTTCCCGCCCATTGTTCCGCTATCGCACGGGCAATACCCGGGAAGGTCTTGGATCTTTCCTTGCTGTCCCGGATCGACCGCAGCTTATACCGCGTGTATATGCTTGGATCTCTGTTGGCACAGGTACTCCCGACCCACAATCCAAGCGGCTCCACGATGTTCGTTGGCTTCAACGGATCCAGTTTTTTCAGCCAGAACCCCGTTCGTTTTCTCCACGGATCCCCGTGGTTGAACGGCTCGTCCAGATATGTGTACGGCGGAAGCCCGAAACACTTCATCGGCACCGGGTTTTCAATGGCTATACGCTCGCAATCTGCATTCCAGAAAGAAAGAAAGAAAGCGGCAGCCTGTTTGCCTTTCTCAAATCTTTCCTCGTTCAAAACGCCCTTGGGATACAGTCTCACCGCACCAGCTGCCGTAAGGTAGGTGCAAGGCGGATGTGCAATCAGCAGATCCCACCGGTCTTCCTGCCTGTGCAGCTTTCCGTCCATTGTTCTGAACTCGCACCGACCGTTGATAAGCGGCAGCGCATCTCCCATGATATGCCATTCAGGATGCCCTCCGCTGCACGCCTGAACGTCGCAGCTGAATGCACGGTGGCCATGCTTTCGCATTTCTATGCATATGGCCTGGCTTTCTTCACAGGCGATAAATACGTTCATTCCGTTCTCCTTTTATTACTCGCTCACCGCGCAGCAAATCCACACAATCACAGCCGACAGAGCAGCCAGGCCTATCAACAGCTCAACCACCCGGCAGCCTCCCTTCCCCGCCTTTTGTTTCTCCCGGCGGGCAGGATAGGTCACTCATGCGCTACCACCCGCACTGCAACCACGACTTTATTTTCAGCTACATAATTGCCCTTTGGGCATTGGAGCCACCGGCGGGAATCGAACCCGCGTGACCGACTTGGAAGGCCGGCGCTCTCCCATTGAGCTACGATGGCACACAGCCGGGCAGCTGTGCCCTTCAGCGAGGCTGGTCCTTGCCCCCGCCTCCAGCTTACTGCGCAATCGCTAAACGCATTCACCGAGGACACCGCATACGTAAGGTGGCCGTACACGTACTGATGCTGCCCAGCTTCATTTATTATGTTTGCGCATCCGCGCCACGGCGTCAGCCCGGTATGCGTCCTTTTTCATCTCCTCCGCCCGCCGCTCGCGGATCAGCTCCTGCTGTTTGAGAAATGGCGCCATATCCTTGCAGTGATCCTGACACCCGGGCTTGCGCCTGGTACAGTGCACGCCGTTCTTGACGCACGGCGGCCTTACCATGTGCCACCCATGCGGTAATAGCGTTCTCTGGGGCGCATCACCATTTCATGACACACAAAGCCACGCACAGCCTCCAGCACGCGGTATGTGAGCATCACCGTGCCGTATGCTGCCGCTGCCGCCAGCGCAAATACCGCCAGCACAAGCAGGATCACCATCAACGCCTTCATGCGTCATCCCTCGTCTTTCATCAAAAAATAGCGCGCGGGGCGGGAGTTGCACCCGCCTGGATTGGCACATCCTTCGACCATGAGGATCTTCTCCTCTCGTCTTTTCTCCACCTGGGGCCGCGCATGGCGGGCTTTATTTGCCCGCAGTCTTTTGAATGTACATCCGCCCGTATCCGCACATCACGTCGCACGTCCCGATCACGCACGGACTCTGCTTTCCCATACACAAATAGTTGTTCACAAGGCTGCTCACTGTCCGCACTTCTTCAAAGTCTTTCATCTGGTACGCGCTGCCCTCTCCCTTTGCAGGAACCGGCTTTTCGTAGTGATACGCCTTTTTCGCCCACACTTCCATGCTCAATCCTCATACTTCGCCGCCATCACCATGCGGTACACCTCGCAAAAACGGTAATTCCCCCCGCAGTACGCTCTAGCGTGTTTTTCCAGCTGATGCAGCGACTTGAATTTCAGCATCGTCGCCACCTCATCCATCGGCCCTTCGCACTCCACGCATTTCCCCCTGCTTTCCCGCATGAACGGGCACAGGCTGTCGCGCATGATGTGCGTGTTCATTTTCTCCCGCTTACAGTTTGTTGCGCGTGACATACGCTGTGCCTCCACCGCTTCCGGCATACCCCGGTCGGCTGGCGTCCGTCTCCACGTGCAGTTCCTTGCGGAGTTGAAGCACCGTGCGCGCGGCTTCCCGCTGATCTTCCATGTGCCGGTATATAATGTTCTCGATCTTTCGCATTTCCTCGCGCGTCATTTTCGGTGCCTCCAATCCTCATTTTTCATTTCCACCCCGCTGGGGTACTTTGCCCACAAGCGCCATGTGCGGTTGTAATCGCGCATTTCCAGCATATAGTGCATCCCATTGGAATACACCACCCTGGCGCTGTCCTTGTAGGCTCTGTCAAGGATCGCCGGCAGCGGTTTGTAATACCCGCGATCCTCCACATACACGCAAAACTCCATCCCGCGCTCCGTGTTTTCAAACAGCAATCGCACTTCGCTTTCTGTCAGGGGTTTTGCTTTCTCCCGCTCCCGCAGCTGCTCTTCCGCCATTTTCAGCGCCCCGCGCAGCTGCGCATCTTTCGTCTGCCGTGCCAGCATTTCCAGCTGTTCGGCCAGCTGCAATGCCGTCAGCATCTCAGCGGCGCCTCCGGTCATTGGTGCGCGCGTTCAGCCACTGCTCCAGCTTGTCCTCGCGGATACGCTTGCGCTTGCGCTGGCTGCCGGGGAACGTCAGATCCGTGCACGGCATACTCTCCATCAGGCGCGCCGCCGTCTGCCGCGTCACGCCCAGTCTGTCGCCCACTTCCTGCGGCGTCAGGTAACGATAGCCCTCGCTCACTCGCTGTCCTCCCCTTCCTTGATCATCTTCTCAATCTCTTTTGCCAGTTTGAGAATGCGTTCGTCCGTTTCTCCGCGCACTTCCGTTTTCTTCTGTCCCATAAAGGCAATCAGGTTCTCTCGTGCAGCGCCTTCAAGTTCTATTCCTGCCGCTCCTGCCATCTGCACCAGGTCTACCAGCATGAAGCCCAGCGTCACGCGCAATGCATTCCATTTATCGTTTTTTTCTTCGCTTGTGTTTGCACACGCTCGGGCCTCAAAAAGCTGCTCCGCTTCTTCGAGGTTGTCTATCAGCATCTCTACTCCCGCTTTCCAGCGATCGTAGCATGATTTGTACTCCGGCAAAGAGGCTGCCGTCAGCGCCTGGAAGTCAGAAATCCTCATTTCTCCTCCGCCTCCTTCTTCATCCGCATCGTCGCACCGCTGCACGCCTGCAGAAGGTCCACCAGTTCGTCGCCCGATACCAGGAACATGGATTTGCCGTCCGTCGTTTCCACGGCCTTTACTTCCACCACCCGGCCTCCCGGCGTGGAAAGCAGCATATCCAACTGCTCGTTCTGATCCTCCAGCAGATCCGAAATCACCACGGCCTCGTCTTTGGCACGCATCGCAATCGACTTGATATCGCCCTGCTCATGCAGCACGCTGCGCAGCAGATCCCGGATATCATCCAGCCGATGACAAATATGATTGAGTGCTTCATTCACCTTGCGCATTTTCATTCTCCTTTTCATAGTCTTCGGCCACCAGGATTGCCGCCATCGCTGCCAGCGTTTCGGCTTTCATGTCTTCATCCGCCTTGCGGTATCCCTCCAGCAGCATCTGTTCCACGCCGCTGACCACCATGGCCGTCGCTTCCTGTTCCGTAGCCTGTTCTACGCGTTCATTGATCTTCGCGATGATCTTCAACGCCTTCATCTCATTGATCATGGTCGGCTTCCTCCTTCTGTCTGAGTTCATAGCCGATAATGATGCCCTGGGCGATGTTCACCAGCGCTTCCTGCGCTGCGGCGGGCATTTCGCCCATCATCTCCAGTGTGGTGCTCGGCTGCACCGTCTTGGTTTCCGGGATGGTCATACCCAATACCTCCTATCCATTTGTTATTGAAAATATCTAAATTTGATCTTGCAAAGATAAAATAACACACTATTTTGATATTGTCAATAACTTATTTGAAAATTTTTATCTTGACAATATCATTTCTTTGTTTTATTATCTTTTTGAAAGGAGCGTTACCATGAAAGATATCTTTGATCGCATCGAGCTTGTTTTTGAGGATAAATTCGCCGCCTTCTTGCTCACTAAGCTCGTATTCTGCGCGTGCGAGTGTGGTTTGGGTCGGAATCACCCACAAATTATCAAACGGAGTCTTTATGGTAACCGATTCCGCGGAGGC
>JAEIGA010020252.1_pt1 | contig 10143 bp, 12 predicted proteins | sample 9270691 | NCBI WGS metagenome assembly JAEIGA01 (sample SAMN17057246, study PRJNA624740) | gut metagenome | biome: biome; isolation source: fecal sample | host: Bos grunniens | place: China: Xizang | collected 2019
AGGACGGCGTCACCTACCACCACATCATCGACCCCGCCACCGGCCATCCGGCGGACAGCGGGCTCATCTCCGTCACCATCGTGTCGGCGGACGGCATGCTGGCGGACGGTCTGTCCACAAGCCTCTTCATCATGGGGAAGGACAGGGCCGCAGCCTTCTGGCAGAAGCATAAAAACGAATTCCAGTTCGTCCTCTGCGAAAAGGACGGCACCCTCATCGTCTCCGACGGCCTGAAGGACACCTTCACGCCCTCGGACGACAACGCGAAAGTGGAATACGTGTCATGAAGAAGAAAGATCTCATCATAGCGGCAGTCGTCCTGCTGCTGGCGGGCATCCTGGCCCTCGCGTTCCGGTTCTCCGGCGGAGAAGCGGCCGGCTCGGTGCGCGTGAAGGTCGACGGCAAAGTCGTCGGCACCTACTTCCTCTCCGAGGAACAGCGCATCCCCTTCGACACGAAGTACGGACACAACCTGCTGGTCATTGAGGACGGCGAGGCCTATATGGCCGAGTCCGACTGCCCCGACCACTACTGTGAGGAACAGGGGCGCATCTCAAAGACCGGCGAGACCATCGTCTGTCTGCCCCACCGGCTGGTCGCGGAAGCGGCCTCCGGCACGGAAGCGGACATCGACGTCGTCGCGAAGTAAGGAGGACCTATGGCAACGAAACGCACATCGCCCACCGGTTCCCCCGGACGGCGCGTGGCCCTGGACGGCATCCTGGTCGCCCTGGCCCTCATCTTCTCCTACGCGGAGACCCTCATCCCGTTCAACTTCGGCGTGCCGGGCATCAAGCTGGGCCTTGCGAACCTCGTGGTGCTCCTCGGCCTCACTTTCCTGCCGGCCCTGGACGTCTTCCTCATCAGCATGGTCCGCATCCTGCTCTCGTCCCTGCTCTTCGGCAACGTCATGTCCCTCTGGTACAGCCTCGCGGGCGGCCTTCTGAGTTTTGCGGCGATGTACCTCCTCACGAAGCGGGAGGGCTACTCCCTCGTGGGCATCTCCATGACGGGCGGCGTCCTGCACAATATCGGCCAGGTCATCACGGCCGCCATCGTCGTCCGGACCCTGCAGCTCACCTGGTACCTGCCGGTCCTGCTCGTGGCGGGCCTTGTGACCGGCGCCATCGTCGGCACCGTCGCCACCCTGCTGGTGCCCCGGGTCAGGAAGGCGCTGCAGCGCTATTCCTGAGGGAAAAAACAGGATAACTACGCGAAAACCGTCCTTTTCGAAGGACGGTTTTTTGGATTCTTGGCCCGAAAATCGCAATATTGGACACAAATAAAACACTTGTCCAAACTTTTTTTGAAGATTTTTATACACGAACAGGATTTTGGGGTATAATGTATTTGTCAAATTAGTCTCATTCGTGAGATACGACATTACATTTTTGACAAGAAAGTATATGAGGTGAATGCAATGGATGAGAAAAAACTCGTGCTCGCCCAGCGCGTCATTGCCGCGCTGAGAGGGGACAAGGCTTCCTACAAAGTTCTCTTTGAGGAATGCGCTCCGTACGTCTGGGAGATCTGCAAAAAGTACTTCCTCAATGACGACGACGCCAAAGCTGCCCTGGAAGGCACCTTCAGCACCGTCGCGGAGAAGTTCGCAGACCAGAAAGATCCCACCGACTATGTCAACTGGGTCAAGCGCATCGCCCACCTGACCTGTGCCGAAAAAGCGGCCACGTTCGGCGGACTGGCAGATGCGGAAGTCAAAGACCTCAATCTCCTCACTCTGTCCGACTACAAGGCAGAGAAGAAAGATGGCGTCCTGACCTTTGCCACAGTCAAAGACCTTACGGAAAAGATTCTCGGCATCCTGCCCCAGCGCCAGAAGACCGAACTCCTTCTCTGGAACGAAGGTTATTCTGTTGCTGAGATCGCCAAGAAACTCGGCATCTCCCCCGGATCTGTTGTCGGCGGCCTGAACATCGCCAAAGACAAAGTCGAGGACGAGACCAAGAAATGGGAAGCGGACGGCTTCGACTACACGAAGTATGCTGCTTCTCCCATGAGCTTCTTCACCCGTCTGATGCGGGAGAAGTTCGACGGCGACTTCGTTTATGCTCTGCCTGAGGGCGACGGCTGGTCCTGGAACGCTATCTGGGACGGTCTGTCCGGCAAGCTGAAATGGCCGGCACTCGGCGTTGGCGCCGCTGCCGCCACCGGTCTGGTCAGCAAGTTCAGCGACCTCGACCTCAATCTGCCCGGCTTTGAGTGGAAAGGCGTCGACGCCGACGTCGATCTTCCCGACGTGGACCTCAAAGCGAAAGCTGCCGACATCAAGGCTGACATCGACGCGAAGCTGCCCGACATCGACCTCAAGAAACCCGAAGTCGAAGTCGAAGAAGAGCTTCCTTACATCAACGTGAAGAAACCCGACGTCGACGTTGACCTCAAGAAGGTCGGCGCTGCCGCCGCTGCCGGTGCCGCTGCTGTCGGTGCTGCCGCCGCCGCGAAAGCCGCTGACATCGATGTCGACCTCAAGGCCAAAGCTGCTGACGTCAAAGCGGACATCGACGCGAAAGTCGACGACGCGAAAGTCACCTATGCTGCCGCCAAAGAAGAAGCGGACGACAAGGCTGCTGCCGTCGCCGCTGCTGCCGGCAAGAAGAAGGGCCTCGCTGGCTGCTGGAAGTGGCTCCTGCCGCTGCTCTGCTGCCTGCTGCTCCTCGGCATCCTGCTCGCCGCTCTGAGAGGCTGCAACGGCCGCTCCGGCAAGCTTGAAGCCGGAGATGTCGACGTTGCCAAACCGGCCGTCACGGTCCAGGCTCCCTCTGCCGACGTGAAAGCTGACGCTGCCGCGGAAGGCTCCCTGAACGAGTATGTCTACGATGTCGACGTCAAGACCAAGACCGTGCCCGTCACCGTCGATGGCTCCATCCTGAACATCGGCACCAATGACGTTGCCCGTTTCGTCACCGGTCTGAACCTGGCCAACACCAATCCGCTGGCCTATGTCGCCACCCATACCTCTGACGCTGCCTCCATCCTCGCGAAGCTGGCTTACGCGTTCCCGAACGTGCCCGAGATCCTTGACGGCACCCTCACCGAACTGAAGTTCACTGACGCCCTCGGCGCAGAGAAATCCTTCCAGTTCAAGACCAAGGACGGCGTCCTGAACGAAGTCGTTCTTGCCGATCCGAACGGTGACGCCATCGAGACCGCGAAGTACAACTACAAAGATGGTGCGCTCAGCACGGTCAAGGTTGGTACCGACACCCTCAACTATGCGAAAGACCTCACCCCGACCGCCACTGCCAAGGACGAGAAGGAAGGCATCACCCGCGCCGAAGTCGGCGACAACTGGGCTGCCTGCCAGACCGACAAGGACGGCAACGTCCAGGTCATCTCCTATGAGTGGAACGGCCAGAAGGGCGCTCGTGCCTTCGCGTATGACAAAGACGGTGCTCTGAAGACCTACAAGAGCTTCCAGAACATCATGGGCTAACGTCCGTTTGGGCGATCTGCTCTGCTGAGTCAGACAAAACCCCTCCGGGATTTTCCCGGAGGGGTTTTTTGTCTCTTTTATTTTTTGTATAATAAAGAGGAATTCTGTGACAACTATTCTGTATTGGGAGATGCTTTATGAGCGAAGAGAACAGAATCAACTACACGGACGTGCTGACCGCCGTCCGCAAGGGTGATGAAGAGGCCTACGAGTTCCTCTACAACGACAGCGTCCGCATCTGCCGGGCCCGCTGCATGAAATACTTTGACGCCGCCACGGAGGAGGGCCGCCGGAAGACGGACCTTGCCGTGCGGGACATCTACGTCCGCCTGTATGACGGCGTCCAGCGGCTGTCCGATCCGGAAGACTTTCCGCTCCTGGCGCGCAGAGAGACACGCATGGTCTGTGAGCGCATGCTGGAGGAGGACACGGTGGGCCTGTCGGCGGAGGAGTATATCGATGTCGCCGGCGTGTCCGACGCGCTGTCCGACGAACCGGAGCTGGTGACGGCGGAGGCGTGCCGCGCCGAAGTGAAAGAGAAGTCCATGATGAGCGAAGAGAGCATCATGGCGCTGGTCCAGGCGGTCCTGCACCGGCTGACTCCGGCCCAGCGGCTCAGCCTCATCCGGTGGAACGGGAACGACGAACGGGCCTTCCGGGACCCCGCCGCGCTGCGGGAGTCGTTCATCAAAGTGGAGCAGTCCATTATGGAGCTGGAACAGCTCCATGACCTTCGGGCCAGAGACTTCGCGGAGTCCCGCCTCGCTTTCTTCAACTGGCTCCTGGACCTCTATGACCGGTTCTGCCAGTCCTCGACCCGGGACTGGAACGGGGCCGCGGAGCCGGCCCTCGCGCTGGCGCTGGACCCGGACGCGAAACAGTCGGAAGCGGCGGCATCTCTGGACGCGGAGGCGTCGTTCCGCGACATCTGGGACGACATCCGCAGCGCGTTCTACATTCGCAACACCATGGAGCTGCCCGGGGGACTGAAGGACCTGCTGACCGCGGAAGAAGAGGCCAAAACCGACGACGACTTCACCGTCTATCTGGACAGAGAAGACCGCGAAGAGCGCGCTCCTCAAAGGGAGCAGGAGGCGCCGAAGGCAAAGCGCGGCGCCCTCTCGAAATGGTGGGTACGGTGCCTGTTGGGGCTTCTCATCATCCTGCTGGTCCTGGCCGCTGTCATTGCCACGGCGGGGCAGCACACGTCCCACGCCATGGCCCTTCCGGAGGGAGTAAACATACTTTTTATGCAATATGCTGATTTCATTTCCTGACCGCGGCTCGAATTCAACATTTCGTAAAAGAGACCTGTCAACCCCCATTTTTTCTCCACAACCTGTTGAAGAGCGTGAAACGCCCATTATTATGCGGTTTTTAAAAAATGTTTTAAACGTTTCCGCATAGTTTTAGACTTTTTTAAGCAAAGAAAATATACAGACTGTAATATATAACAAATGTCAAGCCCGTTTTCCACAGAAAAACGGGCTTGACATTTACGGAAAGCAATATCTCAAGGATTACTTTCCCTTCTTTTTGATTTGATCCCAGTACGCCTTGGCCGCCTGCTCCGTTTTGTTGGGGCCGGGCTCGTAATACTGCGTACCGACCAGGGCGTCCGGCAGGTACTGCTGGTACGTCCAGTGGTCCGGATAGTCGTGGGGATAGATGTAGAACTGACCCTTGACCTCCTGGTCCTCGCCGTCGAAGTGCTTGTTCTGCAGCTGGCGGGGAATGGGACCGGAGCGGCCGGCCTTAAGGTCGGACAGCGCGGCGTCGATGGCCATTTCTCCCGAGTTGGACTTCGGGCTGGTGGCGACGAGGATGACCGCGTCGGCCAGCGGGATGCGGGCCTCCGGGAGGCCCACCTGCAGCGCGATGTCGCAGGCCGCCTTCACGATGGGGATGATCTGGGGATAGGCGAGGCCCACGTCTTCGCAGGCGCAGACCAGCAGCCGCCGGATGGCGGAGGGCAGGTCGCCGGCCTCGAGCAGCCGGGCGAGATAGTGGAGCGCCGCGTCCGGGTCCGAGCCCCGCAGGGACTTCTGGTAGGCGGAGACGATGTCGTAGTGGTCGTCTCCTGCCCTGTCGTACCGCATGGCCGACTTGGACGTGATCTGTTCGATGAGCTCCGTGCCGACGGAGACCACGGGCGGGTCGCCCTCGCCGGGGCCCGCCGCGACGCTGCAGAGCTCGACGGTCGTGATGGCCTTGCGCACATCGCCGCCGGCCGCCCGGGCAATGGCGAACTTCACGTCGTCCGACACGTCGTAGGTGACGCCGTTCTCCTCGCCGACAAAGGCGAAGGCCCGTTCCACCGCGGGGACGATGTCCTCGGCGGACACGCTCTTGAACTCGAAGACCGTGCAGCGGGAGATGACCGCGTTGTAGACGTAGAAGTAGGGGTTCTCGGTGGTGGAGGCGATCATGGTGATGTCGCCGCTCTCGAGGTATTCGAGCAGACTCTGCTGCTGTTTCTTGTTGAAGTACTGGATCTCATCGAGGTAGAGCAGGATGCCGTTGGGGGCCGCGAGAGTCCCCACGTCCGCCACCATGTCCTTGATGTCGGCGATGCCGGAAGTGGTGGCGTTGAGCCGGTACAGCTTTTTATTGGTCTCCTCGGCGATGAGGTTCGCGAGGGTGGTCTTGCCCACCCCGGAGGGGCCGTAGAAGATGAGGTTTGGGATGTTCCCCGACTCGACGATGTTCCGGAGCGCTTTCCCGGGAGCCAGCAGATGCTGCTGGCCGACGATGTCGTCGAGGGTGCGGGGGCGGATGCGATCCGCCAGAGGTCTGGACATAAACGCACTCCTTTTATCAGAAATAGAATACTTATACATTATATATACCCCTTCGGGCCGGCGCAACACCCGGCCCATATTTTGTGGGTAGATCGCCCCGAAACACCATATTTTGACGCCTTGTGAAAAGCGCCGAAATTTCTCAAAAAAGTTTGTAAAAAAAGCCGAAATTTTCCTTGCAATGCCCTTATATATATGATAATATCTACGGGCACGTGAAAAGGGCTTACTGCGCCCATTTCACAGGAGATATGCGATGATGCGGGAGGTGGCCGTCCTTCGAGACGGGAAATTTCCGCGGAGTATGTCCGATTTTAAACCGGGCGAAACTAATATTGTGTACATGGAACACCCGTAGGGTTGCATGACGGGGAAACCTATGTGCCAGACTGTTTGTGCCACCCGGAGGCCGCAAGAACGGCCGCCAGGTTTTTTCAATACTGAAAGGGGAAACACCCGGCGCAGTGTTGAAAATTCCGACAGGGCAGCACAACAGAGTGTGCCCGCCATGAACAACCTTTAGGAGGAATCATCAATGGCAACACAGAACAAAGCAGCAAAAGAAAAGGTCCGCATCAGACTGAAAGGTTATGACCACAACCTCGTCGACACCGCCGCTGAGAAGATCGTTGAGACCGCGAAGCGCACCGGTGCCAAGGTATCCGGCCCCGTGCCGCTGCCGACCGAGAAAGAGATCGTCACCATCCTTCGCGCCGTCCACAAGTACAAGGACAGCCGCGAGCAGTTTGAGCAGAGCACCCACAAGAGACTCATCGACGTGATCAGACCTTCGGCCAAAACGATCGAAGCCCTGACCGGTCTTGAGCTTCCCGCCGGTGTGGACATCGAGATCAAGCTCTAAGCCATCTCACAGAGTACACACTGAACGGTCATGTTGACGATGACACATCGCCAACCAATAACCAAAGGAGGAAAATAACATGCAGAAAGGTCTTATCGGTAAGAAAATCGGTATGACACAGCTCTTTGACGAAGTCGGAAACGTCATCCCCGTCACCGTCATTGAAGCAGGTCCGTGTCCGGTCGTCCAGAAGAAGACCGTCGAGAACGACGGTTACGAAGCGGTTCAGCTCGGCTTCGGCGACGTCAAGGTCACACGCGTCAACAAACCCGAAAAGGGTCATTTCGACAAGGCGGACGTCGCTCCGAAGAAAGTGCTTCGCGAGTTCCGCCTGGAAGATACCTCCGCGCTGAACGTCGGAGATATCGTCAAAGCAGACACATTCGCAGCCGGTGACAAAGTCGATGTCGTCGGAACGAGCAAAGGTAAGGGTACCGCGGGTGCCATCAAGCGCTGGAACTTCCACCGCCTGAAAGAGTCCCATGGTACCGGCCCCAACGCAAGACACGCCGGTTCTCTGGGCGCATGCTCCGACCCGTCCCGCGTCTTCAAAGGCAAAAAGCTCGCCGGTCATCTCGGTCACGAGCGCGTCACCATCCAGAATCTCGATGTTGTCAAGGTCGATGCCGAAAACAACCTCATCGCCATCAAGGGCGCCGTTCCCGGCCCCAAGGGCGGTATCGTCATTCTGAAAGATACAGTCAAAGCGTAAGGAGGAGTAAGACATGCCTAGCGTAAAAGTTTACAGCTTTGCCGGTAAGGAAAAAGGCAAGATGGACCTGAGCGACAGCATCTTCGGCATCGAGCCGAACGCCAGCGCCATGCATCTCGTCGTTGTCAACTACCTGGCAAACCAGCGTCAGGGTACTCAGTCCACCCTCACACGCGCAGAAGTCAGAGGCGGCGGCCGCAAGCCCTGGAGACAGAAAGGCACCGGCCACGCAAGACAGGGTTCCACCCGCTCTCCGCAGTGGAGACACGGTGGTGTCGCCCTCGGTCCGAAGCCCCGCAGCTACGGCTTCGACATCAACAAGAAAGTCAGAAAGCTCGCCATGAAGTCCGCGCTCTCTGACAAGGTCGCATCCGATGCGTTCCAGGTCGTCGACGACCTCAAGATGGACGCCATCAAGACCAAGGACATGGTCGCGGCCCTGGACGCCCTCGGCGCCGTCAAGAAGACCCTCATCGTCACCGCTGAGAAGGACGAGGTCATCTACAAGAGCGCGAGAAACATCGCCGGCGTCAAAGTCAGCCCGGTGAACGCCATCAACGTTTACGACATCCTGAACGCCGACAAGCTCGTCATCGCCAAGGGTGCCGTTGAGAAGCTCGAGGAGGTATATGCATGAGTAAAACAGCACAGGATATCATCCTCCGCCCCATCATCACCGAGGAAACTATGGGCAACACCGCGCTGAAGAAGTACACCTTCGCAGTCGCGAAAGACGCCAACAAGATCGAGATCAAGAAGGCTTGTGAAGAGCTCTTCGGCGTCGAAGTCTTTAAAGTCAACACCATGAACGTCCGTGGTCAGAAACGGCGCTATGGCCGTTACGAAGGCTACAAGGCTTCCTGGAAGAAAGCAATCGTGACCCTTACCGAAGACTCCAAGACCATCGAGTTCTTCGAAGGCATGGTATAAGGAGTGTGAATCGAAATGGCGATTAGAGTTATCAAGCCGACTACGAACGGCACAAGAAACATGTCGGTCACCGATTACTCCGAACTGTCCAAGGTTGCTCCCGAGAGAAGCCTTCTGGAACCGCTCAACAAGCATTCCGGCCGCAACAGTTACGGAAGAATCACCGTCCGCCACAGAGGCGGCGGCAACCGCAGAAAGTACAGAATCATCGACTTCAAGAGAGACAAGTTCGGCGTTCCGGCCACCGTCCTCACCCTTGAGTACGACCCGAACCGCTCCGCGAACATCGCTCTTGTTCAGTATGAAGACGGCGAGAAGAAATACATCCTCGCTCCTGTCGGCCTGAAGGTCGGCATGACCATTGAGAACGGCCCCGAGGCGGACATCAAGCCCGGCAACGCCCTTCCGCTGGTCAACATCCCCGTGGGTACTTTTGTCCACAACGTCGAGCTCTATCCCGGCCGCGGCGGCCAGTTCGCCCGCTCTGCCGGCAACGCAGCTCAGCTCATGGCCCGCGAGAACGGCTACGCCCTTCTCCGTATGCCTTCCGGCGAGCTTCGCAACGTCCCCGAGATCTGCATGGCCTCCATCGGCCAGGTCGGCAACGCGGACCACGCGAACGTCAAGATCGGTAAGGCCGGCCGCACCCGTCACATGGGTATCCGCCCGACCGTCCGCGGTTCCGTCATGAACCCGAACGACCATCCGCACGGCGGTGGTGAGGGTAAATCGCCCATCGGCCGTCCCGGCCCTGTGACCCCGTGGGGTAAACCGGCTCTTGGTTACAAGACCCGTAAGCACAACAAGAAGTCCGATAAGATGATCGTCAGACGTCGCAACGGCAAATAATCGTGAAAGGAGCTAAGGATTATGAGCAGAAGTACTAAAAAGGGCCCCTTCGTAGAACCGAAGCTGCTGGCCCGTGTTCAGAAGATGAACGAGACCGGCGACAAGCAGGTCCTCAAGACCTGGAGCCGTTCTTCCACAATTTTCCCCGATTTCGTTGGTCATACCTTCGCAGTTCACGATGGCCGCAAGCATGTCCCGGTTTATGTAACAGAGGACATGGTCGGACACAAACTTGGCGAATTCGCACCGACTCGGACCTTCCGCGGTCACTCGGGATCCAAAACAGGCTAACAGAAGGAGTGTGTAAATAATGGAAGCAAAAGCCTCCGCAACATTTGTGAGAATCGCGCCCCGGAAAGTTCAGATCGTCCTCGATCTCATCCGCGGCGAAGATGCAGAAAAAGCGATGGCCATCCTCAAGCACACACCGAAAGCCGCGTGTGAAGTCCTTGAGAAGGTCCTCAAATCAGCAATGGCAAACGCTGAGGTCAAAAACATGGACACCTCGAAACTTTACGTTGCCGAGTGCTTCGTA